>ENA-OUQP01000715-OUQP01000715.1-human-gut-metagenome-genome-assembly--contig:-NODE-715-length-28000-cov-5.541170_pt1 | contig 28000 bp, 23 predicted proteins | sample MGYA00237951_ERZ548836 | MGnify/ENA primary metagenome ERZ548836 (study PRJEB26490, sample SAMN05194702) | human gut metagenome | biome: terrestrial biome; feature: human-associated habitat; material...
ATGCTCGAGGGGGCCGTATTTGACAAAAAACGTTTTACCCGCGTCTCTGAGGGACCTAGGGGGAACTAACCGCACCCTAAGACCCATGGGGAATTACCCACGTCCGGGAACCTAAGGCAAGAAACGCCTCGTCTTAAGCACGCACACCGTCGAAATGACGAGCAACTCCGCGACGGCGATAGACGAGCAACCCACCAGGGAGTCGGGCCAGAGACGGCTCGCCGCGCCTATGCCAAGCGTGAGAATCGCAAAAGACGCCATCACGCCAATCACGCATTGGGCACCTATGTTTCCGTTTGACGGCCCCGTTCCCCGCCTGGCCATACGCACCAGCGGAATGACGAGAGGCAGCACGCCCAGCAGTCCCATGGCGACACCGCCTATGAAGGCACTCGGCGTCATGACTACAGCGTGCCGAAGATGCGGTCGCCCGCATCGCCGAGGCCGGGCAGGATGTACGCGTGGTCATTCAGCTCGCGATCAAGCGCGCACGTATAGAGACGGACGCTAGGATCCGCCTCGAGCACCGCACGAACGCCCTCCGGAGCCGCCACGAGCACGAGCAGGCGGACGTCTGAGACGCCCGAACGCCTCAGGTAGTCAATTGCGGCGATGGCGGAGCCACCGGTCGCGAGCATCGGGTCCACGACAAGGCAAGTGCGCTTGTCGACGTCCTCGGGCAGCTTGCAGTAGTACTCGTGCGGCTCGTGGGTCTCTGGGTCGCGGTACATGCCGATGTGGTCCACGCGAGCGGCGGGAACGAGCTCGAGAATACCGTCGACCATGCCGAGGCCGGCGCGGAGGATGGGCACGACGGCGACCTTCTTACCGGCGATCTTGTGGCAGGTGCAGGTTTCAAGCGGCGTGGTGACCTCCACCGGCTCGAGCGGGAAGTCGCGCGTCGCCTCGTAGCCCTCGAACATCGCCAGCTCGCGAACGAGATCGCGGAACTGCTTGGTGCCCGTGGACTCGTCACGCAGGATGGCGACCTTGTGCTGGACCATCGGGTGATCGACGACGGTCATGCGGGCGCGCTGCTCTGGCGTGAGCCCGATCGCGTCGAGCTGTGCCATTAGCGCTCGTCCTCGGCCATGATCTTGGCGACGCGGCCCTCGTGGCGGCCACCGCCGAACTCGGTGGTCAGGAAGGTCTCAACGAACTGGCAGTTGTCCATCGGAGCGGTGAAGCGGCCGGAGAGGCACAGGACGTTGCAGTCGTTGTGCTCGCGGCAGAGCTCGGCGAACTTGTTGGTCTGAACGACGGTGGCGCGGACGCCGGGAACCTTGTCGGCGGTCATGGCCATGCCGATGCCGGTGCCGCAGATGAGGATGCCGCGGTCAGCGGTGCCCTCGGAGACGCGACGGGCTACCTTGTCAGCGAAGTCAGGGTAGTCGACGCGATCGGCGGTCTCGGGGCCAAGGTCCTCGACCTCGTGGCCAAGGCCGCGGACGAAGTCGCAGATGACGTCCTTCTGGCAGAAGCCGGCGTGATCGGATGCAACGACGATGCGCATGTGAATCTCCTTTTGTCATCGGCGCGCCGCTACCGACGCGCTCCTCGCGCGGTACGCGCGCTCATACTCGAAGAAGCGTACCACGCTGCGAGGAATTGAGGGCAGGAGGTGCGGATTACCGGGGCGCGATGAGACGGGCGAACGGATACCTGGCAAGCCAACGCTCTCCGAGCGGCATAGTGCAAACCGGCCCCTCGCGCGCGCCAGCCACAACGACTACGCCAGAGTGCGGCGCACGGCCTCGTGCCAACCGGCGAGAAGCTCCTCGCGGCGTTCCGCGGGCATCTCCGGCGTGAAGCGCGTCTCGTCATCAAAGAGCTGGGCGAGCTCGTCCCTGTCGGCCCAGAAGCCCGACGCAAGGCCCGCGAGGAACGCAGCGCCGAGGGCGGTGCTCTCGGACGTCTGGCCACGCACCACGTCAATGCCGAGAAGGTCTGCCTGGAACTGCATGATGAAGGGATTGTTGGCCGCTCCCCCGTCGACCTCGAGCGAGGTCAGGGCATGGCCGGAATCCGCCTCCATGGCCTTGAGGATGTCGTAGGTCTGATAGGCCATGGACTCGCACGCCGCGCGCACGAGGCGCGCCTTGTCCGTGCCGCGCGTGATGCCCGCTATGACGCCGCGAGCGTCGGACCTCCACCAGGGCGCGCCAAGGCCCGTGAACGCCGGCACGACGTAGCAGCCGTCCGTGTCCGGCACGGAGCGCGCGAGCGCGGCCGTCTCCTCCGCGCTATCGATGAGGCCCAGGCCGTCGCGCAGCCATTGGATGACGGAGCCAGCTTGAAACACCGAGCCCTCAAGCGCGTAGTCGATGGCTCCTCCCTCGGCGATGCCGATGGTCGTGACAAGGCCGTTCTTCGAGGTCACGGCGTTGCCACCGAGATTCATGAGCATGAAGCAGCCCGTGCCATACGTGTTCTTGACGCTGCCGGGCTTAAAGCAGCAGTGGCCAAAGAGCGACGCCTGCTGGTCTCCCGCAACACCGAGGATGCGCGGATGATGCGTCATGATGTCCGCGCTGACCTCGCCGAAGTCGCCGGACGAGGGGCGTGCCTCCGGCAGCATGGAGCGCGGCACGCCGAAGATATCGCAGAGCTCGTCATCCCAGTCGAGCTTGTGGATGTCGAAGAGCATCGTGCGGCTTGCGTTCGTGAAGTCCGTCGCGTGGACCTTGCCGCGGGTGAGGTTGTAGATGAGCCACGTGTCGACCGTGCCGCACATGAGCTGGCCCGCTTCCGCCATCTCGCGGGCGCCGTCGACGTTGTCGAGGATCCAGGCAATTTTGGTCGCGGAGAAGTACGCGTCTGGCACGAGACCGGTGCGCTCACGGATGAGCTCGCCGTGACCCTCCGCGACGACTCTCTCAACGAGCGGTGCGGTGCGGCGGCACTGCCACACGACGGCGTCATAGATGGGCTGGCCGGTCTGGCGATCCCACACGATAACGGTCTCGCGCTGGTTTGTGATGCCGATGGCGTTGATGCGGTTCGAGTGGATTCCACTCTTGAACTGCACCTCGATCATACAGGCGACCTGCGCGGAGAGGATCTCAACCGGATCCTGCTCCACCCAGCCAGGATGCGGGTACTTCATGGTGAGCGGCCGCTGCGCCACAGCTATGCGGTGGCCAAACTCGTCAAAGAGGATTGCGCGAGCGCTCGTCGTGCCGGCGTCGAGCGCCATGATGCAGCCATCGGAAGCCGGCGTTCCGCCCAGCTCCGCGGGGCTCACGGCCGAGCTCATAACGCTGTCCATGATGGTTGCCATGTCCGTCTCCTAACCGCCTCTGGCCGCTTATTGTCACCTTCCACAGCGTATGGGAGTGTTCCCGCGCGCGCCCGGACGCGTCGGCGGGAGGGCCGTAGACCCGCACGGAAGGCCCTCACATTTTGGTGAGCGGTAATTCCGGCGAGCTCGACAGGAGCGACGGGCGGACGCTACGCCTGGGCGAGGGCCTCGATGACATCCGCCGGGATGGCACCCTGGCGCACGATGCGGGGTTCGGCGGAGGTCACGTCGACGATGGTCGACGCCTCGCCCGCGGGCGTGGGACCGGCCGCAAGCGTGAGGTCCGCCGCCTCAGCGATACGCCTCTCGATGTCATCCGAAGCCGCCGGCGCCGGCATGCCATGCGTGTTAGCACTCGTAACGGCAAGCGGACCCACCTCGCGAGCAAGCGCACGAACGAGGGGCGAGTCGGGCACGCGCAGGGCCACCGTGCCGTCCTCACGGCAAAACTCGGGCGGCACCGCCCCACTCGCGCGAACCACGAGCGTAAGGGCACCGGGCCAGAGACGCTCCGCCAGATGACGCGCCCACGACGGAACATCCGCCGCGAGGCGATCGAGCTCCTCTGGGTCTGCCACGAGCAGCGGGAGCGTCTGCGCAAGATCGCGGCGCTTGATGTCGAAGATGCGACAATGGCCGGGGTTGCCGGGTATCGCCGCGGCACCGATGCCATAGACGGAGTCCGTCGGCATGACGACGACCCCGCCGGCGCGAAGCACGGACGCCGCGTCCTCAATTACCTCGGGCGAAGGATCGCCCTGATCGCACGGTTCGATGCGGCCCTCCGGAAGGTGCTCAGGCTCAGCCATGGGAAGCTCCCCCTCGCGAAGAGCGACGAGGAAACGGGGGCGGCCCGTAAGGTCATGGCGAACCTCGACGCTCTTCCAGCCGCCCTGGGCGCGCGCGAGATCAGCCGCCGCATCGAGGCTCTCCTCGTGAAGCTCGACGGCGAACATGCCACCCGGCATGAGGGCGCGAGGCGCGAGGTCAAGCAAGCGGCGGTAAATATCGAGACCATCCACGCCGCCGGCGAGCGCGAGCTCGGGCTCGAAATCCGCAACCTCAGAAGGAAGTTGGCGCATCTCCTCGTCCGGAATGTAGGGAGGATTCGAGACGAGGACGGCGAACGTGCCCATGAGCTCCTCGGACACGCCGGAGGCAAGGTCGCATTCCACGATGTCAACCACATCCGTGAGGCCAAGGGCGTCGCGGTTCTTGCGTGCAAGGCCGGCGGCGACGGGCGAAATATCCGTCGCAGTGACGCGAGTGCCCGGACGTTCGCTTGCGATGGCACAGCTCACGCACCCCGTTCCGCAACCAACCTCGAGTACGCGAAGCTCGGGTGCCGCAGCCGCGGCGTCAATGCCCTCGAGGGCGGCGTCGACCAGAAGCTCTGTCTCCGGGCGGGGGATGAGGACACCAGGCGCGCAAGCGACCTCGATGAAGCGGAAGCTCGTCTTGCCAGAGATGTACTGGAGCGGCTCCCCCTTGGCGCGGCGGGCGACGAACCCATGCATGAGGTTGAGCTCGGCGGGATCGAGTGGCTCGTCATAGGACATGTAGAGACCCGTGCGGTCCTTGCCCGTCGCGGCACTAAGCAACCACTCCGCGGAGAGGCGAGAGTGGTCATCCCCCTTGGACGCAAGGTAATCACGGGTCCACTCGAGGCAGCGCTTGATGGTCCAGACGTTCTCCTGGGGCATGGGTCCTCCCGATTCTTGGCGCTTGGCCGGCATGTTGCCGCACCGCGCGGAGTTTGTCGCATCAATACTAACCGCAAGGAGGGCGCGGCCTCGAAATCTGACAAGCAACGCACTCCATTTGCCAATGAGCTGAAAGCGGACGCGCCCCGTCTCGAGCGCTAGACTGCACATAGCTAGACCACGATGCGAGGAGAGCCCATGTTTTGCACCCACTGCGGAGCCACGCTGCCCGAAGGTTCCCGTTTCTGCACCAGCTGTGGACAGCCCGTTGTCACCCCGGTTCCCCGGCAGGAAGCAGACCCCTCGCAAACCGTCGTCGCACCCGCAGGCGCGCAGCCCGTGCCGACGGACGCACAACCTACGACCTATCTCGACCAGGGTTTCACCACGCCGGTCAGCCCAGAGCCCATCACGGAACCCCTTTTCCCCGAGTGCGGCGCCGAGGAGCCCGCGCAGGTAGCGCCACAGCCCACGGTGGCATACCCGTACTTCAACCAGGGCGGCGCGCAGCAGACATACGGCGTCGGCGCACAGCAGACGTATCAGGCTCCCGCGCGGCAGGCATACGATGCCGGCGTGCAGCAGACGTATCAGGCTCCCGCGCAGCCCGCCTACCAGAGCGTTCCCCAGCAGCCCGCATATGACTACGGTCAGAGCTCCACCAGTCAGACGCCGCAGAAGGGGATGAGCCGCGGAACGCTCGCCGCCATCATCGCCGCCATCGTCCTCGTCGCCGCGGCGGCAGCGGTCTTCATCGTCCTCGACCCACTGGGCGTCATCGCACCCAAGCACGAGGTCCCGGCGACAAACGTCGCCGCAGAGAGCCAGCCTGCCGAGACCAAGCCCGCACAGACAACTCCGGCAACCCAGCCAGCCACCACCGACGCCGCGACCACGCAATCCGCAACGCCCGCGAACGGCGACTATATCCTCCCGGACGTCCAGACGCGTGTCTACTCGACGGCAGAGCTCGAACAGCTCAGCACGGACGAGCTCTGGTATGCGCGCAACGAAATCTACGCGCGCCACGGCCGTGGCTTCCGCAACCCGGAGCTCCAGAGCTACTTCAACAGCAAGCCCTGGTACACGAGAAGCCCCATTGACCCTGGCACGTTCGACTCAACCGTGACCCTGAGCGCGACCGAGCAGCAGAACGCTGATGCCATCAAGGCCATCGAGCAGGCCCGCGGCTCCAGCAACCTGTAAGTCAGCCATGAGTCCACGCCACATGAGAGAAGACGCGCCGGGCAGCACGCCCACCGTCAACAGGCGCACGGCAATCATCGCAGTCGCGGGAGTGGCAGTCGCATGCGCCGGCGGCCTCGCGGCGCTCAGCATCGGTCGCCCCCGCGAGGTCGAACCCCTGGCATCTCCGCGCTCTCCCGCCACAACAGAGAGCGAAGCGTTCGAGAAGTCCCAGGCCAACAGCCCGGAGCCCACGGCAGAGGAGCTCCTCGCCCTCCTCGACATCAGCCAGGTCATGCGCGAGGAGCTTGACCACGGCCCCAAGCCCGTCGAATACCAGAAGTACATCGTGCTCCACGACACCGAGGGCGACGGTGCACCCGAGGACATCATCAGCTACTGGGCAGGCAACGGCAATCTCGTCGCCGCCCAGTATGTGGTGGGCAAGGACGGCCACATCGCCCAGTGCGTGGGAATCGACCGCATCGCGCATCACGCCGGCTTTGGCGACGCCGGCCACAACGAGCTCTACGGTGTGGAAGACGAGAGCCGCGACGATAAGCGCGGAACCACCTCGATCGGCTCGGCATGCCCGGACTACGGCATGAACTCGTACTCCGTGGGCATCGAAATGGTGCATGTGGGCGGCGGGGGCGACTACCCCACCGAGCAGCTCAACGCACTCGACGGCCTTATCGCCTACATCGACGCCTATTTCGCAGAGGAGGGCCAGAGCGAGCCCAGCGCCATCATCGACCACAAGGCCTGGCGCACGGACAACTCTGACACCTCGCCAGAGTTCGCGACGTACCTCGCCAACTACCAGGACCACCGCAAGCACACGTAGGGTGCCGAGCGTCGTGACGAGACAGCACCGTGCACGAGGGGTCGCAGGCGAGACATCGCACGACACACACGGCGTAGTCGCCGCGAACAGGCGCAAGAAGACGCAAAGCAAAAGGCCGGCAAGGGCACTCCCCTGCCGGCCTTCTCATCTTGTTCGTGGGCTCGATGGCCCGCTCCCTACACCTGCTGGGCGAGCTTCTCCGCGCGGTCCGCGGCGGCAAGTGCCTCGATCACGGAGGAGAGGCCGTCGCCAAGCAGCACCGCGTTGTAGGTGCTGTTGAAGCCGATGCGGTGATCGGTCACGCGATCCTGCGGCTGGTTGTAGGTGCGGATCTTCTCGGAACGGTTGCCGTGGCCGATCTGGCTCTGACGCTCTGCACCGAGCTCGGCCTGCTGCTTCTCGAGCTCTTGCTCGTACAGGCGGGCGCGCAGCATCTGCATGCAGACCTCGCGGTTCTGGATCTGGGAGCGCTGGTCCTGCGACTGCACAACGGTGTTGGTGGGAAGGTGCGTGATGCGCACGGCGGAGTAGGTGGTGTTGACGCACTGACCACCAGGGCCGGAGGCGCAATAGGTGTCGATGCGGAGCTCGGTGGGGTCGATCTGGATGTCGATCTCATCGGCCTCGGGGAGAACCGCGACGGTGGCAGTCGAGGTCTGGATGCGGCCCTGACTCTCGGTCTTCGGGATGCGCTGGACGCGGTGGACGCCGCTCTCGTACTTCATGACGGAGTAGACCTTGTCGCCCGTGACCTTGAACTCGATGGTCTTGAAGCCGCCGGAATCGGACGGGCTGCTGGAGAGAATCTCGGTCTTCCAGCCCTTGCTGGCAATGAGGCGTTCGTACATCTTGAAGAGGTCGCCGGCGAAGATGCCCGCCTCGTCGCCGCCCACGCCGGCGCGAATCTCGACGATGGTGTCCTTCTCGTCGTTCGGGTCGCCGGGGATGAGCATGAACTTGATGTCTTCCTCGAGCTGGGGGAGCTTCTCCTCGTTGGCGGAGATATCCTCCTGGAGCATCTCCTTCTCGTCCGCGTCGGAGGTGTCACGCAGCATCTCCTTGGCAGCCTCGATGTCATCGAGGGCGCCGAGGTACTCGCGGGCAGCGGCCACGAGGTCAGCCTGGCTGGCGTGCTCCTTGGCGAGGCGCGCGTACTCCTTCTGATCGGAGACGACCGACGGATCGGAGAGCTTCTTCTCGAGCTCCTGATAAGCCAGAATCAGCTTCTCAAGCTTGTCACGCATGTGAACTCCTTGGGTGGTTGGCGGCCGGGGCAAGGCCCGCGCGGTCGCAAAATCGACAGGGGTGAGGGGCCGCGGCGGCTTCGCCGTCGGCATCATGACAAGGTAGCTAGAGTTTGTCGCGCCTCAGATACATGGATCCCCTTTCGAATAAGCCCACGTATCATACCCCGAGACGGGCACGACGTGCACCGCTGAGCCCCAGGTTGTGAAGGCGCGGCGCAGACGCGGGCGCACGGTGGCGCAGGTGGCGCGGCGCGGACGCGAGCGCGAGGCAACGCGGGTGGGGCGACGGCATGGGCGCGCGGCGCGGCAGTTGTGAAGGCGCGGCGCAGACGCGAGGCATCCTCCGCAAGGATATCCGCGATTCTGGGCATCATGGATGCATGGCAGACAAGAGCGAAGGGCAGCGCATGGGCAACATCCTCGACTACCTCTCCTGGCGAGGAGACCTCACCTTTGATATCGATCCGTTCAACGAGGTAGACAGCCTCATCCTGTGCCAGCTCTCGTATCTTGATCTCTCTGACGTCGTGGGCGAGGAGGGGCACGGCATCACCGTCCGCCAGGCCGCCAAGCGCTTCGCTGCCCTCCACGTTGAGGATGACGGCGCCCCCGGTGGCCTCGTCTCTCCCCTCACGCCCCTCGTTCTCGAAGCCATGGCGGCAAGCGAGCGCTTCGCCAACGCGCGTCTCTTCCACTATGCGGAGCACCTGGATGACGTAGCGGGCGAACAGTTCGCCGCCATCAGCGTGAAGTTGGGAGACGGCAGCACGTACGTCGCCTTCCGCGGCACGGATGACACGTTCGCCGGGTGGCGCGAGGACTTCGCCATGACCTACACCGTGGTAGGCGCCCAGACGCGCGCGCTCGGATACCTCGAGGCCACGCGCAAGGCGACCCGCGGCACCCTTCGCGTGGGCGGCCACTCCAAGGGCGCGAACCTCGCCGTTTATGCGGTGGCGATGTCTGGCTGGCGCACGCAACGCCGCGTCGCGGATGTCTGGGTGCACGACGGCCCCGGCTTTGACGAGAGCACCGTGAACAGGGCCAAGCTCGAGGCGATCGCGCCCAAGGTGCGCCGCTATGTGCCCGAGTTCTGCGTCGTGGGTCAGATCATGAGCCAACCGTACCCATACGAGGTCGTCGCCTCGGCCACTTCGGGCGTCATGCAGCACAGCGGCATGAACTGGCAGGTCAAGGGCAATCGCTTCGAGCGCCGCGACGCGATCGACGCGCGGGCGCTTCGCTTTGGCGAAATCTTCTCGAACGCCATCAAGGATCACGACATGGACTTCCGCCGCAGGTTCACGAGCTGCTTCTTCGACGCGCTCGAGGCGGGCGGCAAGACGATGGGCGAGCTCTCCGAGGACGCGCCCGCGTCGTACCTGCGCGTAGCGCGCGCCTACTCCGCAATCGACACAGACGTGCGCGACGCCGTGACGGAGGTCGTCGGCCTGCTTGTGGGCGAAGCCATCTCGAAGGGCATCGCCGACGCCGGCACCAGCGCGGCCGGCGTCGTCGCGAACCTGTTCAGCTCGAAGCGCTAGGCCAGCGGCTTCACTGACACGACGCGAAACCGAGCAGGTGGCAACGTGCGCAGGCGAGCAGCGGGACCCGCGGCTCGGCGCCACACGGAGGGGTGCGAATCGCATTCGCCAAATTCAGCACCAGCTTTTTCGACTCGAGCTGAGACTCCCTAGTTCCACGCATCCATGCAGAAGGCAGCGTAAAGCGGCAGGCTTCTAAGCTCGGCGCCGTTCTCAAGCTCCATACGACCAAACTCGTTCTCAGAAAGACGCACTCCGAACGGCGCGTGGCTCTCCCTCATAAACCGCGAGAAGGTCTTAGCGCTCACGTTGCGGGCAGACTTAACCTCGACGGGAATGATCTCAGCCCTCTTCGTTTGATAAACAAAGTCGATTTCTCCCCGTTGGCCATTATCCTCGGGCATCCAATAGAAGGTCTTGAGACCAGTTGCCTTAAGGGCCTGCATCACGTAGTTCTCCGCCAACGCACCCCTGAAGTCTGAGGAGAGCGACGCCTGAAGCTCGGGATTGAGAAAGAGGCTGGGAGAAATCCCGAATTTGTTAAACATGACGCCCGTATCCGCTACATAAACCTTGAAAAAACTGCCCTCCTCGTCGTTATAAGGTGCGAGAGGAGCCCGAGCATCGCGCGTAAGGTCATTGATGGACACGACGCCCGCCGCCGCAAGCCACTCGAGAGGCTCAAGAAGACGTGCGCGCCTGCCACCGCGCACGACCTCCGAGTACTTAAATTTCTTGGTGGACGCGCGAAGAAGCTGCTTAGGCAAGCTATCCCAGATCCTCTTGGCAGAAATGCCGCTGATGCCGTTGTCCACATCGGTCATATCAGCCGTATAGGTAGATTCGATCTCCGCAATCTCCTCCGCTGCGGCGTCAAGAGAGCCCGTGTCGCGGTACTGCCGCACGGGAAGCGGCATGCCGCCAACCATGAGGTAGCGACGGTAAAGATCGAGCACCCGTTCATGCAGGATATAGGGCTCAAATGAGGCCGAGTGTTCACGAATCGCACGGGCCATAGCATCTTCGTTTAACGCCCAGAGAAACTCCTCGAAGTCCATAGGAAGAAGCGTTGCCTGACGAACACCGGAGGGGAAGGGCAGCTTGCGCTGGCGCGTCGCCACGCCAAGGAGGCTGCCGCTCGCAACAACCCGCCAGCGCGAGCCCGCGAAGAATCGAAGCGAGTTAAGGGCCCGCTCGTCAAGCTGTACCTCGTCGAAGAAGAGCAGAGCTCGCGAAGGATCGAGGCCGTCGACCCCCTTGTACTCCGCAAGACGCCGAACAATGGCATCAACATCGTCCGTGGGACCATCGAAAATACGCTCGACCGCCGCAAGGTCTGTCTGGAAATCGAGGCGAACAAACTGGTCGCCTGCAAGCTCAGCACCTGCTTGGTCGAGAAGATAGGTCTTTCCGGTACGCCTCGCACCCGTCACAAGAAGAGGATGCTCCATGTCCTCATGGAACCAGTTCTCAATCGTCTGAGAAAACTTGCGCCTGAGCGGGAGCGATGCCATGCCTGCCATTGTCTTGTTCCATCTTTCTCGCGTACACCATGTACACGATTTTATGCGATTTCGTGTACAGCTTGTACATGATTTTCTGTAATTTCGTGTACAGCTTGTACACGATTTTGCAGATTTTCGTGTACACAGCCAAGCGAGGGATGGCTACGCCGCCAGGATTGCCAGGCCGCGGGGCTGGCGACAACATGTGAAGACGAACGGCAGGCCACGCATAGTCAGCGGCGCGCGAAAGTGGACGGCAAGACCGCAGTGGGCAGCAGGGGCACGGCACGGCGGCGCACGAAAGCGAGCGGCAGGACCCGCGACTCAGCGCTGTGTCTAGCCCGCGCGACGTACGCCGGCGTCTATGCCGGCAGCCTCCTCGCGGGAGCGCACGCACTCGAGCGCGGCAATCGCGCACTCGAGCATGCCCTCATCGGGCTCGCGCGTGGTGAGCCGCTGCATCTGGAGGCCCGGCCACAGCACGATGCGAACGATTGGCAGCTCAGGGTGAGCCCCGGCCCACTTCACCGTGACCTCGTAGGAAAGGCCCGCAACGAGGGGCAGCAGCACGATGCGGCTCGCCGCGATGAACGCCGTGCGCGCCACGCCCGCGAGGCCCCACTCCTCCGCCCACAGCGCCACGGGTACGAGCGTGTTCACGAATATCGCCACGAGCATCGTCATGATGAGAAATGCCGTGCCGCACCTAACGTGCAGGCGTGAGAAGCGCCTGGCGTTCTCCGGCGTGAGCGGCAGGCCGTGCTCGAAGCAATGGATGCAGAGGTGCTCCGCGCCGTGATAGCCAAAGACGCGCCGCATGTCCGGCATGAGGCCGATGGCCCAGATGTAGACCACGAAGATTGCGATGCGGAGACACGCCTCGACGAGGTTCCAGCGAATGGCATTCTCAGGGGCATAGTCGCTCACCAGGAGATTAGCCACGAAGACCGGGACGACCATAAAGAGCGCCACGCCGAGAAGGACGCCCAGCACGGCGGAGACGCCCATCAGGAGGGGAGACATGGCGTCGGGCTCGGCGGCGGGGCCTGTCGACTCGCCGCCGGCGGCGGAGGTGGGATCGGGGATGGGCTCGCCGTCGGCGTCACCCGAGGTGCCATCGCGCTCAACGGCAGGCATCACGCGCCCGGCGGCGAGAAGCGACGCGTAGGTCTCGCCCTCCGCGTCATAGGCGTGGTCCGCGGCAAGATTCATCGCCTTGAACGAGAGCGCCATCGACTCGACGAACGAAACACAGCCACGCACGAGGGGCCAACGGCGCCAGGCGGGGCGCGCCGCCAGGCCCGGCAGCTCGTGCTCCTCGACGTAGATGTGCCCGCTCGGCTCGCGAACGGCAACGGCCCACGAGAGTTTGCCTCGCATCATCACACCCTCGGTCAGCGCCGAACCGCCGATGTGCGTGCGGAACAGCTCGCCCTCCTCGGCGATTTTCTCGTCTTTTGCCACGGTTCTCCCCTCGCGCCCATCTCGGCGTGGTTGGCTGCCTTAGTTAGGGGTACGCTACTACAGTCTGCAAACACACGCACCGGAGGACCCATGGCCAACAAGCCTGAGCCCCTATTCATCGAGGGCCACTATCACTTCACGCTCTCCTCGTACGACCCCGTCCAGATCACCATCACCGTCCCCCATGTCAGCGAGCGCGAGGTCGAGGCCGAGCTCAACGGCGCGCTGCGCTCTCGCGGCCACGCGGGCGAGGAGGCCCCATCGGACGAATGGGTCGCCGAGCACTTCGAGGGCATCGAGTCCCTTTCCGCCCTGCGCGATGCGATCCGCGCCGAGCAGGAGCACATGAACCAGGCGTACTCGGAGTTCTCCAAGGCATCGCTCTGCGCCACTGAGCTCGCCAAGCGCCTCGAGCAGAGCGTCCCCGCCCAGCTCGTCCAGACGGCATCGGACAGCCTCATCCAGGGCTACCAGCAGTACACCCAGCAGCAGGGCCTGCCCCTCGAGGCCGTCCTCTCCGGCATGGGCATGAGCCCGGAGGAATTCCAGGCCATGCTCGCCAACCAGGCGATCGAACTCGCCACCCAGGAGGCCGCGCTTGACGCCTTCGCAGACGAGTATGCCATCGTCGCCGACGAGTCCGAGCTGCCCGGCGTGCTCGAGGTTTCGCCTACCATGGCGAAGCAGATCATCGAGGACGCACGCGCCCACAACGCACTCGATGACCTCATGCGCGTCGCCGTTCGCACGAAGGTGAGGAACATCCTCGCGGCGGAGGCCGAGGTCACCTATGAGCACGAGAGCGCGGAGGACGCCGAGAAGCGCGTCGAGCAGATGCTTGCCGAGCGTGCGAACTGGACCTTCCCCGAGGACGACGGATGCTGCTGCGGTTGTTGCGGCGGCGAACACGGCCATGGCGAGAGCGAGTGCTGCGGCGGTCACGATCACAGCGAGGGCGACTGCTGCTGTGGCGGCCACGGCGACGGTTGCTGCGACCACGGCGAGGGTGACGATCGCCCGCACCTGAAGCTGGTCTAGAGCTAGGCTGGCGCGGAGGCGACGCGCTTCCGGGCCAACGACGTTCCGAGCCGGCGACGCTCCGGGCAAATCTGCATAGAGAATCGAACGAGGCGGGACACTCGACATGGGTGCCCCGCCTTTTTGCGCGCTTTCTACCACGTCCCGCGAGAGCGCGGATGCAGGGTGCGCATACGAACGAGGACCCAGGCGTCCGCGCACACAAAAAGCCCCGCACGGCTCAATGCCATGCGGGGCTTTTTCGTGCTATGAGAGCGAAATGCTACTCGGCAGCAGCCTCGGTCTCGGTGGCCTCAGCGGCAACCTCGGCGGGAGCCTCGGCCTCAGCCTTGGCGGCCTCAGCAGCGGCCTTCTTGGCGTACTCAGCAGCACGCTTGGCCTTCTCGGCGGCCTTAGCCTCAGCGGCGGCCTTGCGAGCAGCCTCGGCCTCGGCGGCCTTAGCCTCACGGGCGGCCTTGGCGGCAGCGGCCATCTCGAGCTGGGCGGCAGCGGCGCCACCGAACTTGTCGGCGAAGCGCTGGACGCGTCCACCGGTGTCAACGAGCTTCTGCTGGCCGGTGTAGAACGGGTGGCACTTGTCGCAGAGGTCGACGGTCAGGGAAGAGACGGTGGAGCGGGTGGTCCAAGTGTTACCGCAGCTGCAGCGGACGGTGCACTCGACGTAATCCGGGTGGATACCCTTCTTCATTGCAGGACTCCTTCTTGCTTCGCGCCTGGTTACCGACCAGGCAATGGAACTCCCCGGGGATGGTCCGGAGATGCCTTGGTTTCCGACCAAGGCTTCAAGCCTTTGAATGGTAGCATGGGCCTTGTTTCATGTCACGAATTTGTTGGAGTTTGAGCGCCCAAACACGCCAAGCTCCACGATGCCGCCACTTCACGCGGCCACGGCAAAGGGGCAACCATGTTCCTCGCGATTGACGTAGGCAACACCCAGACCACCATCGGCTTGCTCGAGAATGGCAATGTCTGCCAGCGCTGGCGCCTCAAGACGGACCGCGCAGACACCTCTGACGAGCTTCACGCGCATCTCCGCAGCTTCCTTGCACTGCGCGACTACGAGCTCGACGGTATCGAGGCAGCGGCCGTATCCAGCGTCGTACCCGTCCTCACCAAGATGTGGGACGTGGCCCTCACGGACGCCTTCGGCACCAAGCCCTACCTCGTCCACGGCAGCACAGACTGCTGCATGGAGATCGCCATGCCCTACCCCACGCAGGTGGGTGCGGACCGCATCGCCAATGCCGTCGAGGCGCGCGCCGCCTATGGCTCGCCCGCGATCGTCGTGGACTTTGGCACCGCGACGAACATCGACGTGGTGGATTTCCACGGTCGCTATCGCGGCGGATGCATCGCGCCGGGCCTCATGCTCTCCGCGACCGCGCTGTTCGACCGCGCCGCCAAGCTCGCATCCATTCCCATCGAGGTTCCGCCCGCGCCCATCGGCGACACGACGGAGCATGCGCTGCAGTCTGGCCTCGTGTTGGGCGTCGCCGCCCAGGCGGAAGGTCTCGTCCGCCGCATAAAGAACTAGCTTGCCGACGAGGCGGAGCAGGAGACGCTGGCCTCCTTCGCGGGAGGCGACGAGGACCGAGCGCATGCGGTTCAGGCGGCGCGCAAGGAGGTTCTCGACTGCCCCGTCATCGCCACGGGAGGCCTCTCGCGCGTCATCGAGCGCGCGACGGACGTCTTTGACTCGGTCGACATGGACCTCACGCTGCGCGGAGTCTGGCGCATTTGGAGCACGCACCAGGCGTAAGGGCAAGCGGCACGCGCGAGCGCGCAATGCGGCGTACCGCCACACGACACGCGCGGGCGGCGGCGCACGAACCACACGGCGCATACAAAAGCGGGGCGGCTCCGGCACGATGCGGAGCCGCCCCGAGTCATTAAGCAAGTGCCGGCCAGACGCCTACTTCGCCGCACGGCGCAGACTGGCCTGTTCGCTCGAGACGACGACCTCGCAGCCATCCTCCAGGCGAACGGTCGCGCGCCCCCAAACGTCGACAGCCACGAAGTCGCCCGTCGCGGCGACGTTGCCGTTGGGGTAGACCACGTCAACGCGTGCGCCCATGAGCGGCAATGCGTCGAAGTACTCCGAGAGCACGGGCGCCAGCGGGCCCGCCACGGCATGGCCCGAGTTCACGGCAGCAGCCCAGGCATCCGCGCGAGCCACCACGGCGTCGCGGATGGCATGCGCAAGCTCGTCAAAGCCAGGAGCCTCGGCGCCCTCGGCCATTGCGTCCGCAATGCCAGCGGGCGCGAGCGGATTCACGCTGCCCATGTCGCCCTCGAGCACCGGACGCTCGAGGTTTACGCCGATGCCACAGACCGCGAACATGCCGGAGTCGCCCGCGCCTGCCTCGACGAGGATGCCCGCGAGCTTGCGATCGGGGGCGGAGGCGTCCGCAGCGGGAACCACCACGTCGTTTGGCCACTTGAGGGCCGCGTGAGTGGCACCAAGGGAGTGCAGCGCATCGAGCACACCCATGCCGCACACGGCCGAGATGCCCATGTAGTGGCTCATCGGGACATCCGGGCGGAGAAGCACGGAGAGGTAGAGGCCCGTCGAGGGAGAGCCCCAACCGTGGCCACGCCGGCCGCGACCGGCGGTCTGCTCGTGAGCGGCGACACAAGCGCCGTACGGGGCAGAGCCACGGCCCAGTTCCATGACATCGTCGTTCGTCGACCCCGTGCTGGCAACGATTTGCAGCTCAGGTGCTCCGGCGACGCAAACGGCGCCCTCTGACTCAGTTACTCCCATGAAATCTCTCCCAGGTCGGCGCGGACGAGGCCCACGCGCTCCTCGCGCGGCTTGATCGAAATGCCCGCGTGCGTGAGGAAGCGGACGGGATCGTGCATGAGGTCCTCCATCGGCACAAGCACGAAGTCGCGCTCGCCCAGAAGCGGGTGCGGCAGGGCGAGCTTGCGGCCAGCATGAGCCTCTCCCTCCATCCAGAGGAGGTCGCAGTCGATGGTGCGGGGGCCGTGACCCTCCTGCCCGGGAACGCGCTTGCGGCCGAGCTGCTTCTCCACGCCCATGAGCGCATCGAGCAGAACAAGGGGCGCGAGCTCGGTCTTTATCTCCGCGACGGCATTGGCGACGGGAAGCGCGATGCCATAGGCAGGGTCCGTCTCGTAGGCGTGGCTCACGCCGGTGACGCACGTGAGCGGAATGGCGTTGATGAGCTCGCAGGCACGAGCGAGGTACTCGACGCGGTCGCCGACGTTCGAGCCCAGCGCCACGAACGCGCGGCGCGGATCCGGATGGGCGATCGACCAATATGAGTCGAGTGCCTGCGAGATGCCCGCCACGTCATGGACGCGCAGGACACGGGCACCCGCCGCCACGGCCGCGATGCAGACGCCGGCGGTCGCCGCGTCGCGCGCGGGAGCCTCCGCCACGCCGGAAACGGCGCCCACGAAGCGCTTGCGCGAGACGGCACAAAGCACGGGATAGCCCATAGAGACCATCTTGGCGCAGGCGCGCTGGATGACGACGTCCTCATCCGCGAGCTTACCGAAGCCGGGGCCAGGATCGATGCAGATGCGGTCACGGGCAACGCCGGCGCGCATGAGCTCGCGGGCCTGGTCGCCGAGGAAGCCCATGACGCGACGCATGATGGGCGCCTCCTCCGGCAGGGTGAAGCGGCGGCTACCTCCCGCCAGGGAGACAGAAGCGCTCGTCACGCCACGGGCGCTGCGACGCATGACCTCGTCAAGGCGCTCGGCCGCGGCGGCGTCCGCGCGCTCGGCAGCAGTGGGTTCATCAGGCGCGCTAGCTGCGGCGATATCGGCGGCCTTGGCGTTTGCTGCGGCGCCGGTGGGGGCGCTGGGCAGGGTCGACGCGCAGGACGCGCTGCCCGTGAGGCCAGCGGCGGCAGCTCGGGCGGCGGCGCTCGAGTCGAGCGTGACGGTCTGGCGCGGCGCGCGCTCCGAGACCTCGCCGGCGTGCATGACGATGCAGCCGCAGTCGCTCTCCTGGGCGACGCGCACCATCTCGGGGTTGGTGAAGCCGGTCACGTCGTTGATGATGGAGGCACCCAGCTTGACCGCCAGGCGCGCAACCTCCGGATGGCGCGTGTCGATCGAGACGATGGCACCCGCGTCGACCAACGCGCGGATCACGGGGATCACGCGCTTGCCCTCCTCGTCCGGAGAAACCGCGGTGAACCCGGGGCGCGTCGACTCACCGCCGACGTCGATGATGTCCGCGCCCTCGTCGAGCATGCGCAGGCCCCACTCGATCGCCGACGCGGTCGTGGCATGAGCCCCGCCGTCCGAGAAGGAGTCGGGCGTCACGTTGAGCACGCCCATAATGCGCGGGCGCGCGAGCGAAATCTCGTGTTTTCCGCAGCGCCAGGTCATCTGGTCTTCTCGAAGCATAGGCACCTCTCCGTTGTGATTAGCTCTCTCGATTGTAGCGGGCGGGCAGATTCCGCGTCGTCGCGCGGAAACCCAACACAGAACGGCAAGGTGTGACGATACCGCCCCGGAATCTAGAAGTCGAAAGCCTTGGCGATATCGGCCTGAATGATGACGCTGGCACGCGAGCTCACGGGGATGGGATCGCGGTTCACGACCACGAGCTCCTGGCCGAGGTAATAGTCGACCAGACCTGCCGCGGGATAGACCACGAGGCTCGTCCCTCCCACGATCAGCATGTCCGCCCGCTGGATCGCGCGCACGGAGTCGTGAATCACGCGGTCATCGAGGCTTTCTCCGTAGAGGACAACGTCGGGCTTAATCGCGCCGCCGCACTCGGGGCAGACGGGGACGCCACGCTCGTCCTCATGCTCGCGCGCCAGAATCCACTCGGCAGAATAGGTGGCGCCGCAACGCTGGCAGATGTTGCGATGGACCGAGCCGTGTAGCTCGAGTACGTTCTTCGACCCCGCTGCCTGATGCAGGCCGTCGATGTTCTGGGTCACCACGGCGGTGAGCCTGCCCTCGCGCTCGAGCTCGGCGAGCTTGAGGTGCGCCTGGTTGGGCTTGGCACCCAGCGCGATCATCTTCGTACGATAGAACTCGAAGAACTCCGCCGGATGGGTCTCGTAGAAGCCGTGGGAGAGCATGGTCTCGGGCGGATAGTCGAACTGCTGGCTGTACAAGCCGTCAACGCTGCGGAAATCCGGAATGCCGCTCGCCGTGGAGACGCCCGCGCCACCAAAGAAGACGATGCGCTCGTGGCGCTCGACGCGAGCCCTGAGCTCGGCGGCGGCCTCGGTTGGGTTCGTGATGGTGATGGGCATGGGAGCCTCGATTCTCGCGCGCGGTCACTTCGGCACAAGCATAGACCTTGGCAAACGGCCGGGTGCCGGGGCGGCCGGGTGCTCTGGCGGCCGGACGCCAGAGCGGATCAGAGCCTCTTCACTCGTCGTGCTAAAGTGCCATAGACCGCCAGGACGAGAAAGGGGCCAACATGGAGTCGACCAGTACATCTTCCGAGGCAGTGGCTCCGCCCAACGCTTCCGGAGTTGCGCGGCCCACCCCGGCAGTCGCCCCTGCCAACGTTTCCGAAGCTGAGCGGCCCACCCCGGCAGTCGCTCCCGCTAACGTTTCCGGCGTGGCGCTCGTGCTGGAGGGCGGTGGCATGCGCGCCGCGCACACCGCCGGCATCGTGGCCGCGCTCATCGAACACGAGGTTTGGTTCCCCTACGTCTGTGGGCTCTCTGCCGGCTCCTCCAACGCAGTCAACTACCTCTCGCGCGATGCGGATCGCACGCGCCAGGCCTTCGTTGACATCGCCGGAGACGAACGCTTCGGCGGCATCGGCTCGCTCATGCGCCGTAACGGCTTCTTCAACGCGGACTTCCTCTACGAGCGCGCCATTCAGGACGGCACGCTGCCGTTCGACTGGGACACCTTCCGAGCGAATCCCGCACAGCTCCGCATCCAGGCTTTCGAGCGAGACACGGGCCGGACCGTCACCTGGACGCGCGACGACATGACCTCGCGCGTGGGCATGGCGAGCCTCGTCCGCGCGAGTTCCACCATGCCGTTCGTCATGAAGCCCATCGAGGTGGGCGGCCAGGTCATCCTCGACGGCGGACTAGGCACGGGCGCGGGCATCCCGCTGCACATGGCGGAGGAGGACGGCTTCGAGCGCTTCTTCTTCGTCGCGACGCGCCCTGCCGGCTACCGCAAGGAGCCCATGGGCCACGGCACCCGCGGCATCATGCGCCGCGTCTGCGCCGGGCAGTCCCACGTCTTCGAGGCGCTCGCCACACGCGCGGAGCGCTACAACACGGCGCTCGACCACCTGGCAGAACTCGAGCGTGAGGGTCGTGCCCTCGTCGTACGGCCGGAGAGCATGCCCATCCAGAACACCGAGACGAACGTCGAGCGCCTCCACGCCGTCTTCGACCAGGGCCACGCCCTGGCGGAGCGCGAGATGGACAACTGGCTGGAGTGGCTGAAGGGCTAGCGCCCTCGGTTCGCCGGCCCTCGGTTCGTCGAGACATGCAGAAATTCGAGTTATAGCGGCGATTGGGGCCCATAACTCGAAAAAACGCATGTCTCGGCGAGCTGCGACGCCCGCCGCGGCGCCCGCGGGTCGCCTGCCTCGGCGCCGGGGTCAGCCCGCAGGGCGCCTGCCACAGAGCGTCGCCGGCAGCCCAGGCGACGCTCGCCGACGGGCTCGCTGCGACGCCACTGGGCTACAATCCTCCTGCACGCAACAACTTTGGAGGACCCATGCCAAACGCCCGCGAGCTCAGGCTCGTTTCTTGGAACGTCAACGGCCTTCGCGCCGTCATGAAGAAGGACCCGAGCTTCACCCAGGTCGTCGAGGATACGGCGGCGGACGTCTTCGCCGTCCAGGAGACGAAGCTCCAGGCCGGCCAGATCGAGCTCGACCTCCCCGGCTACCACCAGACCTGGAGCTACGCGGAGCGCAGGGGCTACTCCGGCACTGCGGTCTTCAGCCGAGAAGAGCCGCTCCAGGTCCTTCGCGCGGACGCCCTGCTCCCCATCGCGCACGAAGTCCTCTCCGCGGAGGACGAGGAGCTCGTCGCCATCGCCGCGACCGAAGGCCGCGTCTGCGCCCTCGAGTTCCCAGAGTATTGGTTCGTGGACGTCTACACGCCCAACGCGCAGGGCGAGCTCGCACGCATCGACACGCGCCTCGCGTGGGACACCGCCTATCGCGAGTTCCTCCGCCACCTCGCCACCGAGAAGCCCGTGGTCACCTGCGGCGACTTCAACGTGGCGCACGAGGAGATCGACCTCAAGAATCCCGGCCCCAACCGCGGCAACGCGGGCTTCTCGGACGAGGAGCGCGAGTCCTTCACGCGCTTGCTCGACGCCGGCTTCACGGACACCTTCCGCGCGAGATTCCCCGAGCTCACGGGCGCGTATAGCTGGTGGAGCTACCGCTTCAACGCCCGCAAGAACAACGCGGGCTGGCGCATCGACTACTTCCTCGTGAGCGACGACGTGGCAGGTCGCGTGACCGGCGCCTCGATCCTCTCCGAGGTCTACGGCAGCGACCACTGCCCCGTCGAGCTCACGATCGAGCTGGGGTAGCGGCGCCTCCCAAATGAATACCGGCGGGGACACCGTACGCTGCGCTCGGGTGCCTTCGGAAAACCCTCGCTTCGCGTGCGGAGTCCCTGCCGGCTGACGTTATATGCGACAAGCCGCCCCCGCCAACTCCGGCGGCGAGAGCTTCTATCGACCTCTCTACTCTCCCAGGCCCGCAGCGGCCATCGCAGCGGTAAACGTCTGGGCGTTGGTCGTGGCGATGAGCTCCTGCGGGAAGTGGATCTCCTCGAGGACTTCGAGCGCCGGCTCGAACTTGCCGATGGAGCAGCAGATGTGGGCATCGGTGTTGACGGCGATCTTGCAGCCCAGCTCAGCGCAGGTCTCCGCGATCTTGCGGCAAGAGGTGGTCACGGCCTCGCGCTTGAACTCGAGGCTGTGGGCGTTGATCTCGATTAGCTTGCCCAGGCGCGCGGCTTCGCCAACCACCTCGTTCACGTCAAACTCGACGCCGGAGCGACCGACGTGCCCGAGGATGAAGACCTTGGGATCCTGCAGGGCGTTGAGGTACATCTGCGTACCCGCGGCAACGCCGGCACCGCACGAGAACGAGCGGTCATGCACACTTGCGATCACGTAGTCGCAGTCCGCGAAGACCTTCTCCTTGAGGGTCGTGACCTCGGAGAGGGGCGCGCCGTTGATCTCCATGTCAACCGGGATGTCATAGCCAAACAGGCGACCGTCAAGGTCGACGATGTCCGCCTCACAGCCATGCATGAGGCGCACGCCCTCCCAAACCTTGGGCCACGCGCCGAAGTTGAAGAAGAACTGGAAGTCTCGCATGCGCTGCTCGGGGAAGAGCATGCAGCTGAAGTGCTCCGTGTCCCCCAGTACCTCGACGCCCTGCTCGGCGGCGGCGAGAACGTTCTCGCGAATGGTCGAGTACGCATGGCGGGAGAAGAGCGTGTGGGTGTGAACGTCGCAGCGGTTAGTGAGCATGGGCACCTTCCTACTTGTACTCCGCCGCCAGCGCCTTCCAGGCGGGCAGCGAGTTGACGATCAGGTCATGGCTCACGCAATAGCTTACGCGAACCCAGCCGGGACAGCCGAAGGAGTCGGACGGGACGGGCAGCAACTCGTGAGCCTTCGCACGCTCGAAGAACGCCCCAGCGTCGGGCTCGAGCGCCTTGACCCAGAGGTAGAAGGCACCGTCCGGCTCGACGTACTCGTAGCCGGCCGCGGCGAGGCCCTCCGTGAGGGCAGCGCGGTTCTCGGCATAGGCGGCAACGTCGCTCGGCTCGTCGACGCAGTCCGTCACCACGCGCTGGAAGATGGCCGGAGCGCAGACGAAGCCCAGCGTGCGGCCCGCGCCGGCAATGGTGAGGACGAGGCGGTCGTGCTCGGGGTTGGTGGGCGGCACGAGCACCCAGCCGATGCGCTCGCCCGGCAGCGACAGGCTCTTGGAGTAGCTGTAGCAAACGATGGTGCGAGCGTAGATTGCCGGCACCCACGGCACCTCGGCACCATAGGTGATCTCGCGATAGGGCTCGTCGGAGATGAGGTAGATGGGGTGGCCCAGCTCCTCGCCGCGGGTCTCGAGCACGCCAGCAAGCTTCTTGAGCGTCTCGCGCGTATAGACAGCACCGGTGGGGTTGTTGGGCGAGTCGATGATCACGGCGGCGGTGCGCTCGGTGATAGCGGCGGACACGGCGGCGGCGTCAACCTGGAAGGCCGCGGGGTCCGCCATGACCTCGACGCAGGTGCAGCCGCAGGTCTCGATCCAGACGCGGTACTCCGGGAAGTACGGGGCGATGACGATGACCTCGTCGCCGGGGTTGGTCACGGAGTGCAGCGTGATGGAGAGGGACGCGGCGGCACCGCAGGTGAGGTAGAGGTCATCGGCCGCGGCGACGGGCGCGCCGCCCATCTCGGCGGAGAAGCGACGGGTGAGGGAGGCGGCGACGGCCTCGCGGCAGGCGGGCAGGCCGTTTGCCGGCGTGTAGCCGTGGACCTGAACGGGCGGGAGCTCCGCGGAACGCTTGAGCGACTCGGCAACGGCGGCGGGAGCGGGCACGCTCGGGTTGCCCAGGCTGAAGTCGAAGACGTTCTCGACGCCAATCTCGGCCTTGCGCACGGCGGCATAGGCCGCAATGTCTCGGATGGAGCTCTTGGATGCCCCGTAGCCGTACATCGTCTCGTTGATCATGTCGTCCCCCTCGATCGCGATTGGCTTGTCGTGTCAGCGTGGGCCGGGTAGCAGCGCGCTATGTCGCATTCTATCCCTCCGGCGACGGCGCTGGGTTACAGCAGCGCTACATATGACGGCGACGGGCGGACGCGGGGCGTAGGGGCCGTCGCGGGGACGACGCGGAGAGGTGCCCGACCCAGTGCCAGCGCCGAGGGTCAGCCGCCACGGGGCCACCGCGCGAATCGGCCGGCTCGCAAATCGGCCGACTCGCAAATCGGCCGTCACGCAAAAAAGGGGCGGCACGCAAGAGGGCCGCCGCGCAAGAGGACCAGCGCCGGGGAGGCGAGCCGCCGCAAGAGGGCCGCCGCGCAAATCGAGCCGTCACGCAAAAGAGGGGCGGCACGCAATCTGAACTGCGCGCCGCCCCTCGGCCGAATCTTGCTTGTCTAGCCGTGACTAGTTCGCGTTGTCATCCTCGCCGGCGGCGGGCTCTTTCGCAGTCGCGGCGTCATCCGCGGCGTCACCAGACTCGGCGGCAAGGGCGGCGTGGGCTGCCGCAGCGGCCTCTGCGGCCGCGGCCTCGTCGACCTCGCCAGGAGCAGCCTGCTTGCCGGTGGTCTCCTCCGGGTGAGCCTCCAGGTACTTGTCCCACTCGTTGTCGAGCAGGGCCTTCACGGCCTCGCCCTCGACAGTCTCACGGGAGAGAAGCACCTCGGCCATCGTGTCCATCTGGTCGCGACGGGCCTCGAGCACGGCGCGGGCGCGGTCGTGGGCCTCACGCATGATGCGCTCAACCTCGTCGTCGATGCGCTTGGCGGTCTCCGCCGAGTAGTCCTGGTGATCCGCGTAGTCGCGTCCGAGGAAAACCTCGTGCTGCGCCTCGCCAAACACCTGCGTACCCAGTTCCTCGCTCATGCCCAGACGCGTGACCATCTGGCGCGCGATCTTCGTGGCGCGCTCAAGGTCGTTGCTGGCGCCGGTCGTGATGTCACCGCAGAAGAGCTCCTCTGCGGTGCGGCCACCCAGCAGCACGGCGATCTGGTCGAGCATGCCGTTGCGCGTGTTGAGGAAGTGGTCCTCCTCCGGAAGCGAGAGCGTGTAGCCCAGGGTCTGACCACGCGCGATGATCGAGATCTTGTGGACCGGATCCGCGTTGTCGAGGATGTGGCCGACAAGGGCGTGGCCACTCTCGTGGTAGGCGATGGTTTTGCGCTCCTCCGCCGTCATGACGCGACTCTTGCGCTCGGGGCCGGCGATGACGCGCTCCATCGCCTCCTCGACCTCGGCCATGGTGATCTGGGGCTTGTTGCGGCGGGCAGCGAGAAGGGCGCTCTCGTTCATGAGGTTCATAAGGTCCGCGCCGGTGAAGCCCGGGGTGAGCTGGGCGAGGCGCTTGAAGTCGACGTCCGGGGCGAGCGGCTTGTTCTCCGCGTGGACGCGGAGGATGCGCTCGCGACCGAGGACGTCCGGACGGTCAACCGTGACCTGGCGGTCGAAGCGACCGGGACGCAGCAGTGCCGGGTCGAGGATGTCCGGTCGGTTGGTGGCGGCGATGAGGATCACCGCGTCGTTCGCCTCGAAGCCGTCCATCTCGACGAGGAGCTGGTTGAGCGTCTGCTCGCGCTCGTCATGGCCACCGCCGAGGCCAGCGCCACGCTGGCGGCCGACGGCGTCAATCTCGTCGATGAAGATGATGCTGGGGCTCGCGGCCTTGGCCTGCTTGAAGAGATCGCGAACGCGGCTCGCGCCAACACCCACGAACATCTCCACGAAGTCAGAGCCGGAGATGGAGAAGAACGGCACGCCCGCCTCGCCGGCGACGGCCTTGGCAAGCAGCGTCTTTCCCGTGCCCGGAGGGCCAACGAGCAGCACGCCGCGCGGAATCTTGGCGCCCATCTTCTGGAAACGCTCGGGCTCGGCGAGGAAGTCGCGAATCTCCCTGAGCTCCTCGACGGCCTCGTCCACACCGGCGACATCCGAGAACTTGACCTTGGGGCGCGTCTGCTCCGTCGTCTTCGCCTTGGTCTTGCCAAAGCCCATGGCGCGACCGTTCTGGTTCTGCATGCCGCGCATGAAGTAGACGAAGACGGCAACCATGATCAGCGTCGGGAGGACAGTGAACAGGAGAGTCTCGATCCAGTCATCGTTCGAGGTATCCACCACGTAGGTGGTGCCGGGGTGCTCCTCCATGAGCTCAGACAGGGAGTCGGAGCCAACGTAGGAGCTCTTGAAGGCGACGAGCTTGGAATCGTCGCCGACGTCCTGCTTGTTGGCCCAGTACTCGCCGGCAAGCTCACCCGACGCCGCGCGATACGTGAGGTTATCGACGCGGTCCTCCTTGATGGCGGTAACGACGTCATTCGTGGGGAGCTCCGCAGCACCCGCCTGACCGGACATGAAGCCCGGCATGAAGGAGAAGACGATATAGCCGATAAGCGCGAGCGTCAGGATGGTGTAAACGATGCCGCGGCGCTGGTCGCCAGGATTGGGCGTGCCGGGAGGCACCGGGGCGCCAGGGCGCTCCGGGCCGTTGCTCTGGTTGTTCTCACTCATGCTACTTACCGTAAACCTCCGGCTTGAGGACTCCGATGTAGGGCAGGTTACGATAGCGCTCGGCGAAGTCGAGGCCATAGCCCACGATGAAGGAGTCAGGCACGTGCGCGCCCACGTAGCGCGGCTTGACGGCGGCGGTCTGGCCCTCGACGTCCTTCACGAGGAAGGCTGCGATCTCGAGGGAGGCGGGCTTGCGCGAGCGCAGGTTCTTCATGAGGTAGGACAGCGTGAGGCCCGAATCGAGGATGTCCTCGATGATGATGACGTCACGGCCCTCGATCTTGGTGTCGAGGTCCTTCACGATGCGGACGACGCCCGAGCTCTTGGCGCCATCGCCGTAGCTCGAGACGGCCATGAAGTCGATGCCCAGCTCGCAGTCGATCGCGCGCATGACGTCGCCCATAAAGACGACGGCGCCGCGAAGGACGGCAATGAGCAGCGGGTTCTTGCCTGCGTAGTCACGCGTGATCTCCGCGCCCATGCGGGTGACGATATCCTTGATGTCCTGCTCGGAGAGCACGACGCTCTCGACGTCTGGATGGATTTGCTCCATGGGAGCGCTCCTCTCTGAGGCCGGTCGCCTCATTTGCCCCACGGCGCCGCTTGCCGGCGCTCACGGTGGGAACTGCCATTCTACCAGCCCCGTCTGACAATAAACGGGACGGCGCGGGAAACGATGCGCAGGCGGTCGCCAGCAGGTGACAAAGGGACAGACCCTTTGTCACCCCCCCCCGCCGCAGCCACCTGAAAAAGGGACTGTCCCTTTTTCTGGTGGCCATTGCGAGCTGCCTCACTGGCGCGTGGGGACGAGGCGGAGCTCGAGGAGGACGCGGGAGGCGTCGGTCACGCGGGCACGCTCGTCGGCACGAAGGGGTGCCACCCAGAGGATCCGCCCGCCGTCGCCGGTGCGCACGACGGGCACGCCGGCACGCTCCGCTGCAGGGACCTTCGCGTCGATCAGCAGGTCGGAGAGCTTCTTCGACTGGCCGTGCATCCCCAGCGGACAAAGAACCTCGCCCACCTCCGGCGACGAGACCCAGAGGCTGCCGCCAAGGGGGCCAAGCCCGCAGGCCTCGGCATCGAGCAGGACGGACGCGCCCTCCCACTCGCGGGCGTGGGCACGGGCGAGCGCCACCGGGTCACTCCCCGGGGCGACCTCGCGCAGGCGCGCCGTCAGCGTGCCGCCGGCGAGCAGAAGCGCCCCCTCGGGACCAGGCGCCGCGAGAACGCTCGAAGCGCCCGCCATCCCCTCGAGAGCGGGGACCTCGATCCAACCCGAGGTAGCGACGCCATCCCGCGCGGTGCGGGCACGCACGAAGAGCATCCCGTACGAGACACGCGCGTCGACGCCGCTCGGCAGTGTGGCCGAGCCCTCGCCCGCCGCCACGAGCTCGAGCACGCGCGTGACGTGACGCGAATCGAGGCGGCAACCCGGGCACGCCGCGAGCACAGCCATGCGCACGACGCGGCGCGCGATGGCGACGTCCGCCGCGGCGAGGCGGGCGCCGTCGAGCACGACGAGCCCCTCCTCCCGCCTGCGCTCGAGAGCGCGGAACGCGCGCGAGGCGACCTGCGTGAGATAGGAGTCCTCGTCCGAGAGGATCTCGCAGGTGGCAGCCATGCTCTCGAAGAGGCGCGGGTTGCGCTCGAGCGCCCGCGGCACCACCTCGTGGCGCACGAAGGACCGCAGATAGCGGGTGTCGGCGTTCGTCGCGTCCTCGCGCCAAGCGATGCCGCGCATGCAGAGGAGACGGCAGAGTTCCTCGTGCGTACGATCAAGCAGCGGGCGCACGATGCGGTTGCGACGGCGCGGGATGGACGAAAGCCCCTGCGTGCCGGAGCCCTTGATGGCATGCATGAAGAAGGTCTCCGCGCGGTCGTTGGCCGTGTGGGCCGTGAGGATGCGCGCGGCGGGGCGGGGCAGGCCCGCCTCCTCGCACAGG
>ENA-OUQP01000731-OUQP01000731.1-human-gut-metagenome-genome-assembly--contig:-NODE-731-length-27775-cov-6.639141_pt1 | contig 27775 bp, 27 predicted proteins | sample MGYA00237951_ERZ548836 | MGnify/ENA primary metagenome ERZ548836 (study PRJEB26490, sample SAMN05194702) | human gut metagenome | biome: terrestrial biome; feature: human-associated habitat; material...
TAATCATTTTTAAGCGCCTTTTTATTTAATGTCCTTGACACGGGGTCCACATTACTTAACGATTACGTTAAGTCTTTTTTTTAATGATATATGGCTTTCTTTTTCAAATTTAGATACTCTCTTTTCTTATCTTGTTTTTATGATAGAATAAGGGAGAGAAAAGGGTGGGATTTAGACATGCAAAGAGAATCAATTCGTATGTATGCTTATGCGATTGACTTTGATTTAATCAAAGTTGATTTATCATTAAATTATTATAACGGAATTTCAAGTCAGTATTATTTAAAGAATTTAGATACAAGTGAAGTGAAGATACTTAAAGGCGAAGCGACTGAGAAAGAGAATGGATTCCAGTCGTATCTTTTGCATACAGATTTTTCTGTAGGTACAAGATATAAAGTATTTGATAATTATGGTTTAGCTTGTTTCTTAGATTTTAGTCAGCTTTCTATGAGTAAAGATTTTGATGATCATTTTTATTATGATGGTGATGATTTAGGCAGTCATTATACAAAAGAAAAAACGACATTCAAGGTCTGGTCACCTCTTTCTACAGAAGTTGTATTAAAAATCTGGAAAGATGAAGACCTTCATTATTATCCTTTAGAAAGAGGAGATAAGGGTGTCTATAGTATAACTGTTAAGAAAGATCTAGATGGCTATGAATATGTTTATATTATTGGAATGAATGAACAATCAATAGAAACAGCTGATCCATATGCTTATTCTTGTACAGCTAATATGCATAGTTCAGTAGTCATTGATTTAGATAAAGTAAGAAGAGTAGATTATCCTTTGACAGAACTTAAACATAATACAGATGCAGTCATTTATGAAGTAGGTGTCAGAGACTTCTCTATTGATGAATATGGACAGATTTCACATAAAGGCAAGTTCTTAGGTTTCTGTGAAGAAGGTACAGTGACTAAGAATGGCTTTTCATCAGGTATGGACTATTTAGATATGCTTGGTGTGACTCATGTACAGCTGTTACCAGTGAATGATTATGCAACTGTAGATGAAGATCATCCGGATTTACTTTATAACTGGGGTTATGATCCAGCACAATATAATGTGCCTGAAGGAAGTTATATTACTGATCCTAATGATGGCTATAAGAGAATTCAGGAATGTCAGCGTATGGTACGTTGTATTCATAAGCATAATATGCGTGTTATTCTTGATGTAGTTTATAATCATATGCATGATGTGAATAATAATACATTAGAAAAGACAGTCCCTTATTATTTCTTTAGAAGAGATGAAAATGGTGAATTATCTAATGGTTCATGGTGTGGTAATGATTTAAATAGTACAGCTAAGATGTGCCGTAAATATATCTTGGATATGTGTAAGAGATGGCAGGTTCTTTATGGTGTAGATGGTTTTAGAATGGATTTGATGGGTATTGTAGATATTGATACAGTGAATATGATTTATGAACAGGGTCATGCATTAGATTCTTCATTTATGTTATATGGTGAAGGTTGGAATATGGGTACTGCATTACCTGATTCAGAAAAGACAACAATTGAAAATAACCATAAAACACCTCATGTAGGTTTCTTTAATGATCATTTCAGAGATACAGTCAAGGGGCCGAATCAGATGGAAGTCAAAGGCTATACATCAGGGGATACTTATAAGACAAATGAAGCCATTATTGCGATGTGTGACTACAATAAGTTCTTATCTATAGAACAGAGCATTAACTATACAGAATGTCATGATAATGCGACTGTATTTGATAAATTCATTATTTCTAATGGTCATGAAGATGAATATTGTCATCAGAAGAGATGCTTATTAACACTCGCAATGACTATTCTTGCGCAAGGTGTTCCTTTTATTCATGCCGGACAGGAATTCTTAGGTACTAAGAATGGTAATCAGAATTCTTATAATGCAGGAGATGCAGTTAATAAACTAGACTGGGAACGTCATGATCGTTATATGAATGTTGTACAGGCTGTAAAGTTCTTTATAGATCTAAGAAAACACAACAAGTGCTTTAGATATTATGACTATGAAGATATGCATCAGCATGTATTTATAAACAATATCTACTATCGTATGGTAGAATATCATCTCACTCAGGATGAAGGAGATTATAAAGAATTTAAGATTTACTTTAATCCTTCATATGATGTCATTACTATTGGTATTGAAGACGATTTTAAGATATTATATAGTATGTCAAATGAAAGAATAGAAAATGGACAACTCAATGTATTTGGTGTATCCATGGTTGTATGTGCAAGATAGGAGAATGTAATGAAATTAATTGTTGGATTAGGAAATCCTGGTAAAGAATATGATATGACAAGACATAATACAGGATTTTATTGTTTAGATGTATTAAGTGATGAAATGAATCAGCCTATTGATAAAGAAAAGTTCAAAGGCTTATATACTAAATTTAAATATAAAGGTGAAGATGTTATCTTACTTAAGCCTCAGACTTATATGAACAATTCTGGTGAATCTGTTGCGGCAGTGATGCAGTTCTTCAAGATTCCAGTAGAAGATCTATTAGTTATTTATGATGATATGGATATGCCTACAGGAAAGCTTCGTTTAAGAGAAAAAGGAAGTGCTGGGGGACATAATGGTATCAAGAGTATTATTGCCCATGTAGGGACTCAGAACTTCAAGCGTATTCGTGTAGGTATTTCTAAGAATAAGCTTTATAGTGTTGTAGACTGGGTACTTGGACATTTCTCTAAAGAAGAAGAAAAGCTTATAACAGAAGGTGCTAAACATGCGACAGACGCTGTATTATGTTATTTAGATGATGGTTTTAATAAAGCGATGAATAAATTTAATTAGGTGATTGTTATGGAGAAAATACTGAATCTTTTAAAAGATAATCAGGCCTTAAGAACCTTAGATACAGACAAAGGAACTATTGTCACAAACTCAACTAGCGATGAGGCTTATCTCATTGCTGGTTCTTTTTGGCATAATCCAAGAAAAATCCTGATTATTAAAAATAACCAATATGAGGCATTTAACCTCTATAAAACATTAACTGAACTTGTGAATCAAGTTGTCTATTTTCCTGCAGATGAATCATTACGTGTAGAATCAGTAGCGTATTCTTATGAACTATTAGGAGAAAGAATTAATGCATTATATGCTATGACACAAGATAAACCAATGATCTGTGTTTGTCATATGCACTCAATGACACGTTATGTGACACCTGTAGAACTCTTTAAAAAGAGTATTATAAGTTTAAAGAAGGGTGATACAGTTGATCCTTTAGAATTAAAGAAGAAACTACAGTCTATTGGCTATAAGAATACCCAAAGAGTAGATTCTCCTTTCTATTATTCTAGAAGAGGTGAAGTACTAGATGTATATACAATCCAGTATGAACATCCAGTACGTATTGAATTCTTTGATGATGAAATAGAAGAAATCTCTTTTTATGATAAAGACTCACAAAGAAGAACGGAAAGAAAAGAATCTATCGATATTCTTCCAGCTACAGATATGATGTATGAGGATGATGGTTTATCGCAGGTAGAATCCTCTATCATGGCTTTAAAAGAGAAGATGAAGATCAAAGATGAATTCAAGGATGAACTTGAAGAAACATATGCATTAGATATTGAATCACTCAAAACACATGACTATAGTCCACGTATTTATCAATACTTAAGTTTATTCCCTCAAACTGCCACAATTATAGATTATGCAAGTGATTATACTATTATTACTGCATCTCTTGCTTCTATTCTTGCTTCTTATAAGACTTATATGGAAGAGAACTACCTCTATTATCATGAACTAGAAGAAATAGGACAGATGATCAGAGGAATTAAGCTTATTAATAACCCTCAGGATATCTTAAAACATCCTGATGTTGATTTAGTACGCTTTAGAGAAAATGATAAACAAATCATGTTTATGACTCAGCCTGTCATGATTTCTATGGCTAATGAAAAAGTCTTTATCAGTCAATTAAAGGACTTACTTACATATAATCGTGTCATGATTGGTGTAGATGAAAAGCGTCAGATAGATGTATTAGTTAACTTATTTGACTCCCATGCTATTCCATTTACTCTCACAAGTGCCACAAATAAGATTTATGATGGGGTTAATCTATTTTTAGGACATTTACCTTGTGGAATGAACTTTGTAGAAGAGAAGACTGTATTACTCACAAGTCAGGAACTCTTTAAAGTACAAGAAACAAAGAAGAAATATATTAAGTACAGAGATGCCACTAAAATCTCAGACTATAATGAATTAAAAGTAGGAGACTATGTTGTTCATGATACAAATGGTATTGGACAATATATGGGTATTGAAACATTAGTTGTAGATGGTGTACATAAGGATTATTTACATATTGCCTATAAAGGAAATGATATCCTTTATGTACCGGTAGAACAGTTCCAGTTAATTAGAAAATATTCATCAAGAGATGGTAAACCACCTCATATTCATGCTTTAGGTTCACCTAAATGGGCTAAAGAAAAAGCAAGAGTCAGACAGAAGGTAGATGGTTTAGCTGATGATCTCATTAACTTATATGCAGAAAGAATGAGACAGCCAGGCTTTGCGTTTGAACCTGATGGAGATCTTCAATTAGAGTTTGAAAGTGAATTTGGTTATGAACTCACTCCTGACCAGGCACAGGCTGTAGAAGAGATTAAAAAGGATATGGAAACACCACGTCCTATGGATAGATTATTATGTGGTGATGTAGGCTTTGGTAAAACAGAAGTGGCTTTAAGAGCCTGCTTTAAAGCGGTTGTATCTAAGAAACAATGTGCTTTCCTATGTCCTACTACAATTCTTTCAGCACAACATTATCGTATAATGCAGAAGCGTTTTGAGAAGTTCCCTGTGAATATTGCGTTACTCAATCGTTTTACGACTACTAAAGAAAAGAAACAAATATTAGCTGATTTAAAGGAAGGTAATATTGATTTATTAGTAGGTACACATCGTATTTTATCTAAAGATGTTGAGTTTAAGGATCTAGGATTGCTCTGTATTGATGAAGAACAGCGTTTTGGTGTAAGACAGAAAGAGAAGATCAAGAATCTAAGAAAAACAATAGATGTACTCACTTTAACTGCCACACCTATTCCTCGTACATTACAGATGTCCATCATGGGTATTAGAGGACTCTCGCAAATAGAAACACCACCATTAAATAGACTCCCTGTACAGACATATGTCTCAGAAAAGAGCTGGGCGTTAATTAAACAGGTTATTGAAAGAGAATTATCACGTAATGGACAGGTTTTCTATTTACATAATATAACAGAAAACATCTATGAAATAGCCTCTACATTGCAGACACTCTTACCTAATGCCCGCATTGGTGTAGGACATGGTCAGATGGATAAGAATGATCTAGAAGATGTCATGACTGACTTTGTAGAAAAGAAATACGATATTCTTGTATGTACAACTATTATTGAGACAGGTATTGATATACCTAATGCGAATACAATTATTATTGAGAATGCGGATAAGTTTGGTTTAGCACAGCTTTATCAGATCAAAGGTCGTGTAGGAAGAAGTGAACGTATCGCATATGCTTATCTTCTTTATACAAAAGATCGTGCGATGACAGAAGAAGCCCAAAAGAGACTTACAGCTATTAAGGAATTCACACAATTAGGTTCTGGTTATAAGATTGCGATGAGAGATTTATCTATTCGTGGCAGCGGTGATATTCTTGGTGGCGAACAGGCAGGATTTATTGATCAGGTTGGTTTTGATATGTATATGAAGATCTTACAGGATGCGATTGAAGAAAAACAGGGTAAGATTAAAGAGGATGAGACTGTACCATCACGTAATGTACCAGTAGATGGTTATATTCCTGAAGATTATGTAGAAAGTGATATGGAAAAGCTAGAACTTTATCAGCGTGTCTATAAAGCCAATGATTTAGAAACATTGAAACGTGTAGAACATGAACTCACAGACCTTTATGGTGTACTCCCATCACAGGTACGTAATATTGTAGTCAAGAGAAGATTTGATATCCTTTCACATGATCCACTTATTGATGATGTGAAAGATAGCAGCCAGGGACTAGAAATACGTTTCTCTAAAGTCTTCTTAGAAGATTTAGATGGACAGAAGTTCTTTGCGTATGTCAATCATATGTTTAAGAAGCCACAAATGAAATATACTGATGGAATGTTGACTATTGTGAGTGGTATGGAACCTTATTATGTTTCAGCATCTACTGAGTTCTTAGATTCAGTTTTAAAACAATATTATAAAACACATACTAGTGCTTAATAAAAAAATAATGTAGAATATGAAAAAAAGGGGGGATAACATCAATGAAAATTATTGATTTATTAAATGAAGATAAAGTTACTTTATCTTTTGAAGTATTTCCACCTAAGACAAGCAGTAAATATGAAAATGTCTTAAAGGCTGCAGAAAAGATTGCATCTTTAAATCCAAGTTTCATGTCTGTGACTTATGGTGCAGGTGGAGGAACAAGTGCACATACTGTTGCACTTGCGAAAGATATTCATGAGAAATATGGTGTTGAAGTCATGGCTCATTTGACATGTGTTTCTTCTACAAGGGAACATGTAGAGTCCATGGTTGAACAGTTTAAAGAAAATGGTATTGAAAACATCATGGCATTAAGAGGAGATATTCCTAAGGATGGTCAAGTGGGAGAAGACTACCAATATGCCTGTCAGTTAATCAAGGAACTTAAAGAGAAGGGTGATTTCTGTATTGGGGCAGCATGTTATCCAGAAGGACATGTAGAATCACCCAGCATTAAGGAAGATATCCAGCATCTAAAAGAAAAAGTAGAAGCAGGTGCAGATTTCTTAACAACTCAGATGTTCTTTGACAACAATGTTTTCTATAACTTCTTATATAAAATTAAGGAAGCTGGTATTAATGTACCTGTAGTCGCTGGTATTATGCCTATTACTAATGCGAAACAGGTCAGTCGTGCTGTACAGATGTCAGGTACATCTATTATTCCTTATCATTTTAAGATGATGGTGGATGCATTTGGTGATAATCCTGAAATCATGAAGCAGGCTGGTATTATTTATGCATCTGAACAGATTATTGATTTAATTGCGAATGGTGTAAAACATATCCATGTTTATACAATGAATAAACCAGACATCGCCGAAGGCATCATGAACAATATTTCGGAGATTCTTAAATGATAGAAATCAATCGTAAAGAAGCTTTACGATACTTAGGATACCGTCAATCCGTTGAAGGTGATCTCACAGAAATCAATAGTGCATTAGATCACTGTATAGAAGTACTACAAAAAACAGCTGTACCACGTCATATTGTGAAAAGATTACCTCTCACAATAGAGAATCATACAATCACAATTGGTGATATGGTGATACATAGTAAAAACTTAGAGAATAACTTAAAAGGCTGTCATGCAGTTTATCTCTTTGCGGCTACTATAGGTATAGAAGTCGATCGTTTAATTAAACGTACAGAACTTACTAAGATGAGTGATGCAGTGATCTATCAGGCAGCAGGAGCTGCTATGATAGAAGCGTATTGTGATGAAGTGAATGAAGAACTCAATCAGGAGGCTCATAAGAATAATGAATTCTTAAAGCCACGCTTTTCGCCTGGTTATGGAGATCTTGCATTAGATCATCAGAAAGATTTTATGCGTTTATTACAGATGGATAAGATTGGTATCAGTTTATTAGAAAGTCTCTTAATGGTCCCATCCAAATCAGTGACGGCGATCATTGGTATTACACATCATACACAGCCTCGTCATACGAAGGATTGTGCCAATTGTCCTGCACAATGTGAATTCAGGAGGATAGATTAATGGGATTTAAAGAAAGACTGACAAAAGAATGGTTATTCTGGGATGGTGGTACTGGTTCAGTACTTCAAAGCTGGGGTTTACAGGCTGGTGAATTACCTGAAACATGGAATATCATTCATCCAGAAAAGATTATAGAATTAAATAAAGGTTATCTAGAAGCTGGATGTGGTATTATCAACACCAATACATTTGGTGCCAATAGATTAAAATATCCAGATAATCTAGAAGAAATAGTCACAAAAGCAGTAGAACATGCAAAAAAGGCAAGAGAACTTACAGGACGCACTGATGCCTTGATTGCGCTTGATTTAGGTCCTACAGGTAAACTCTTAGAACCACTAGGAGATTTATCATTTGATGATGCAGTGGATATTTATGCTGAAGTCATTGAATATGGAACTAAAGCGGGAGCTGATGTCATCCTTATTGAAACAATGCAGGATAGCTATGAATTAAAAGCTGCAGTACTAGCTGCTAAGGAACATTCGCATTTACCAGTATGTGCAACTGTTGTATTTGATGAAAAAGGTAAGATGTTGACAGGTGGTACACCTGAATCGGTTGTTGCCTTACTTGAAGGGTTACATGTTGATGCATTGGGTATTAACTGTTCATTAGGTCCAACACAAATTAAACCTTTTGTAGAAAGAATGATTAAAGTTTCTTCTACACCTATTATTGTGACACCTAATGCTGGTTTACCTCAGACTGATGATGAAGGTCATACATATTATGATATGAATGCAGATGAATTCGCATCAGAGATGAAAGAGATTGCCTCATTGAATGTGCATGTACTTGGAGGATGTTGTGGGACTACACCAGAATATCTCTCAAAAACAATTGCATTAGTGAAAGACCTGCCTATTGAACCACCTGTAAAGAAGAATATCTCTGTTGTGACTTCTTTCTCGCAGGCTGTAGAAATAGGTCCTAAACCAGTTATTATTGGGGAACGTATTAACCCAACTGGTAAGAAGAAATTCAAGCAGGCCTTACGTGATGGAGATATTAACTATATCTTATCTGAAGGTTTAAAACAGGAAGATGCAGGGGCACATATTCTAGATGTCAATGTAGGTCTACCAGAAATTGATGAACCTAAGATGATGGTAGAAGTCATGAAGAAGTTACAATCTGTCATTGCATTGCCATTACAGATTGATACATCAGATCCAATTGCCTTAGAAGCAGCCTTAAGACACTATAACGGTAAGGCTATGATTAACTCAGTTAATGGTAAACAGGAATCCATGGATGCTGTTTTCCCATTAGTAAAGAAATATGGTGGTGTGGTTGTAGGACTTGCCTTAGATGAAGAAGGTATTCCAGATAATGCGGCAGATCGTATTCGTATTGCGAAGAAGATCTATAAAGAAGCAAGTAAATACGGTATTGAACCTAAGGACATCGTAATCGATGGACTCGCTATGACTATTTCATCAGATCCTACTTCTGCCATTGCGACATTAGAAACATTACGTATTATTAGAGATGAATTACATGGACATTCTATTCTAGGTGTTTCTAATATCTCTTTTGGTCTTCCACAAAGACCAATCATTAATGCGAACTTCTTTACTATGGCAATGCAGTCAGGACTTAGCTGTGCAATCATCAATCCTTCATCAGAAGCAATGATGAAATCATATCGTGCCTATCTCGCCTTAAGTGGACTCGATACAAACTTTACAGAATATATTAGCGCCTATGGTAATAGTGCACCAGCTCCTGTAAAGAGTGAAGCGGTTGATATGTCTTTATATGAAAGTATCAAGCGTGGTATGAGTGAAAATGCAGGTAAAGCCACTCAAAAACAGCTTGAAACTAAAGAAGGACTAGAAATTATTAATGAAGAACTAATTCCTGCCCTTGATGAAGTAGGAAAAGGCTTTGAAAAAGGCACTATCTTCTTACCTCAGCTGTTAATGAGCGCTGAAGCAGCTAAGGCTGCATTTGCAGTCATTAAAGACTCTATGGCAGGTAAACCAAGAGAAATGAAAGGAAAAATCATCATTGCGACAGTTAAGGGTGATATTCATGATATTGGAAAGAATATCGTGAAGGTTATGTTAGAAAACTATGGCTATGATGTCATTGATCTTGGTAAAGATGTACCACCTGAACAAATTGTGGATACTGCAATAAAAGAAGATGTAAAACTAGTAGGACTCAGTGCTTTAATGACAACAACAGTAGTGAGTATGGAAGATACTATTAAATTGTTGAAGGAAAAGAAGCCTGATACACTTACAGTTGTAGGTGGAGCCGTTATGACTCAGGAATATGCAGATCGTATCGGTGCAGATTGTTATGCGAAAGACGCAATGGAAACAGTGCGTTTTGCGGATAAAGTATTTGGAGGAGAATAGAAATGAAAAAAATATTTACAGTATTAACTTCTATCGCTTTAACTTTTGCGTTATCATTCTCAGCAGCTTTTGCGAATGATGATGCATTTCTTAAATCACAAAATTATTTAAAGACTATCGCATTAGATAGTCCTGATGCAGTTATTGCGTATGAAGCAGCAGGATTTGAAGCAGATGGTAAAGCGGATTCTTTATTAGAAAACTTTAAGGATGTAGATTATATAACTGCATCTTATGGCGATTTAGCTAAGTCTATTATCGCAATTTCTTTATTAGGTGAAAATCCAAAAGATTTCAATAAGACTAACTTAGTAGAAATCTTAGAAAACAGAGTACAGGAAGATGGTACTCTTACAAATGATGTAAATGGTGGATGTGGGGCTACTATTTGGACATTAATGGCTTTAGAAACAGTAAACTCATCTAAAGTAAAAGCTGTTGCAGATAAGTTATCTACTATGGCTATGGATAATGGTGCTTACTGGTATGAATATCAGGGACGAAATGCAGATCTAGATACAACTGGATGGGCTATGGAAGCATTAAGTGTTGCAGGACGTTCTACTTATGATGCAGCTATCTCAAAAGCATATACTTTTGTACAGTCTAAATTAAATAGTACAGATGGTTCTTATGATATTGGCTGGGGTGGAAATGCAGATACTCAGTCTTGTGTATTAGAAGGATTATCTGTTGCAGGTTATACATTAGATACAAATGCATATAACTATTTACTTTCTTATCAGAATGAAGATGGTACATTCAATGCATTAAACTATAGTACAAATCAGTTAGAACCAAATGCTTATGCATCAGTAGAAGGTGCAAGAGCACTTGGTGTAATCAATAACGGAAGCTTTGTATTAAGAGCTAGAATAGACTATACAAGGACTACTACACCAGTAGTGACTGAACCTGAAACACCTACAACACCTACAGAACCTACAAAACCTAGTACAACTACACCAGCTGTAAAGCCAGAAAAAACTACTACTGAACCAAAGAAGGAAACAGTAAAAGTAGTTAATACAGGTGATAACACAAATGTGATGGCATATGTAGTTGCAGCTATCGCAGCTGTGGGTGTAATCGTATTAGTTATTAAAAGTAAAAAGAAATAATGAAGAAATTCACAACTAAACAATTAGCGATTGCCTTTGTCGCAATCGCTTTTGTCTTTATATTTGGCTTTACAGCTTATCGTGGTATAACTGGACAATTCCAGTCTCAGCCTACTATTAGTAATGAAGTAAAAAGTAGCATAAAGAAGAAAGATATTTCTAAAAAAGAAGAGACAAAACAAATAGAGTCACAAGAAGAATCGAAGAAGACTGATACAAAATCATCTGATTCTTCTAGTAAACAAGAGACTAAGAAGCAGGAAACAAAGAAAATAGAAACAAAATCTTCTTCTACTAAACAAGAGACAAAGAAGACAGAAACAAACAATTCTTCTAGTAAACAAGAAACCTCTGCTCCTCAACAAGTAGAACCACCTAAACAGGAAACATCTATAAAACAAACTGTTTCAGTACAGGTGATTGGAGTAAATAGCACAATGATGCAGGGGAATATAGAAGTGAATAGTTCTTCTACGGCTAATAGTGTCTTAAGAGAACTTGCGAGAAAAAATGGTAAGAGTATCTCTACAAAAGGGTTTGGTTCTACTGTTTATGTATCAGGTATAGATGGATTAAAAGAATTTGATCATGGGCCAAGTTCTGGATGGATGTATAAGGTGAATGGTACACCACCCAATATTGGGGCAGGTGCTTATAAGGTAAAAGCAGGAGATCAAGTCATCTGGTATTATGTCAACGCACAACAATAAGACAAGAGAAATATGTTTGATAGGTATTCTCTCTGCAGTCAATATTGCCTCTAGAGTAGCCTTACAGGCACTTCCTAACTTTAAACCTGTTACATCTATCATTATTATATCTGTACTCTTATTTGGCTTATCATTTGGAATTAAACTCACAGTAGTAACAACTATTGCATCCAATATGATTCTAGGTATGGGAACATGGACAATCTTTCAGATTCTCTCATGGGTAGTCATCTGTTTATTCACTCAATGTATCAGTGATTTCTATAAGAAAATAAACAAAGAACCCCCATTACTTCTTATGGCTTTCTATGCCTTTTTAATGGGTTATGTCTTTGGTTTTGTTGTCTCACTCGAACAATTAATTATTGGTGGTCCTGTCTGGTTTGGTATCTATTATGCACAAGGGCTCTTATTTGATACATTCCATGCAGTAGGTAATTTTGTCTTTTATTTACTTTGTGCACCTATACTTATGCGTTTATTTAAACAGGAAATGTCTCAATATACAAAAGACTATTACAAGTGATTCAGTTGCGGATCACTTTTTTGTCATATAGAAAACGTATTATCAACATCTAAAAGATACATTTTACATATGATATAGAAAGTCTATAATCACAAGTGGATGGAGGTTAAAACTATGACACCATTATTTCCACGTGTTCAAGAAGTAGAGAACATATTTCACAAAATACTCGCCAGCAAAGAAGCTTGTGCAAGACTAAGAGAAACATTCAATTCAAGTCTAGAAGACTTTCAGGGATCAGAAGAATTAAACAATGAGACCTTTTCAAAAGTCGTTCTAGATAGTTATTCAAATCAGGATATTAGTGCATTATTACTCGCTATATGTGGTAAATCTATGTTTGATTTATTACGTGATGCATATTTGATTCCTCAAACATTTCATGGTAAAGCAGGAGAAAATCCAGTGCTACTTACATCACCTTCTGGAGACCTGTTAGAAGGGAAGGATGTCTCACACCATACGATGAGACGATTTAAAAGTATCCTTTCACAACATCAGCCTGTTCCCCGTTCCCTTGTTTATCTGGCTGATGGCTATGATATAGAACGTTATTATAAACATGACGGTTCAGTAGACCAGAGAAAGACAGATGCAGTCAGAGGCATTCTGTTATTATATGCACTTCCTGATACTAAGAAGCTTCATCTTACACCTGCGCAGGTTTATGCAATCATCTGGGATACATTCTTCAGTATACAAAAAGAAGCACCTCTTGCTCGTGTCTATTATGGACAAGATACAGGAGAGAAGAATGATAAAGACTATGATGAAATCGCAATATTACTTCCTACTCATTTGTTTAGAAGACAGATGGTTGAACATATGGAAATCATTGATGGATTAGTTCTATCTTGTAGAGAAAAAATGATGGCTGAAGCCGGTAATGATAGTTTGGAGTTGTAATTATGCCTAGAATCGGATTACGTATTATTAAAACAAGTATTGCCGTCTTCATCATCATGGTATTATTCACTCTCTTTGGTGTACAGAGATCACCTTTCTATGTCCTTATAACCACAATTATCTGTATTCAGCCAGATAAAGAGAATGAAAAGAACCAAGCACTTGTAAGAGCTTTAGGTACACTCATTGGTGCTATTACAGGTGCTATTGTCATGTTTTTACAGCCTTTCATCCATATTGATCTCGCATGGGATTTACTTAATGCATTATTTATTATGTTGACTATTTATTTAACAGTCTTATTTAAAGTACAGCATATGGCATTTATGGCCTGTGTGGCTTATTTAAGTGTTGCAGTAATTCCTCATGCCGGTATTTCACCTTATGCCTTTTTATTCTATCGTGTCTTAGATACATGTATTGGTGTTGGTGTAGGTTATCTGGTCTGTACTTTACATTTACCAGTTAAAAGAAGAAATGATGTTCTCTTTGTAGCTGAACTTGATGATATGGAACAGACAGCACACCAGCAGTTAAATAACTTCAATAAGACACAATTGAATAAACTTGTAGATGATGGTGCCTTGTTTACTATCATCACTAAAAGAACACCTGCATCCATGCAGGCAGAAATTGAACATCTTAAACTACATCTACCAGTGATCGCATTAGATGGCGCAATATTGTATGACGTACCCAAAAACGAACTATTATGTACCTATTCCTTACCGCAAACATTAGGTACTAAAATCACTCAATTATTAGACGATAAACATCTTAATTACTTCTATCACGTTCTCAAAGATGATGTATTATTGACATATTATAATAGTTTCGACCAGTCCGAACAAATGGACTATTATGATATGATGCGTCGATCCCCTTATCGTAATTATATCTTTGGTATGCCTACACATTCCTATCAACCTCTTTACATCAGTATTCTTAATACAAAAGAGATTATCTATGATATTATAGATGACCTGATCGATTTAGGATTACATAAACAATTGCGTTATTTTGTAGAAGAAGATTACTTTAAAGGTATGTGCTTACTTAAGATTCTTTCTTATGAAGCCACTCCAGAAAACATGCTGGAAAGATTAAAGGAAAAGTTAGATATTAAAGAAAGTATTGTCTACGGTTCATCCGATTCAATATGTGATGTCATAGTACCGGACAATGATTTCAATAGTATAGTAAAAAGTATTCATAACGAATATGAAGGAATTCAAATGAAAAGAAGACAGCCACAATAGCTGTCTTCTTTTCATTCATGGGGGAGTCTCAATGTATGTTCAATTCACGATCAATATCATGGATTTTTTTGTTTGTATACTTATTTGCAACTCCCATGATTAAAGTACTTAATAATACTGCAATAATAGTTAGAATAATATAGATCATAAGAATCACCTCTTTCATGTCTATAATATACATGTAAGTTGTGTAATTCATATGTATTCTCTATGTATTTATTATGTTTTTTTACAATCCTTTTAACATATCATCAAATGTGATACCTAGAGAAAATCCAAAATGGAAATAATCATCCAAAGCATCTTGTAACTTAATAGGACTATAACCATTTCTTAAATCTAGAATATCCTGATTGACTTTAAAGAGTAAATTGACAGAACTACTTTTTTCAGGCATTTCTTCATGATTCTTGATTTCATCAATCTGTAAGTCATACGCAATACTCATTAATAAGCGCATACCTTCAATATAAGTGTCTAAAAGAGCGCTTTGATCAACCTGAGTATCTTTATCCCAGAATGTATAAACATGTCCTAGTTCTCCAGTATTATACACACATTGCATAAATGCGAGAAGCTTATGGTCAATCTTCTTGATATCTAGAAGATGACCCTTAGGAATATCTAATTCTCTGTTTAATACTAACTGATATAATTTTGATAATTCATTCATTTTAAATCACCTCTTATATATTATTATAGTCAAATAAAAAAGAGAATCACGTAGATTCCCTAAATAATTCCTAATCCTTCTATTAAAATCTTAATACCTATGAGAATAAGAATAATACCACCAGTGATCTGTGCTTTCTGTTCATATTTATTTCCAAACACATGACCAATATAAACACCTGCAGAAGCAATAATAAATGTTGTTAAACCAATAATAGAAATAGCCATAAAGATATTGATTGATTCAAAAGAGAAAGTGATACCTACAGCGAGTGCATCAATGGCAGTCGCAACAGCCAGCATCAACATTGTCTTCCATGAGAAGTCATCATTCTGTTTCTCTTCTTCAAAGGATTCTTTAATCATATTGATTCCAATAAATGCGAGTAGGATAAAGGCAATCCAGTGGTCAATAGAATCCACTAAACCACTCAATGCAGAACCAAGACAATAACCAATAAATGGCATCAATGCCTGGAATCCACCAAACCATAACCCACATAACAATACATTCTTAATAGATAATTTCTTTACAGATAATCCTTTACATACAGATACCGCAAAAGCATCCATGGATAACCCAATACCAATTAATAATATTTCTATACTAGACATCTTTATACCTCAACAGGAATATAATCTTCCTTTACAACCTCATAATGCATATTGGATGCAGTCAGTTCATTAAGTTCATCTAAGAAAGATGTATCTCTTAAATAAACATCATAATGAACCTCTTCATCATACTCAGTATTCATTAATAATAGATTCTTAGATTGTATTAAATAAGATACCTTACGACTGAAGTGATAGTCAACACTAATACGATAAAGTTTAACAAGCTCTTTTTCTACTATTTCTGCTTCTTTTAAAGCATCTGCAACACTATTTGTATAAGCACGTGTAAGTCCTCCAGCACCGAGCTTAATCCCACCAAAATAACGTGTCACAATCGCAATCACATTATCAATCTTCTGTCTCTGTAATACATTCAACATAGGAAGTCCTGCAGTACCTGATGGTTCTCCATCATCATCAGCTTTTTCTAAAGGACCGACACGATAAGCAACACAGTTATGTGTTGCATCATCTTTAGAATAGAGTTCTATTAAGTCTTTTATTTCTTTTTCATCATTACATGGAATCAGGGTTGTAATGAACTCTGATTTCTTAATAATGATTGTATTTGTCGTTGTTTCTTTAATTGATCTCATAGTTTCACCCGTTCGTATTATAGCCTATAAGTTGATAAATAGAAAGAAATAAACTATAATGTACGTAGTGATTTATCACTAATGAGGTATTAAAATGAGTAAAATAGGTATTATTGCAGACAGTGGCTGTCAGATTGATATCAATGGAGAGCATGAAGGTATTTATATTGCACCATTATGTATTGGTCATGGTAGTCAGACATATTTAGATCAATTAGAAATCACAAGTCTTGATGTATTTAATCAGATGAAGGAAACAGATGATATGTATACAACATCTCAGCCTTCTACTGGTTCTTTAATGACGGCTATGGAAGAAGCTAAGAAGGATGGATATGATGAGTTGATTGGTATTCCTATCGCAACTGGTTTATCATCTACATTAAATGGTATGCAGGTAGCAGCTGATACATTAGAAATGCCGATTACATTAATCGATTCTCAAGGAACAGCACATGTTCAAAAGAAGCTTATCGAAGCAGCACGCTATTTAATAGAAAAGGGTCAGTCTGTTTCTGAAATCAAAGAAAAGCTTGAAGATATGGTTAAGCATTCAGGTACAATTATTTTTACACCAAACTTGAATCACCTTAAAAAGGGTGGGCGTATTACGCCTGCAGTCGCAATGCTTGGCAATATGTTGAAGCTTGTTCCGGTTATGGAATTAAATAGTGAATTAGGTGGTAAGATTGATACTTTAGGCAAAGTAAGAACAACACGTAAGGCATGTAAGATGCTTGCGGATCGTGTTGTTGAAAGAGGCGCAAATGCGAAAGATTATACATTTGCGATTGAAGATGTTCTTGCACCTGAGGAAGCTCAGCGTGTAAGAGACTATCTTGAAGAACAATTAGGTCCATGTCAAGTTACCATGAGAGAGTTACCAAGTGTTGTAGGTGCTCATATGGGAATTGGTGGTATAGGAATCCAATTCATCAAAAATCTCGCAGAATAGGAAGCAGATGATGAATCTGCTTTTTTTGATATAGGAAAGGAGGAGGCCCATGCAAAGAGAATTTGAAATGGTTGTACAAACAAGCGCAGCCACACAAAGCTTGCGTTATTTATTAAAAAGTGGTGATATGACGTGTATCACCAAGGGAGAAATTACTAAAAGACTAGAAGCAGCAGTCCTTTTGCAGGAATTGAGCTTTCAAGCTGTTATGACAAGTGGTGAAGTCGTAGAGGATATGTTGGAGAATAATTATGAGGATTATGATGAAGCATTAAGAGACTCTATTAAAACACATGGTATTACTTTTATTGACTATACCTTTGCGGTTACTTATAAATATGATGAAGAAGCTGTCTTTAAGCCTTTCTTCTCTAGACAATATGGTGCAGACTTAGGTTTTTCACTCCCATTAGTAGATGATATGAAATATGCGAATATGTGTGTTTGTCTTGCATTAATAAAACTATCAAGAGAATATGTACGTACGAGTGTGGGTATTACCCATGATTATACTGATGTAAAACCTAGTATTCATCTAACCTTTAAGCCAGGTATATTCTTACCTAAGCTTATAACAGAGAAACCATATACAGAAATGACATTCAATGCAGTTTATGCAGCTATTTATAAATTACGTGCTGCAATACGTTTCTTCTCATATGATCATACTGAAGAAGCATATAAGAAGTGGATTGATGTCATAGAAGAAATGAGTACTCGTCCTTATGATGGTATATTAGATGATCTAGATGAGTTAGATTATGTACCATCACAAAAAGAGGAACTCTATGTTTATGAAGATAAAGTCAATGGTGGTGGAACAGTACAATGTTTAAATAATTCATTTTATGCATTAATACTCTGGGCCGCTATATTGACTAAAGTCATGAATGAGCAGTTCTTATATGAAACAAACTACCCAGATATGAACTTATGGGACTATTAATAAAAAGAAAATTATCAGAACACCTATAAATAGGTTTTGTCACTTATAACTTTGACGCATTAATTCTTTCTCTTCGCTATAATAGTGTTAGAAAAAAGGGAGGGAAAGAATATGTTAGAAAGTTATAAAGAAATTACATCAATCTCATTAAATAAATTAAAGGACTATTTAGATGTCATTGATGTATATCACGATTCATTTATTGATACTTGCAGAAGTCAGAAGAAAATAGAAGGATACATTAAGGAACACCAAAAGAAATACTTAGGTCTTGCCTTAAAGAAACTCTATGAAATTGATGATATGCAGTGTTTAGAAAATCATCTCGTTATGATTGAATACCTTTTTGGGAATGATCCACGTATTCAATCATTGAATAAGAATTTATGTAACTATATGCTCCACAATGGAACACCATTAGATGTATATCGTATTGTGAGACATTTGATGCCTTTCTCATATCTTGCGCTTATCTCTCTATTAGTAGATAAAGAAGTGATTACTTATGCACAGGCTGCTTATTTCTCTTTAGTAGAAGAAGATATTGAAGGGGCTTATGAATATTTACAGAATTGTGTTGTAGAACCAGATGAATCACTTTTAAATCTTTATGCATCTTATGATTTGATTGGTTATTTCCAGCTTGTGGATCATTATAGCAAGAAGGTATCTTACCAGGTATCAGGAGGCATAACATGGGAGAAAAAATGTGGGCTGTCTTCTCATTATTGATGAATTCAGAAGAATGTATCAGTGCAGAAGATATACAGCGTCAATTAGAAGAAAAAGGTTACGATATTGGTTTAAAAGCTGTATATGCAGTAATTAAACAAATCAATGCATTTACAGCTTTGATGTTTGGAAAAGAAATCATTAAAGCAGTCAGACGTTTTGGTTATATTATAGAAGCAGGTTGTTTTGATGAAGCACAGATACAATTACTTATTGACATGGTGAATTATCGTCAAGATTTAAGTAATGGTGATAAGAAAGAACTTATTAATAAACTATTAAAGTTCTGTTCAGCTAAACAGAAGGATTGTCTCATTATTCCAAAAATAGAAGAAGATGAAAAAGAAAACTATTCATTTAGTGAAACTTTAATGAAAATCACTTCAGCTATACGTAATAAGAAGGATATTCGCTTCCAGTATGTAGATTATAATATTCGTGATGATCATCCTAATGAAACACATTCTACTAAAGGGAATGCAGGATTAAATCATGAGTTCTATAATGTAAGCCCTTATAATACAGTTATTGTGGATGGTCATTACTACTTACGTGCTTATTATAATAAGCATAAGGATTCTTTGACTACATTCCGTATTGATCGTATTAGAAAGTTGGATTTTAGTCGTACTTATTATTTTGACTTTGATGATGAAGAAAAAATGAGTGAATCATTCAAACAATCACTTGCGAAATCAATGAATAGCTTCTTTGATGGTGAAGAAATCACATTACATATTAAGTTTGATAAAGCACTTATTAGAGAAGTTGTTTCTCGTTTTGGAAAAGATATCGTGGTAAAGAATGTGCTTGCATCAGCTGATTCTAAAGATAAACGTCAATGGTATGAAACAAGTGTTGAAGGTATTATCTTTAATACAGGTCTAATGAACTGGATTAGACAGTTTGGTCCTATGATGGTTGTAGTAGGTCCAGAAAAACTTAGAAAATCTATTACAGAAGCATTAGAAGAAAGTTTAAGCAACTATAAAAAATAGGTGATTACTATGTATATATTACAATTATGTCAAGGTGAGATAAGTATCAATGTTGCCTTATTTCATACAATAGAGGAAGGTAGAAAGTTTATCTCTCAATTACCTAGATATCAGTATGAAGAGATAGAAGGGTTTGTGTATGAGTATTTTATTCCTGACTATATGCCTGATTATATAGAACTAAAGTATAATGGTCATATTGTACCTTTGACAACATATATGTTTACCGGTGAAGGTAAAGTAGATATTTGTTGGAATAAGATTACTGACTTATCTCAACCGGGAAATGGAATGATTATTGGTGCAACAAGAGTAGATGCTTATTATGTTCCTAATAATGAACTAAAGGACTACATAGAGAAAAGAGAATATAACTATATATGTGTTAAACAATACTTAGAATCTAAAGGATATGATGTAGAAAGAGCTTATTTTGGTTCTGAAGATGGCGAAGCCATCTTATATAGCGATGATACAGGAGAATGGCATTTCTTGACTCATATGGATCCTGATTTTGTGGAATCTAAAGACATATTAAAAGACTTAGGCATTTAGGTGTCTAAGTCTTTGTTTTTCTACATAAGTTTGGCTATTTCAGATGTAAGTATATCTGTATAAATAAAGAATATGACTTGATTTTCTAAATAATTCTGAAATCCTTGGTTAATAGTAGATGGAAGCCAGATATAGTTGTTTGTGTATTTTTTTACAGAAAGTTTATCATTCATAGTAATAATAGATAAATTAAAAGATAGCTTCTTGGACATTTCTTTGAGTGTTGTATTAATAGAACCTAACACATTTCCTCTATTAGTATAGATAATAACCATATCATCTTTGTTCACTAACTGCTGAAAATCATTAATGATATCTCCATAATCTAAGAAAATAGCTTTTTTACCATATTTGAATAGGTTATATTGTAGAAGCTTTGCAGGAAGAGCACTTTTGTGCATTCCAAGAATAATAATAGATTCTGCTTTTACAATATCAGATGCAAATTGATTAAGCTGCTGGTAATCAATAGATGATTTAAGTATTTCTATAAGCTTAATATAGGCATCTAAAGTAGAAAGATCATCTTTAGATGAATTTCCTTGTTTTCCTGATCTAAATACATCAAATTTAAATTCATTGTAGCCATCATAGCCAATTTTCTGGCAAAATCTAGTAATCGTAGACTGTGAGATATTATATTGTTTTGATAAATCACTTGCAGAAACACTTAAAATATTCTGTAAATTATCCTTTAATACATCATAAAGTATAAGTTCTTTTTTTGTGAATGAATCTTTTTTTAAATCCATCTTTTCAAACGGGTTCATTTAATCACCTCAATTTCTTCTATTATTATAAAGTAAAAAAAGTAAATTCGAAAGAATTTACTTTAATAAAACACGTGTCTGATCAATAACGTTCTGGATAAAGTCATCCGCATTTCCTTTAGATAAGCGGGAAATATATGTTTCAAAATATTTTCCATAGTCTTCATTGCAAACAAAATAGTTAGAATAATTTTCGCAATAACCAATAATAATAACATGGTAATTTTTAAATGCATTTACTATTCTTTGACCTAAAGCAGCAGTGATATCTCCTGGAAGAGAGATAAAAAGAATATTACCAAGCTTAATGATATGGCTATAGAGGTTTAATATCATTTCACCTTTACTTGCTTTGAATTCTAGATTATGAAGTAACATTTTAGACATGGCTAATTTTGAAGTATCATTAGACTGAGTGATTACCTCTTTGAGATGGGGAATTTCACTTTGTACAAAAGAATCTGTCTGCCCGTTATAGGAATATTTCTTTTCAAATGTTGTGGATTTTAATCCCTCAGTATTTGTTTCTAATGTATGTAAATGATTCATCTGATTAATTATTGAAGATGATACTCTTTCTAATTCATCTTCACCCTTAAGTTCACGATAGAAACGTGTAGATACATCCCCACAGTAGCCATTTACAATCATACATGGAACATTTGTCTTTTTTTGATATTTTTGACGAATCCATCCAAGTAGATCGGAAGACAACTTTAAATTAGAACCATTTAAAATAGTAGGATGACAAGATATCTGTATGAATGAACAGATGTCTTTTTTTGAATGGCTATTCATAAAATGAATGACATGTACACTCTTATCTACAATACCATTTTTGTTGTTTCTATTACCATAAAGACCTTCTATTTCTGTTTTTTCCATTGTTAGATAGGATTCTTTTAATGAGTTCATACTTAAAGAAATGCTTTCAACAAAGGAATCAATAAGACTATTTTGTAACTCTGTATCAATATATACATCTTCAAAAAATGGTTTGAAGTAGGCGGGTGCAGAGTGTGTATGGATACATCCTATGATAATCTGTTCAAAAGGAATACCGTATTTCTCAAAAATGGCCTGTTTAACAGGTAAAATAACACTATCCTCTATGATAATAGAATCTAGAATTGAGATAATAATTGTCTGTTTATTTTCTTTAATGACTAAAGAGTTAATTTCTATTGGATCTAAAACACCTTTGGATAATTCTTTTCTATTATATCCAGCAATACGCACTGCTTCTTTAGGTGTAATGTTTAATTTATTATAACCAGCTTGCATATGTTTACCTCCTTGCAATTGCAAGTATAGCACACATGCCCCAAAAATGAAAGACATTTCAAAAATATAAAATTATTATTGCATAGCCATTCATTTCATGATATGCTAGATGTGTCAAATGAAACCGGTTATAAAACATGACACAAGCGAGGAGGATTATTTATGAACAAAGAAAATTTAGGATTTATGAATAAGTTTCAAGCAGTTCTAGAAAAATATATTGTCCCTGTGGCAATGAAAATCTCACAGCAGAGACATTTAGCTGCTGTTCGTGATGGCTTAACAATTTTAGTTCCAATTACAATTATCGGTGGTTTTGCGATTTTATTTGCAATGCCTCCAGTAGATGCATCATTAAAAGCAACTAATTTATTAAATTCATTTTTATGTGGTTGGCGTGATCTCGCAACAGCATATCAAGCAAAACTTTTAATTCCATACAATTTAACAATTGGAGCTATTTCAATTTATGTTGTACTTGGTGTTGCGTATCGTCTATGTAAATACTATAAGATGGATACAATCTCTAATCTCATTACGACTTTACTCGTATATTTATGTGTAGCTGGTATTCCTACAGCATTTACAGCAGGTGAAGCAACAGTAACAGCTATTCCATTAACTAACATTGGAGCAAGTGGAATGTTTACAGCAATCTTAGTTGCAATTGGTGTTATTGAAATCAATCATTTCTTTATGAAGAACAATCTTGTTATTCGTTTACCAGATTCAGTACCACCTAATGTTGCAGCACCTTTCAATGTATTAATTCCAGGTGTAGCGAGTTTAGTATTCTTTATGGCTATTGATGCATTATGCACTACTTTTGTAGGTACAGGATTCTCAGGGTTAATTTATGCTATTTTCCAGCCACTATTATCAGCACCAGGTTCATTACAGTCTATTATTATCATTAACTTATTAATGACAACTTTTTGGTTCTTTGGTATTCATGGAGGAAACATGTTAGGTGTTGTTGTTACTCCAGTTACAACAGCAGCTCTTGCTATGAATGCTGAAGCTTATGCAGCAGGTAAAGATCTTCCTTATATCTTTGCTGGTGCATTTAATACTGTATATGGTGGCTATATTTCATATATGGCAGTAGTTATTTGTTTATTATTATTCTCTAAAGCATCACAATCAAAATCTATTGCTAAGATTGCCGTTGTTTCAACAGCATTCAATATTAATGAACCTGTAATCTTTGGATTACCAACAGTATTAAACCCATTTACACTTATTATCTTCTATATCTGCAACAATTTAAATGTTGCCATTGCATATGGACTTATGAGTTGTGGTTTCTTAAAAAAATTCTATATTTCATTACCGTTTACAATCCCTGGTCCACTACAAGCTTGGCTTGCATCAATGGACATTAAAGCAGTCTTTGTATGGTTTGGATTATTAGTATTAGATATTATTATTGCAGCACCATTCATGAAAGCATATGATAATCAATTATTAAAAGAAGGAGAAAGTGCTGAATAATCAGCACTTTTTATACAGGGGGATATCATTATGAAGAAAATAAGAATTGGTAGTGGTGCAGGTTATGCGGGTGACCGTATTGAACCTGCTATGGACTTGATTGAAAGAGCAAATCTTGATTATATTATTTTTGAATGCTTAGCTGAAAGAACTATCTCTCTAGCTCAGAAAGCTAAAATGGAAGATCCTACAAAAGGATATAATGCATTATTTGAATATCGTTTTGATCGTATTTTAAATGCATTAAAGGAACATAAAGTAAAGGTTATTACTAATATGGGAGCAGCTAACCCTTGTTATGCTGCATTAAAGTGCCAAGAGATGGCAAAGGATAAAGGATTGACTGACTTAAAGATTGCTTATGTTGAAGGTGATGATGTGTCATCTAAACTAGAAGATTATCAGGAATATGTCACTATGGAAACTAAGAAACCTTTATCAGCAATTGATGGAGAGGTTCTATCAGCAAATGGTTATATTGGTTGTGCTGGTATTGTAGAAGCGTTAAAGAATAATGCTGATATTGTTATTACGGGAAGAGTGGCTGATCCATCTCTTAGCTTGGGTCCATTAGTTTATGAATTTGGATGGGATATGGATGATTATGAAAAGCTAGGGAAAGGAACTTGGGTAGGCCATTTATTGGAATGTGCTGGACAGGTGACAGGTGGTTATTTTGCTGATCCTGGCTATAAAGATGTACCTGAATTGTGGAATTTAGGATTCCCAATTATTGAAGTTGATGAAAATGGAGATGGTGTTGTATCAAAACTTCCAAATACTGGTGGTATTGTCACAACAGAAACTGTTAAAGAACAGTCTCTCTATGAAATTCAAGATCCAGAAAATTACTTTACACCAGATGTTATTGCAGATTTCTCTCAAATTACTGTAAAACAGATTGGTGAAAATGAAGTAAGAATAGAAAATGCGAGTGGTAAAGAACCAAATGGTTATTATAAGACAAGTGTTGGTTACCATGATTGTTATATTGGTGAAGGGCAGATTAGTTATGGGGGAAGAAATGCTCTTGCTAAAGCAAAACTAGCAAAAGAAGTACTAGAATGTCGTTTTGAAATGATAGGTTTAAAGGCTGAAGAAGTACGTTTTGATTATATTGGTTTAAATTCTCTATATATGGATAGTATCTCTGATGTAATGGGACAGTATGTACCAAATGAAATTAGATTAAGAGTAGCTGCAAGAGTTAAGAGTAAAAAAGAAGCAGAACTTGTGGGAAATGAAGTAGAAGCTCTTTATACAAATGGTCCTTCTGGTGGAGGAGGAGCAGTCAAAACAATTAAAGATATTGTAAGTATTGCATCTATTTTGATTCCGACAGAACATTTTCATATTACTGTAGGATATTTGGAGGTATAGACTATGCTATTAAAAGAAATTGCGCATTCTAGAACAGGTGATAAAGGAAATATTTCTGTTATTTCAGTTATTGCATATAAAGATAAAGACTATGGACTTATTAAAGAAAAAGTGACAGAAGAAAAACTTAAGGATTACTTTAAGAATATTGTGCATGGGAAGATTACTAGATATGAAATGCCTACTATTAGTGCTTTAAACTTTGTGATGGAAGATGCATTAGGTGGTGGTGTGACTAGATCACTTGCTGTAGATATGCATGGTAAAACTTTAGGTAGCGCTTTATTAGAAATGGAGATTGAGTAATGAATACCAAGCATATAGTTATTGCTGGTGCTGGTACAATGGGTTATTCAATGGCCCAGATTTTTGCTAAATATAATTTTGATGTAACTATTTATGACTTAAAAGATGAAGCAATTCAGAATGCGAGAAATAGAATACAGGAAAATACAAAGATTCTTATAGAAGAGCATGAACTAACAATTGAAGAAGAAAATAAACTGCATCAGCATTTAACGTATACAACAGATAAATCATGCTTTAAAAATTGTGATTTAGTTGTTGAAAGTATTATTGAAAATGTAGAGATTAAACAAAGTTTTTATAAAGGAATCTCAAAGATTGTAAGAGAAGATACAATACTTGCAACAAATACATCAGGTATTTCTATTAATACATTAGCATTAGCTGTGTATAAACCAGAACGATTCATAGGAATGCATTGGTTTAATCCGTCCCATTTAATTCTTCTCATTGAAATTATTAAAGGTGATTATACTTTAGAAAGCGTGGCACAGGCAGTTAAAGATTTAAGTATTCAGATTGGTAAAAAGCCTGTTATTGTGCAGAAGGATGTATTAGGGTTTGCAGCGAATAGAATTCAGTTTGCTGTATTAAGAGAAGCACTATATCTAGTAGAACAGGGTGTTATATCTAAAGAAGATATAGATGCAGTAATGAAATATGGCTTAGGATTTAGATATGCTTGTTTAGGTCCATTAGAAGTAGCTGATTTTGGTGGATTAGATACTTTCTATCATATTAGCAATTATCTAATGGAAGACTTATGTAATGATACAAAGGTACCACATGAATTAGCTGAATGTTATGAATCAGGTCATTTTGGAATTAAAACTCAGCAGGGATTCTATGATTATCACGATGGAAAAGATCATGAAGCAATTAAGAATAGAGATGACCAATTATTAAAACTTTATAATGCATTATATAAGTAAAAAAACACACACTATTGAGTTTTTTGTGACTAAATACTCAAGTTATAAAAGGTGAAAAAGAGTGATTAGGTAAAGGATATATTTGAAATAAAGGACGATTAAATCATTTCATTTAATCGTCCTTTGTTCATGGAATAAGATTATTCACTTTATCTTTTACAGCACTGTAATAAAGACGGCTAATAGGAATAGAAGTACCATCTACAAGAAGTGCTGAATTTTTTGAAATTTCCTGTACCATTTTTAAATTAATGATAAATGGGAAAATCACGGAAATACCTGATTGTGCATATAACAGCAAAAAAGCGTCATGAATGTCATATAAAGTGTGTTTATTTCATATAAGAAGTGGATACCTTTTCTTCTAGCAGTCAAGGGTGAAATTTGTTAGAATTTAGATGAGGGGAGGCGTTGATATGAAAAAGAATTTTATTATAGGTCTTTCTATTGTTGCAGTTATAACTCTCTCTTTTGCGTATCATCGCTTTGAAACATCTATACCAGTAGAAATAGATGCACCTTATGGAATTACATGTACTACTTCTAAATCACGTATAGATGGTGATCATTATAGTTTATGTCTGCATATTAACTCATATAAGTTTAAAGAAGAATATATCAACATTCAGATTAAGACATATGACAAAAACAATGACTTACATGAATACAGTACAACCTATAAGATAGATAAAAAAATCCCATTTAAATTTCATACAGATACAAAAGAAGATATTAAAAAAGTCGCTGTGAGCATTAAAATGGACCCTGTAAAAAGGACACGATAAAAAAAGGATATTCATTTCGTGACC
>ENA-OUQP01000734-OUQP01000734.1-human-gut-metagenome-genome-assembly--contig:-NODE-734-length-27734-cov-10.335019_pt1 | contig 27734 bp, 19 predicted proteins | sample MGYA00237951_ERZ548836 | MGnify/ENA primary metagenome ERZ548836 (study PRJEB26490, sample SAMN05194702) | human gut metagenome | biome: terrestrial biome; feature: human-associated habitat; material...
TGCAAATTCAACATGGACACCGGCTGCGTGGAGCTGTTGCTCCGGGATGGGAGAAAAATTTCCATCGACTGCACCGGGGTCGAGGATGCGCTGGATGTGACCATGACACAGCGGGCAGAACTGGACTACCTCATCTACAATGACCCGCTAGGCTATGCAGATTTGATTCTGAACGGTGATCCAGAGGAATACTTGAAAAACGCATCCGGGAGCCACGGGCTGGAAATTTAACAAACGCCGGACATCACCATTTTTGAGCTGGTGTTGTCCAGCATTTTTTTGGAGACCATCCCAATAGTTGCGTAAACCTCCGGAGAGGTGTAAATTTGAACCGACCCATAAAAAGTAGACAATAGACAAAAAGCCTCCCCGTGTAGGGTAAGGTCAATGTACGGCTGACCTGCAGGCGCATCTTCCATGAATTTTATATATCTTCAAAAGATTTTGAGCAATAATAGAATCTTTTGAAGAATACTAGTCTCATCTCATTCTTACTGCTTCAAATAGGCCAGCAGGGCTTCCGCCGATGCCTTGGCCCCGCCCAGGCTCCGCATATCTTCGCTGAAGGCGTGGGCCGTCTCCTTATAAGAAGGTTCGGTCAGCAGCTTGACGATAGCTGCTTTCAGTCCCTCGCTGGTGATGGCGTTTTTATCCAGAAAGGCGCAGCCAAGGCCCAGCTTTTTGATTTGGCGGGCGGTGATGGCCTGCTCCTCCATCTGGGGGATGGCAATCATGGGCACGCCATAGTAAATGGCCTCGCCGGTGCCGCCCATGCCGGCGTGGGTGATGAACACCGACGCCTGGGACAGGATATCCAGCTGGGGCACCATCTGACCGACTTCCACGTTGGCGGGGATGTCCTTCAGGCTGGCGGGGTCGATGGAGCCGAGCGCAGCAAAGACGTTGATGTCCAGGTCCCGCACTGCGTCAAACAGGATGGGGTAATAATCGGACCAGTTGTTGAAGGCAGTGCCAAGGGAGGAATACAGCAGCGGCTTGCCGTTGTCGGGGGCTTTCCAGCTGCCGAAGGCGGTCCGCTTGCCGATCTGTACCCCGGTGAACACGAAACTGTCATCGAAAGTCTCGTAATTGGGAACCAACTTTTTCTGCATCATGACCAGGTTGAAGTCCCCGTGGCCGTCGAAGATTTCCTTGACGGTCAGCAGGCGGCAGCCATATTTTTCGGCATAGGTCTGGGCCAACTGCGCCGCGGCCTTGCGCAGAGGGTGGTCCGGCGGGCAGTTCTCGAACCCGGCAGCTACCGAGTAGCTGTCGTTGGAGGGGTAGCTGGTGTAGAGCATGACGTTGGCAACCTTGAGGTTGTCCGCCGCGATGGTGCCGGCAATGCCCGCAAAGTCGTGGACGACAGCGTCGGGTTTGTCGTTTTTCAGGGTGTCCAGCACAGTGTCGATGTAGGCTCCTGCCTCGTTTAAGAACAGGAAGGGCACCGCGGCGGCCACTCCGCCGTCATCCTCTTTTTTTTCGCCGGCCTCATTATGCTTGTCGTTTTCCGCCATCCAGGAGGGTACGGCGACGAACTTTGCCCCGGTGGGCTCGATGATAGTGCGGAAGGCTTCGGTGGTGAAATAAGTCACCCGGACGCCTTTCTTCACCAGTTCGGTGACGAGGGCCAGGGTAGGATTGATGTGCCCGAAGGCGCCCAGCGATACGAATGCGATATGCATACAAAAACTCCTTTCAAACAACAAAACAGCCATGCAGGCAGCGCAGGACGTTGCCCGCACGGCTGCGGGGAAAATAGGTGATGGCTTATTCTGTCAGGCCGTTGTTGGTGATCACTTTTTGATACCAGTAGAAACTGTCCTTTTTCACCCGGGCGCACTGCTTGGGATCGGTCTCGGTGCGGTCCACGTAGACTAAGCCGTATCGTTTGGCAAAGCCCTGGTGGCTGGACACCACGTCTACAAAGCTCCAGGGGCAATAGCCGAACACCGGCAGTCCTTCGTCAATTATGATGGCCAGCTGTTCGATGTGCTCTTTGAGGTACTCGATGCGGTAGGGATCATGGATCTGGCCGTCCGGGCCTAGTGTTTCGCTATAGGCCATGCCGTTTTCGGTGACGATCATGGGCAGACGGTAGCGATTATAGACCTTGCGCATCCCAATATGCAGCCCCATCGGGTCGATGCCCTTGTCCATCCACTCGGTTTTGCGCAGGTGGGGATTATCACAGATGTCGAAGGCGTCCGACACCCAGAAGGGCGGCTGGTCGTAGTTGACGGGACCCTCCTTGGCTTTGGCGCAAATGCTGAAATAATAGTTGATGCCGATGAAGTCGGGGGTCGAGGCTTTCAGCACGGCTGCATCTTCGGGCAGCGTCTGGGGGTAAAGTCCATGACTCTTTAAGTAACTGGCCACATAGGGCGGATATTCGCCCCGGACACTCAGGTCGAGCAGGTAGAACTCCATCAGTTCTTCGGCGTTCTCGGCAGCCAGAACATCCTCGCTGCGACTGGACTGGGGATAGACCACCTGGATAGCACACACCGGGCCGATTTGGGCTTCCGGGTCGATCTGCCGCAGCAGCGAAATAGCCCGGTGCTCGGCCAGCGAGACATGATAGCTCATCTGGTAGATGTTCTGCAGGTTCTTCTGCTTGTCCTGCTCAAAGTTGCCGTTCATGATGCCGGCGGCGGTGGCGATGAGCTGTTCGTTCACTGTGACCCACCGCTTGACGCGGCCCTTGAAGTGGGTAAAGCAGACCTCGGCATATTTCAGATAGGCGTCGATCATCTTGCGGTCGAGCCAGCCGCCGAAGGCGTCCACCAGCGCCTGCGGACACTCGAAGTGATAGAGAGTAACGAGCGGTTCAATCCCTTTTTCCAACAGATAGTCGATGAGCCTGTCGTAAAAGGCCAGCCCCTCGGGGTTGGGGGTGCAGGTGGCATCCGGCATGATGCGGCTCCAGGCAAAGCCCATCCGGTAGACCTTCAGGCCCAGCTCGGCCATCAGATCCACGTCCTCTTTCCAGTGGTGGTAATGGTCTGCGGCCACTTTGTTGTCGGCGATGCCGGGGCGGCGTGCCCCCAGATCGGTGGTGGCAACGCCTTTGCCGCCTTCGTTGTAACCGCCCTCTACCTGAAAGGCGCTGGTAGACGCGCCCCAGAGGAAATTGGTGGGGAAAATCATTTGTTTCGTCAAGTCGATAACACCAGCCTTTTTGATTTTATGGTATCACGCAGTCAAACGCTCTCCAAATCTTTTTGGGAAAAGCCAAACAGATAAGTCAGAACAGCTGCCACGATCAGAGAAGCAAAGGAGGCTACCACGCCAACCACAATGTTGGCATTGGTACCACCCACATAGCCCAGCAGAGACAGGAAGTTGGGGGAGGTCATTGCATATCCCTTGAGGTCGAATATGCCGGCGATGGCGCCGCCCACAAAGCCGCCAACGGCCATCGTTACAAAGCAACGAGTAAAGCGGAAGCAGATGCCATACAGAGTGGGTTCGGTGACGCCGCCCAGAATGCCAGAAGCGAAGGCTGCAAAGGAGGTGCTGCGGTCATCCTTGTTTTTCAGGCGGAGCGCTGCGCCCAGAGCCACACCGAAGCATGCCCAAGTCGCAAAGTTGCCCGCATTCATGGGGCCGCTGATGATGCCGGTCTCGAAGAAATCGGCCATCATGGGCATCATCAGAGCCAGGTGCATACCGCTCATAACCAGGAACTCCCACAGAGCGGCGATGACAGCCACGCCGAACCAGCCGGTGGTCATGCCAAACCAGGCAAGACCGCCGCTGATGGCATTACCCACAATGGTACCCAGAGGTGCCAGCAGGCAGAGGATAAAGGGCATGGAAATAATCAGGCTGAAGAACGGGGTAAAAACGCTCGTCAGCAGGTCGGGCATGAACTTTTTGACAAGTTTATAAATCAGGCAGAACAGGGGCACCGACAGCATAACAGGCAGAACAGTCTGGGCGTAATTGGTCACGGTAGCAGGGATGCCAAAGACCGTGAACGTTTGACCGTTGGTGGCAAAAGCCGCGAAATCGGGTACCATTAGAACACTGCCGATGAAAGAACCCAGCATACCGTTGACACCCAGCTGTTTGGCGGCATTGTAACCCACCAGAATAGGCATAAAGTAAAACGCCGCATCGTACAAGAAATCAAACAGGATATATAAGTTGCTCTCCAGGGTGTACAGTCCCAACAAGTCGGGGCCAAAGATAGAGTTGACAGCACGGAACAAGCCTCCGGCCAGCAGCACCGGGATCATGGGGGTCATACAGCCTGCCAGATAGCCCATGATATTCTTACCCACCTGCTTGGGGGTCAGCTTCCGTTTGGTGATGGCGGCATCCTGGACGGCAGCAGCATCATCCTTGACGGCGGCGCTGGCGCTGATGCCTGCCAGCTTGCACAGTTCCTCATACACTTTCGGAACATTGGTGCCGATCACGATCTGGTACTGCTGGCCGCCGCGCACAACACCCAGCACACCGGAAATCTTTTTCACCTCATCGTCTTTGGGGAGGCTGTCGTCTTTCAGATACAGGCGCAGGCGTGTCATGCAATGGGTGGCATCCTTGAGATTGGCCGCTCCACCTACCGCCGCCAGAACCTGCTCGGCGATCTTTTTATTGTCTGTCATACTGATTCCTCCTATTTTAAGTCAAATCGTCGTAAGTGACGAGCTGAACATCCTGCTCCGCCAGCCAGGCGCGTACATCGGGCCGGCAGAGCATAGAAGTTTCTCGTAAACGGGTGGTCGTCATGCTGGAATGGTCCAGCAGATAGGCATCGATATAGCCCGGATGGAAGACCATCAAGTCACACCCGCCCTCGTGAGCATTTGCCACCGCATCCTGTACGCCAGTAAAGGGGTCGGTCTCGTATGCCTTAAAATCTCTAGGCATATAGGCGTACACTTTGGTGTGGCGGAAGGTTACTGCCTCGCCGGGACGGCCCATCGCAAAGTAGGGCAGGCCGTGCCGCTGGGCAACGATTTCCAATCCCTGAAAGAAATTGGCGCTGGCCACTGCGTGTCCCTCAAAATAGCTCGGTTCGCGGCCGGTCAAGGCTTTGAACTGGCGATACTGGGCTTCGATCTCCTCGATCGCCTCGTCCAGCACCACAAAGTCACGGCCTTCTTTGGCGGCCTCTCGGTAGGCGCGGCTGGGTTTGAACTCTCCTTCCGGCGTACAGAGGCTGGGAATGCGAGCGGGGTCAGTCAACGGCCGGCCCACACAAATGTTGGTGTGCTGCCCTAGACAAAGGGGGCGGCCATACAGCAGCCCCAGTCCGTGGACAGCTGCGGGCATATTGGTCATCACCCCCACTGAGCGCACCAGTCCGGCTGCTACCGCCGCCGCAATGCCGCAGTTGATGCCTTCAGAGTAGCCAAGGTCATCAGCACGGATGAGTAATCGTTTCATGGTTTTGTCCTCTACAAAGAAAAAGTTACAGTTTTTGCTTTTGGTTCTTGCTTCATTTGTTTCAATACCAAGGTTTTCACGACTGGCCAGTCCGATTTCCTCTTTGCACTAAAATTATAACATGATTGGAACTCGATTTGGTTGCAAATACAAGTGCGCCATTTCAGATTGGTAGCGCATGTTTCAATTTCTGAAAAGCGAAAAACTTTTTTATCGTTTTTTGTGCGCTTTGACAAAATAAAAAGGCCGCAGGGCAGTTAACCCTCGCGGCCTTGCTGTATTTTTTGCTATGCTTTACTGGAACGCTTTATCGTATGCCTGCATATAGCCCATGACGATCAGGTCGTTGGCCATGAGGGCTGCATATTTGCCCACGTCGTTGCGGTTGGTGGTGCCGCATTGCAGGATGAAATCGGCGGTGTTCAAATAGGGGCTGGCAAGGTTCTGGGTGATGACCAGAACCTTGCAGCCGCTGGAAATGATTGCGTTACAGATGTCCGGGTAACGAGTCGGGTAGCTGCCGCCCACGCTGCAAATGATGGCAAAGTCGTTTTCGGTCAGGCTGCGGGCACACTCCAGCTGAGCGGCATAATCCATGAACAGCTCGACATAGCGGCCCATAATCATCATTTTACTTTGGAAGTAGTGGCCGATGTCCCACAAAAAGTGGTGGGAGAAATAGGCCGCCTTGCCGCAGCTGTGCAACACCCGCACAATGTCGGGGATGACTTCGGCGTTTTCAGGCGTGATGGTAGCATAGATGTTGCTGATCAGCGTGTCGCGATAGGAACCGATGGCCATTTCCTGATTGTTGTGCAGCATGGTGTAGAACTGTCGGGAATAGTCGGTCCGCATGGTGAAGTCCTGTTCCAGCCAGGCCTGGAACGCTTTGAAACTGTCCATCCCCAGAAAGCGGCAAAACCGTGAGATGGACGCCTTGGAGGTATAGCACAGGTTCGCGATCTGGCCGAGAGGCATCCCTTTGAGCTGGGGGTAATGCTTGAGCAGAGTCACTGCGATATCATAGTTTGCGTCCCGTTCGGGTGTGGTGCTCACAAAACTGAGCAGCCTGTCTGCCAGAGAACCCATCATTCTTGCTTCGCTCATCGCTGCTGCCTCCCCTCGCTTTCTCAAAGTGTTTTTATTGTATCATATTTGACAGCGAAATGTCAAAGAAGCGTATTGTTTTGAAAGAAAGTCATACCAAAAATAACGGCGGGCAGCCGAACATCTGCCTTTGGTGTACAAGAACAGGTAGTGTTCAAAAAGAACATCACCAGACGGCACTCAAAAGCCTTGCAATAGGACACAAAACATGGTATATATTATACGAAATGTAATGCGGTTACATCCATCCCCATACAGAGCGAAGGGAGGCCCTCCTATGACCGCTGTAATCTACGCCCGCTATTCCAGCGACAATCAGCGCGAAGAATCCGTCGAAGGCCAGATCCGGGAATGCACGGCGTATGCCGAAAAGAATGGCATTATGCAGATTTGATTCTAAACGGCGAGCCGGAAGAATATTTGAAAAATACGGCTGGGAGCCGTGGGTTAGAAGATTGAGGACAAAATAAAAAACAGGATGCGCCCCTGAATAGGACGCACCCTGCCAAAGACCACAGACGATAACGATATGTACAGCAGGGCGTTCCCCGTCGGGAACGCTCTGTTTCTCTTTGCTGGTAGTGTGATGAGCTTGTTCCGCCTGCCATGCGGCAAACTCTCGTTGGCCTTCCTCGCTGTTCCAGCAGGCAAGGATGGCTGGTTAGAATGCCCGTGCCAGACGGTCGATGACTTCATCGGGATAAGGGGAAGTGTTTGTGGACGTTTTCTTTTTGTTCAAACGCACACTTCTTTGACGATCCGTAGACAGCTTAATGTGATTGTACCTGATGCATCATTCCTTTACGAATCTCGTAAGTTTTATCTGCTACGGCATCATAGTAGGCATTGTGACTGATAACGAGAATTAACTTTTTTTCCTTGAGCTTTAACAAGTAATGGATCAGGCTATGTTCAGTTTTTTCGTCAAGGTTGCTTCCGGGTTCATCCAGCAAGATGCAAGAAGAGTTACCCAAAAGGGTACGTGCTAGATAAATCTTTTGCTTTTCGCCCAGAGAAAGATTCTCAGGCTTGATCGTCACCTGCTTGTCAGCGGGAGGCAGCTGAAGAACAGTTTCAAGTTCTTGATACTGTGTATTGGAAATCTTTCGTCCACAAACAATGTTTTCTCGGACTGTACCTGGAAAAATGAAGTTAGGATAGAAAAGATAACTTAGTTTTGATTTGTCGCAGTTAAATCTTCCGTTTTCATTGAAACGGAGATGCTTTGCGTCCGGGGCAAACACACCAGAGATTATATTGAACAGAGATGACTTGCCGCAGCCATTCTCTCCATGGATCAGCACCAAACCTTTCTCATGGACAGCAAAGTCGTTCACATGGAAAAGCGACTCACTCTCCGATCGCATCAGGTCGATATTATGAGCCTCGATTTTTGGAGGGGCTACAGATTCTGTATTCTTTTGCTGATCTGGCATGGCAAGAAAGTCTGCCACACGATCGAAGGATGGCTTCTGGCTGATAATCTGGGCATGAAGTTGAGAAATTTCTGACAGGGGATGGAACAGATAGGCAATAATCTGAATGGAGAATAACAGCTGACCGATGGTCATGTTTTGCAACACCACTTGGTTTCCGCCAATGATTAAAATAAGCAGAGGTGCCAATGTGGTGACAAAAAGAGGGAATTCTTGTACGATCAGCAGAAGAAAGTGTTGACGATTGCGAGCATCAAGATATGACTTCAGAGCCTCATGATAGCGGTTCTGCATATAATTTTCGACCTTGTTTAGAGTAATGCTGACCTTGCCGTTGAGAATTACATCAAATTCCTGAAACCATAAATCTCCAGCTTCCCTCTCCTTGGCTACGAGTCTTTCCAGTTTGCTTTTGTTAAGAAAACTGGGAACCATATAGAGCGGAATCAAAATGATCGCCGTCAGTGCAACAGATGGGCTGGCATAGAAAAGCAGAAGTCCAATGATGATAATTACTTTCACTAAGTTTGCAGGTACTGTGACCAAATAGCTACTTACAGTATATATCGCACTGACATCGTTCGCCATATTTTGAATACGGGCTTTGTTCTGGCTCTCATAGGCAGGGATACTGCTACTCAAAATCTTTTGCGCCAGATGTTGGCGGTAATTACCCGCCATGCGATCTGCATTCATCTGAGAATTATAGTTGACGAAATAAAACTGGTAAAAATGAATCAAAAAAACACAAACAATGATTCCCAAAATCCACGAGGTTGGCATATGAGTGCCTGAGGTGATCCAGACATCTGTAAGATACAGAGTCAGGCCAGCAGGCAACAAGGCAAGCAAAAAGCCCACCAAGTCAAAAATGATCCGCATAACCAGCTGAGACCAAGTAATGTAGATTCCACGTTTTTCAAGATATTGTTTCATTTGAAGTCTCCTCTCCCTGACTTTGTAGGTTAAGCCATGAGTTTTGCGGTGTCTACATCTTATCACAGTAAAAACCGGTTGACCATATCGTCTGGTGTAATAAATAATTTTATAAGACGACAAGTCAACGAGAGAAGTGCTTGTGTGATGGCATAAGGCGTACTATAATAATGATAATATTGATTATTTGAGGTACGGAAGAATGCAGAACTATAGACTTGGTGATTATATCCGCCAGCGACGGCAGGAGTTGAATTTGACGCAGGAGCAAGTCTGTGCAGGCATTTGCGAGCCTGTTACTCTCTCCAGATTTGAAAATGGAAGGCAGACCCCCAGTCGTACAAGGATCAATGCTATTCTACAACGCCTTGGCTTGCCAGATAATCGGTATTATGCACTTGTAACACCAGAGGAGCTGGAAATTGAGGCATTGGAAAAGGAAATCGTGGCATGCAATGCGCTGAAACACGTTCATGAAGGCTTTGATAAAATCAATCAGCTTGAGAAAATTGTAAAGCCGGATGATCAAATTACACGGCAATTTATTCTCCGATCAAAGGTTCTTCTTGGTGGGCTGGATAAAAGGTATTCAAGTGACGAGCGAATCCAAATGCTGATGCAAGCTATTCAAATGACGATACCAAATTTTCGACTGAGTAAAATTGAAGACTATCTTTACACGTTGGACGAAATGAAGCTAGTCAATCAAATTGGAAATGCTTATTCCTTGGCGGGTGATAATGAAAAAGCAGCCGATATTTTTTATCGGTTGCTTCAGTATATGAGACGCCATCTCCAAGAAATGGTCACATCAAACAGGATGCTTCCTTTGGTCCTCTACAATTTTGCCAGATCTCTGGACTTGTTGGAAAGATATGAAGAAAGCGCAAGCGTTGCAAGAAATGGAAAAGAAGCTTGCATTAAATATGGACATTATCAAGTACTTCACTCTTGTCTGGAAATCGAAGCTGAGTGTGATTTCTTCCTTGGCAAAAAAGAAGAGAGTGCAGAGCGATATCGTGAGGCCTTTTACATTTGCAAAGTTATGGGATACGAGGATGACTTGCAGATTATTCGTAATGAGGCCCCAAAATATCTGGACATTATTTTCTAAATGTTAAGTAATATCGTCCTGTGGTGTAGCGGCATCTGCTGGTGTAGTGGGGTCGCGGTTTGACCCGAACGAAGTCCCTGCCCCTGTTTGTGCAGCGGCGTTGGCTGGAAAGCCAGTATCACGTTCGGACGGCTCATGCGGTTGTCAAGGTGCAGCTCCCGTAAAGAAAAATACCACCCTGCAAGACAGGCGAAAAATTTTGTCGGGTGAATCGGCGGCAAAATGAATCGGGTGTGTTGCGGAGCGGTAAATCTTTCAGGGATAATCCACGGTGAGGCAGTGTTCAAAATGAACACGACCACATCTTGTAGAGGGTTTCAAACCAATCCACAAAATCAGTGAGATTTGTGACAGAGAATATCATGTTTCGCAAGGTGCGTCAAGATGATTTTGAAAAATTTATGACGGTAAAGCATAAGAAGTCTTACTATTTTGCTCAAATTGAAGTCTACTTGATTTTTTTATTGAAGAAATGTCTGTTTTATGCTGCTGCATCTGTAACAGCCTGACGATAAGCACTTGCAGCGTTGTTATTTTATTCAACTGGCTGAGGGATGGTCCTCTGCACCGGGCGAAGTATTCCTCAGTACGGTTTCCACCGCGCACAGAGCAATCTTGGCAAGATTCAGCGTGGTATGGGGATTCATGGCGGTATACCTCCGTCTATTTTTCTGTGTATAGAATACCACATAAACAAAAAGAGAACGGACGGTCGTTTCTGTTTACGAATTGAGCGCCTGCCACAACGCATCTGAAGCATCAAACACTGCCACGCTGTACCCGGCAAAGCGGCTCTGGATATCAACAGTCTGGCTGCCATCGGCGGCAGTGTTGTAGCTGCCCAGTTCCAGCCCGGAAAGGGCGGGCAGATCGCTCCACGGCATGAGCTTTGTCTGCCAGTCGGAGCCCAGCTTTTCGCTCAGTGCCCCATAGGCCTGTTCGAAGCCCTCCGGGTCATCCAAGATCCAGATTTTGCTCTCGCCGTTGGCAAGGTCGGTGTTCAGTTGGGTAGCACCGGCCATCTGACCGTTCATGTCGGTCAGGGCGGCATCGGCGCTCCATGTGTAGTTATTCACCTGCACGATGACCGCCCCGTCCCCGTTGGCGTCCTCCGCATAGTCTGCCAGCGCAGTCTGCAGGCGCTGCACGGTCTCGTCCGGCAGGGCCTCCGCCGTGACCACCGCCACGGTGTAGTCCGGGTCTACGGTGGTCAGCAGACCGTGGGCCACATACGCCACGCCCACAATGACCATCGCCGCCACTGTCACGATGCCCCAATTATAATACCACCAGTTGGCGCGGGAGCGCTTTTTCTGCTCCTGCGCGGTCAGGGGCTTTTCCGGCGCTGCCGGGCGCGGGATGGTGCGCACTTGCACGCCGTACTCCTGCCGCAAAACGGGGAACAGCGTCTGCATGGCGGCGAGCCCCGGTAGCCAGAAGCCGAACAATACGGCCCAGAACACACTGACCGGGAACAGCAGGATCATACCGCCAATGCCGGCCAGCATCACTACACCGGCGGCGATGCAGCGGCCCGGCGCGGACAGCAGCAGCTTTCCCACCCGGCGCAGCAGGGCGGGAAACGAAAGATGCCCGGAGCCTTCCAGCGGCAGCGCAGCCATGCAGAGGGTACCGCCTACGGCCAGAACCAGAAAATCCAGCGCCAGAAATACCAGCACAGCCAGACCGGGGTAGTACCCCTGCTGCGCGGCAGCCTCAAACAGAAAAGCAGAGACAAAGCAGAGCAGCCCCAGCAACAATGTGCCGACAGCACCCACGGCACAGGCAGATTTCCAGTGGGCTGCAATGCTCTGCTTTGCGCGGGGAAGCCACTGCGACGGGTCATTCTGCAAACTGCGCAGGCAGCACTCTGCGAGAAGCAGACCGTCAATGCCGACCAGCAGGCCGGTCGCTGCGCTCAGCACAACGGTCAAGGGCAGGGAGAACAGCGTCACGCCCAGCGAGACGCCCAGCGCAGCGGGCAGGCAGAGCACGCAGACCATCAGGTTCGTGCCCAGCAGCTGGCCGAGGTCGCGGCCGACCATCTGGCAAAAGCGTGCAAAGCCTTTTTTCTCCGGCTCGTTTGGGCCTACGCCGTGGCCGTCCCGCCCATAAAGGGCATTGTAGATGCTCATTTTACTTCACCTCGGTGCCAAAGGCTTCGATTTGGGTCAGCGCCGGGAAGGGGGAAGTCCCCTCGGCCTGAATCAGATCCTTCAGCACAAGGCTGCGCACCCGCTTGGGCTCGAAGGCCACGCTCTGGGGCTTGGCGCTTTTCACCAGCGGGATGTCCAACCTGCTGCCATCGGAAAACGCCACCGTGGCCTTGACCCAGTAGTTGTCGTGGGGAAAATCTGCCCGCTCGGTGATGCGCAGCTCATCCAGCAGTACCTCGCGGCCAAAATCCAAGGTCAGAGCGGCGTTCGGGTCGCGGTTGATGCCCCAGCTCTGGTAGGGGTACTCGCCGTGGGCACTGTTCTCAAAAATGCCGTCGATGGCGTTGCGGGCGGCAAACACTGCTTCGCCGCGGGTTTCCACGTTGGCGCTGGCGTGGGGGTAAAAACCGGTGTCGCCGTGTTCATCGTAGCAGTTAAAGGCCAAGTTCCGCCGGGCGGCGATCTCCTCCGGCAGCGCAAGGCGCGCCCGGATGACGTGACGGCTGCCCACAAAGCTCTTGGGGGAGTAGGTGATGGCCTGCTCCCCGAAGGGAATGTGGAAATTGATCTCCCGCTTGACCACATACACAAGGGCTTCGGGCATGGTGTCCTCGAACTGGATAACGCAGTACTGGCCGGGATGGTCGATCTCCAGCGCCACCCGGTCGCCGGGCTTATAGCAGTTGGTGTAAACAAGGGATGCGGCGGTGTCGGCGTCACAGGTCATCAGGGTGTGACCCGCTTCGTCCAGAATTTTCAGCTTGATGGTCTCCATAGCGGTTCTCCTTAATACAGTTCAAGGTTCAGTGTTTTTTGGAAATGCAGGGTGATCTTATAGGTCGTTTCCGGCCATGCGGTGCGCAGACGCGGGTCGGTGATGGGCACCGGCGTAACAGCAGCCGTTGCGGCGTCCGGGTCAAAGCGGATGCCGCCCAGCGTGCCTACCGCAAAGCCATCCGCTGTGGGTACGGGTTTCTGCTCGGTGAGCAGGGTCAGCTCCACGGTGCCGGGATAGTCCGTTTCATCCCGCAGGGTGATGCCGTCCTCTGTCACCCGCAGGGTGCGGCGGTAGGTGGTAAGCCCCGGAATGGGAGGGTACGCGCCCGCCAGTTCGCCGGTGATGCTGTTTTTATCGGTGCACACCTCCCGGGCAGCGTATTCCGCGCCGGGCAGCTGCTGCACGCCGTCAAAGGTAGACAGATTGTGCCATGCGCTCTGCATGGTCCAAATTTCATACCGCTGGGGGCTGAAGGTCTTTTGGGTGTAGCTCTCCACTCCGATATCGATGAGGAACGGTTTGCTGTCCTTGTATACCGTGATACTGCCGGTATCGTTGTGGTTGTGGCTGTCGCCGTTGGAGCCAAACTTTGCACCCAGCACCCAACTGCCCTGCCGCGCGGCATAGACGCCCACGCTGGGGTACCACACTGTTAAATGGTGCCGGGGCGCTGCGGAGTACGCCATCATTTCTTCTTCTGCAAAGGCGGTGGTCAGACGGTACCACAGGTTGATGTGGGTGCTGCCGTCCGGGTTCTGCAAATGGTCGGGGTCGGCATCGGCGCGGAAGTCTGCCGCCGCAAGGGCTTGCAAAGCATCGCTGCCCACAGCCTGTCCAAAGCGGTATTCTCGTGCACCGCACCGCCCGGCAAGGGGGCTGCAATCGCCAAAGTTCAGGTAGTAAGGCCCTTCCACATGGACATTGCAGATGTACTCCGCAATATTTTTGATCTTTGCTTCGCTGAATAGCGGGCGGAAGGCCTCCGGCGCGATGGCAGATAAGATCTCCAGACACCCCCACAGGGTCAGCCCGGCGTGGCGGTAGTACTGGGCTCCTTCGTTGCAGCAACCGTCCGTGCCATAGTCCTTCAAAAAGCAATCCAGACTGTATGCAGCCTGTTTGACAGCGGCTTTCCGCTCGGACTGTGTGGTGGGCAGCAGAAAGACCGTGAGCAGAACATTCTGGGTGCACCAGCTCGTCCAGTTGCACATAGGCTCCGCGCCGTTGCCCATCCACCAGAAGTGGCCTGTAAAATAGGGCGTCAGGATGCGGGTGTTCAGCTCCCGCTCCATCCGCGCCGTGATGCCCGGCGCGGCGGTGTCCAGCTCGTCCGGCAGTAAGTACCGGGTCAGCGCCAGCAGGGCCCCGGTCTCGGCGGCAAACAGATCTACGATGGGGCGGGTGGTGTCTGGCAGGGGCAGCTGCGGCGTGTCCCGGATGTAGCTGTTGTGGGCGGGCAGCTGCCATGCGCTTTCCTCACAGATGGCCCAGGCCGTATCCGCAATGGCATCCATAAAGCGGCCCTGATGATCCGCGCATTCAGCGCAGACCAGTGCGCACAGCCGTGCCCGGCGGGAGAAATAGGCATCTTCCCACGCCGTGCGCCGCCCGGTGTGGGTGAAATCCAGCCAGAGCGAGAGCGGTAGCGGCGCGATGGCCGCAGCCAGCGCAGCTTCGCCTGCCTTCAAAAAGCGGTCTTTGACCCGCTGGGGCAGGGCATTCCATACCGTGCGCTCTCTGGCAGGCGGAAAGGGATGAGAGTCGGGCAGACTGTCCGGAAGAAAAGAAAGTTGTTCAGATATCATAATGCCTCCTGATGATTTACTGCAAGGCCCTGCCGCTCATCGTTTGGCGAGCCCAACTCAGTTAGATGATTTCTGCCCGACCTGCCAAGGGCTCCCCTATCAGGGGAGCTGGCACGCGAAGCGTGACTGAGAGGTTTACAAGCTTTGCTGGTATTCCCGCGGGCTGAGCCCCGTGACCTTTTTGAACACCTTGGAGAAATAGAACGAGCTCTCATAGCCCAGTTTTTCCGCGATCTCGTACACCTTCAGGTTGCCCTGTTCCAGCATCTCCTTGGCGGCGGCAATGCGGGTTTCGGTGATATACTCCACAAAGCCGCTGTCGCCGTATTTGCCAAACAGCTGGCTGAGGTAGTTGGGCGAAAAGTTGAACACCGCCGCCACATCGGCCAGCGTCAGTTTTTCCGAAAGGTGATTTTTGATATACTCCTGCACCTGTGCCACCACCTGCATCTTTCCAGCCGTAGCATCGCCGTCACCGGCCTCCACAAACTGGATGGGATTTTCAGCGGTCAAGATGGGCTGCAGGTGGGCATTTTCACGGCAGCGGCGGGCAAGGCCCAGCAGGGAATTGGTGGGCCGCCCCACAGCCCAGAGCAGCCGGACCGTGAAGTAGTTGTACAAGATCTGGCTGGCCCGCTCCAGCAGGGGAAGCAGCACTGCCCGGTAGTTCTGGCATTGGACATCGGTCAGGCAGAACAGCACATTGCAGCGCATGGCATCGGCCCCGGTTACGTAGCAGGGCAGATAATTTTGCAGGGTGGTTTCCAGCATCCGCCCACAGGAAAAGCTCAGCTTCAGCTGCTGTGCGGGGGCAAGCTCTGTGTTGGCAATGATCTCGCAGCTGGCCACAAGGTAGTCGTCGCTTGCAAGGTTCAGTTCCATGTGCTGCAGCGGCTGCTCCAAAGATTGCTCGTCCGGGAACAGCCCAGCGTACAGCCGCACAAAAAAGCGTTCCTGATAGGTGCGCACGCTCTCGGCAAGGTTTTCCTGCACCGGCAGCTCCCCAAGCAGCGCCCGCTCCTTTTTGACGCGTTCTGCGGCGCGGGCCAGCGCGGTCTGCAGATTTTCCGGGGTCAGGTCCAGCTTAACAAGGTAATCCACCACCCCGGCCCCCATGGCCTGTTTGATGTAGTCAAATTCCTCAAAGCTGGTCAGCATAATAAAAGCGGGCAGCGGCCCCCGTTCCCGGCAGGTGCGGGCCAGGGTCAGGCCATCCATCAGGGGCATTTTTACGTCTGCCACCACGATATCCGGCTTTTCGCGCTCGATCATTTCCAGCGCCAGCTTGCCGTTGCGGGCAGTGCCGCAGACAGTATAGCCCAGCTTTTCCCATTCCAGCATTCCCTGCAGGCCAATGAGGACCAGCGGCTCATCATCCACAAGTAAGATCCGCAGCATGATCGTTTCCTTTCCTCTGATAGGGCAGTCGGATGGTCACCTCAGTCCCGATGCCCTCCTCGCTTTCAATGGTCAGGCCGTAAGCTTCGCCGAACGAATACTGGATGCGGCGGTTCACGTTCCACAATCCAACATGGCGGAACTTTTCGGCCTTTTCTTTTTCCCCGGCGGGTGCGTCCAGCAGATGCGCCACCTGCTCCGGCGGCATCCCGATGCCGTCATCGGTCAGCCGCAGCAGCACATCCCCCGTGGCCGGATCGATGGAAATATCCAGCAGGACGCTGCCGTGGCCGCCCTTTGGCTCCAGCCCGTGGAAAATGGCGTTCTCCACCAGCGGCTGCAGCGTAAAGCGGGGGATCATGCAGTCCCGGCAAAGCCGCTCGTCCTCGATCCGGGAAACCTCGATCTCCAGATCGCCGCCATAGCGGTACTGCTGGATGGTAAAGTAATCGTTGAGCAGAGCCAGCTCCTCCTGCAGGGGCACCAGCTTCTGCGTTTCCTTTGAGATGCTTTTGGTCAGCCGGGCAAAGGCTGTGACCATCTCGGCAATGCCGGGTGCGTGCTGGATGGTGGCCATCCAGCGGATGCTGTTGAGGGTGTTGTAGATAAAGTGGGGGTTCACCTCGTTTTGCAGCATCCGGTATTCCAGCTCCTGTTTTTTGCGCTCGTCCTCCACCCGGCGGGCCATCAGGCTGTCCACATCGGCAGCCAGCTTGTTGATGCCCCGGCCGATGTCGCCCAGCTCATTGGGCCACTCTACGGCAGGGTCGGCAGTAAAGTCGCCGCCGCCCACAGCTTCGATCCGCTTCTGCAGGGTCTCCACCGGGCGGGTAATGGCCCATTCCAGCCAATGCTGCATCAAAAAGCTCAGTCCCCACACGATGGCAAGCCCCAGTCCCAGCAGCCACAGATAGACACGGCGCTGCTGTAAAAAGGTGCTTTCGGGCATCACCTGGATCAGTGCTGCACCCCGGCCCTCCAGAACGACCTTGATTGCAAAATAACTGCTGCCGCCCTTCCGGAAGCGCCCCTGCCATGCGGACTGCTTCCAGGTGCGGTTCTCCACCGTGGAGCGCAGTGTGTAGGAAACATCAGAAAAGGCAGTTTCCACCTGTGTCAGGCGGCCATCCTCGATCTGCCAGAGCTGATTGCCCATTTCCCAATAGAGTGCGCTGCCCTCGCTCGTAGTATAGCCCGCTGCGGGATCGGTGATGACCGATGGATCCAACGCAAGGTAGGCTGTGCCGCGGTGCATCGGGCCATGGCCGGAACGGATGGGCCTGCTGATGGCAAGGCAGGCCGGGTGAGAGATCATCAGCGGGTCGGTGGTGAACCGCATCCCGTATCCCTGCTGCAAAAACAGGGATACGCTGCTCTGGTTCAGGGCCGAAGAGCTGTTCAGCGGGCCGAACTGCAGGTGCCGGTCGTTTTCGTTGCTCATAAAGAACCGGATGACCTTGGGGTACAGCGGGTTGGAATAATACTTTTCCTGCGCCGCCTTGTAAGCTGCAATGGTCTGGGGGCCGTTGACCTCTTCCTGTGAAAGATAGCGGCGCACGGTGTCGTTGATGGAGGCCCAGTTCAAAAGAGCATCCGCATCGTTCAGGCTTGTCTCGATGCTGGTGGCCACCAGCCGCAGGTTGAACTCTGCCGCCTGCAGGGTGTTTGTACGGACATATTGGTTGGAAAGAAAAAACAGTGCCGCGCAGACAGCAAGGGAGGTCAGCACTGTAAAAACGCGCGTGCTCCACACGATCTGCCGCCGCAGTGAAAAGCGGTGCCCGGGGCGATCCATACGCATTCTCCTTTCCCTTTCATTGGACAGCTTCCAATTTATACAGTACTGATTTTTGCGGCCTTTGTCAACGGCTTTTTGCATGATTTTTGTATACATTGTACTGTTTTTATTTGTTACACATTTGTAATCTGTGCAAGAAATCAAGAAAGTACAGATTTCAGCATAAGAAAGTGCATCTTTTTGAGAAAGGCCTGCAAAAAATACAGCCCCGCCCGGAATAATTCCATTCCGGTTGGGGCTGTTTTGCGGTATTCTAGTATCAACAAAAGCGAGCGGTTTTCCGGCACGAGGAGACCGCTGCACAAAAAACGCACTGCCCTGAAGGAGGACAAGACTTATGAAAAAGATCTCTCGTCGTTCGTTCCTTACCGCTGCCGCTGCCTGCGGCGCAGCTGCTGCCCTGACCGCCTGCGGCGGCTCTTCCAGCTCTGCCGCTGCTTCCTCCACTGCCGGTTCCACCGCTGCATCCGCAGCCGCAGGCCCTGTTACCCTGCAGTGGTCGGTGTGGGATAAGGAGTCCACCCCCTACTGGCAGGCCATGGCCGACGGCTACATGGCAAGCCACAAGGACGTGACCATCGAGATGGTGGATCTGGGCTCTAGCGATTACATGACCGTTCTGGCTACCCAGCTGGCCGGCAGCGCCGATCTGGATATCGTGACCATCAAGGATATCCCCGGCTATGCAAACCTCATCAATCTGGATTACCTCAAGCCCCTGAACGACGTGCTGACCCGTGACACTGCTGATTTCAACGGCACCATTGAGCAGCTGACCACCGATGACGGGAACTTCTACGCCGTGCCTTTCCGCAGCGACTTCTGGGTGCTGTACTACAATAAGGATCTGTTCGACGCTGCCGGTGTGGAGTATCCCTCCAACGACCTGACGCTGGAGGATTACGATGCTCTGGCCCGTAAGATGACCAGCGGTTCCGGCGATACCAAGGTCTATGGCTGCCACTACCACACCTGGCGCTCCGCCGCTTCGCTGTTCTCCATTCTGGATGGCAAGAACACCATCATCGACGGCACCTACGACTTCATGAAGCCCACCTACGATATGGTCATTGCCCAGCAGAAGGACGGCATCTGCATGGACTACGGCTACCTCAAGACCTCTTCTCTGCACTACTCTGCGGCCTTTGAGAACCAGCAGTGCGCAATGGTCAACATGGGCAGCTGGTTCATCTCCACGCTGGAAGCCTACATGAAGGATGCCGAGACCAAGTTCAACTGGGGTATCGTCAAGTATCCGCACCCCGCCGGTGCAGAGGCAGGCTCTACGCTGGGCACTGTGACCAGTCTGGCCATCAACGTCGATTCTCCCAAGGCAGAGGCTGCTGCCGACTTCATCAACTGGTGTGTCTCTGAGGAGGGCGCACAGGCCATTGCAAAGACCGGCACCTTCCCTGCCTGCGGCTCCGATGCCACCGCCGAGATCATCAAGTCCACCGAGGGCTTCCCCGAGGACGCAAACTCTGTGGATGCACTGACCACCTCCAACGTCTATCTGGAGATGCCCTACACCCAGTACGCATCGGATATCGAGACCATCCTGAACGCCGAGCACGATGCCATTATGACCATGAGCGAGACCGTGGACGAGGGCATCCAGAACATGAACGATCAGGTTCCTGCCGTTCTGGGCTGATCGTCTCCCGCTGCTTTCTCATCATCTCCTTCTTCATCATAAAACACCGGAGGGCGGGCGATTGCCCGCCCTCCCGCCTTGTCAACGGAAAGGAGGCTCTTTTATGGCGAGTGCTGCTGTCCAGAATAAAACTCCCCGTAAAGTGCTAAAAAAATCGACCCGCGATTCTCTGATCGCGTATTCCTTCATTGCGCCAAACTTCATTGGCTTCTGCGTGTTCACACTGGTGCCCATGGTGTTCGCCATTGCGCTTGCCTTCTGCGCATGGGATGGCCGCCACGCCATTGAATTTATCGGCCTGAAGAACTTTGTAAAGCTTTTCACCACCGATAAAATTTTTCAGGCGGCGCTGAAAAACACCATCGTCTATGTCATCGGTACCGTACCGCTGACGCTGGCCTGCTCGCTGGCGATGGCCGTACTGCTGAACCAGAACGTGAAGCTGCGCAACTTCTTCCGCACCGTGGCATTCTTCCCCTATGTTGCCTCGCTGGTGGCGGTGGCAGCGGTGTGGAATATGATCTTCAACCCCTCCATGGGCCCCATCAATATGCTCCTGAACCAGTTCTTCGGCGTGGCGGTGGAAAATCTGCCCCGCTGGGCCGCCGGTAAGGACACCGCCATGCTGACGGTCATCCTGTTCAGTGTGTGGAAGAACATGGGTTACTACATGGTCATCTATCTGGCCGGCTTGCAGGGCTGCAACCCGGACCTGAACGAAGCCGCCGAGCTGGACGGTGCAAACCGCTGGCAGCAGTTCTGGCACATCACCCTGCCCCAGCTGCGCCCCACCACCTTTTTTGTGGTCATCATGCTCACCATCTCCGGCTTCAAGGTCTACGACCAGATGTACATGATCACGCAGGGCGGCCCCGGCACAGCCACCATGACGCTGGTGTACTATATTTACAATGTTGCCTTCGTCAACACCCCGAAATACGGCTACGCAAGTGCCATTGCCATGGTGCTGTTTGTACTGGTGCTGATCGTTACGATCATCCAGTTCCGCGGCTCCAAGGGCGAGAACTGAGAAAGGAGGAAGAAACTATGACGACCGCTGTTATCAAAGACCACGCTTCCCAGAAGCGCCGCAATTTCATCTCCAAGTTCCTGATCTATTTCTTCCTCATCGTCATCACAGCCTGCATGCTGCTGCCCTTTTTGTGGATGCTGTCCTCCTCTTTTAAGCTGAATAAGGACGTGTTCGGCTTCCCCATCCAGTGGATCCCCAAAAATCCCCGCTGGCAGAACTATGTGGACATCTGGACCCAGATCCCGCTGCTTACCTTCGTGAAGAACACGGTCAAGATCACGGTGGTGGTCACCCTGTTGCAGCTGTTCACCTCCTCCTTTGCGGCCTACGCCTTCGCCAAGATGCAGTTCAAGGGCAAGAACGTGCTCTTCCTGGGTTACATCGCCACCATTGCAGTGCCCTGGCAAGCCTACATGGTGCCCCAGTTTATGATGATGAGCTCCTGGCATCTGAATAACACCCATCTGGCCATCATGTGCCTGCAGGCCTTCAGCGCCTTTGGTGTGTTCCTGATGAAGCAGTTCTACGAGGGTGTGCCCACTGAACTGTGTGAGGCCGCCCGCATCGACGGCCTGAGCGAATACGGCATCTGGTGGCACATTATGCTGCCGCTGAGCCTGCCCGCCCTGTCCACCCTGACCATCTTCACCTTCGTGAACACCTGGAACGACTTCCTTGGCCCCCTGATCTACCTGACCAAGACCGAGCTCAAGACCATCCAGATCGGCCTGCGGATGTTCATTACCCAGTATTCCGCAGAATACGGCCTGATCATGGCGGCCTCTGTGGTGGCACTGATCCCTGTGCTGATCGTATTCCTTTCTCTGCAGAAATATTTTGTGCAGGGTGTTGCATCCACCGGTATCAAGGGCTAAAATAACACCCGTAAGCGGGGTGCGGGCAGTCCCCGCGCCCCGCATTTTTTGGATAGAGGGAAAACGTTATGTTATATCCGGAGCAGAATGAAGCACGCCTGAAACTGAGCATGGACGGCACATGGGAGTTTGCGCTGGGCAGTTGCGAGGAAAACCAGTTCGACCCCGCAAAGCCCCTGCCGGACGCGCAGCCCATCGCCGTGCCCGCCAGCTACAACGACCAGAACGACCAAACCACCGCCCTGCGCCGCCACTATGGCTGGGCATGGTATCAGCGGCAAATCACCCTGCCCGCCTTCTACACCGGGCAGCGGGTGGTGCTGCGGTTTGGCTCGGTGACCCACACGGCAAAGGTCTGGCTGAACGGCACCCTCATTGCGCAGCACAAGGGCGGCTTTACCCCCTTTGAAGCAGACGTCACCGCCCTGCTGCGCCCCGGCGAGACTGCTCTGCTGACCGTAGCCTGCGACAACCGGGTCAATCACAGCACCCTGCCTGTGGGCAACGAGGACGGCCAGCTGGCCTTCTTTGGCTCGGACAACGCGGGTATCCCCAGCGTAGAAGCTGCAAAGCGCATTGCCGCACCCCAGAACCGCCCCAACTTTGATTTCTTCAACTATGCAGGCATCCACCGCCCGGTGGTGCTCTACACCACCCCCAAAGAGTATATCGAGGATGTGACTGTAGTGCCGCACACAGACGGCACGGTGCAGTATGCGGTCAAAACCACCGGCGGTGCGCCGGTTCAGGTGACCGTGTTGGATGCTGACGGCAGCGCCGTGGCACAGGCAGAGGGCGCAGAAGGTACGATCACCATCCCGGAGGTGCAGCTCTGGGAGCCGAAGCCCGGCACGCCCTACCTGTACACCCTGCACATCACCTGCGGGGCGGACGTCTACGACCAGACCTTTGGCGTGCGCAGCATCGAGGTGCGGGGTACACAGGTGCTTTTGAACGGCAAGCCGCTTTACTTCAAGGGTTTCTGCAAGCACGAGGATTTTACCGCCCATGGCCGTGGCTTTGACCCGGTGCTGAACGTAAAAGATGTAAACCTCATCCACTGGGCCAATGCCAATGCCGTGCGCACCAGCCACTACCCCTATGCCGAGGAATTCTACGACCTGTGCGACCGGGAGGGCATTCTGGTGATGGACGAGACCCCTGCCGTGGGCATTGGCGGCGGGGCAGTGCTGAACCCCTACAAGGAATACCCCATTGCAGAGCATCACCGGCAGGTGCTGACCGAGATGATCCGGCGGGACAAAAACCACCCCTGCGTGGTGCTGTGGAGTCTGGGCAACGAGCCGGATCTGGAGCATTTCCCGCAGGATGCTTACGACTACTGGCACCCCCTCTATGAGCTGGCCCATCAGCTGGACCCGCAGAACCGCCCCGTCACCCTGGTCTGCTGCCAGAACGACTACACCAGGGACATCACTACCCGCACGATGGATATCGTCTGCATCAACCGTTATTACGGCTGGTACAACCTGTCCGGCGATCTGGATGCCGCCTGCTATGGCCTGAATCAGGAGCTGGATTTCTGGGCAGACCAGCACAAGCCTGTGATGATGAGCGAATACGGCGCAGACACCCTTGCCGGTCTGCACACTGCCGGAGCCGAGATGTTCAGCGAGGAGTTTCAGGTGGAGTTTTACCGCCGTCTGGATGCGGAGTTTGACAAGCGCCCCTGGTTCGTGGGAGAATTTGTCTGGAACTTTGCAGACTACGACACCGTGCAGGGCCCCATGCGGGTGGACGGCAACAAAAAGGGTCTGTTTACCCGGGATCGCCGCCCCAAGCTGGGCGCGCATTTCCTGAGAGAACGCTGGAAGGACATTCCAACGTTTTACTTCAAATAAACCTCTCAGTCTGCTTCGCAGACAGCTCCCCTAATAGGGGAGCCCTTGGCAAAGAGGAAAAAGAATCTTCTTGAGATAAGGAGCTGCTTATGAAGACCTATCCGAATCACCCAATGACCGACACCGAAGCAAAGCAGGCACTGGCCGATGCCTGCAAGCAGGTGGAGACCAATCTGCCGCTGTACACCTGGCAGTGCCAGAATCATTCCAGTGTAAACGGCATCTACCCCGGCTGTGCCAACAACCAGTGGACTTGTGGCTTCTGGCCCGGTGAGATCTGGCTGGCCTACGAGGCCACCGGGGACGAAAAATTCAAGACCGCCGCCCTGATTCAGGTGGACAGCTTTGCCGACCGCATTGCCCGCAAGGTGGAGGTGGACCACCACGACATGGGCTTTCTGTACAGCCCCACCTGCGTGGCAGCGTGGAAACTGGTGGGCAGCGAAACCGGCAAAAATGCCGCTATCGCCGCCGCCGATCAGCTGTTGACCCGCTACCAACCCAGCGGAAAATTTTTGCAGGCATGGGGCACCATGGATGACCCCGGCAACTACCGCTATATCATTGACTGCATGCTGAACGTGCCGCTACTGTACTGGGCAGCGCAGGTGACCGGCAGCGACCACTACCGTGAGATCGCCGCCGCCCACACCGCCACCACGCTGGCAAACTCCTTCCGGCCGGACGGCAGTACCTACCACACCTTCTTTATGAACCCGGACGGCACCCCCAAGGGCGGACGCACCTGTCAGGGCTATAAGGACGACAGCTTCTGGGCACGGGGACAGGCGTGGGGCGTGTACGGAAGTGCCATCGGTTACACCTACACCCACGATGAAAAGTTTTTGGATGTGTTCCGCAAGGCGCTGGCGTTTTACCTTTCCCGCCTGCCGGAGGATCTGGTGCCTTGCTGGGATATGCTCTTTGCACCGGAAAGCGGCGAGCCGCGGGATTCCTCCTCTGCTGCCATCGTGGCCTGCGGCCTGCTGGAAGCCGCCAAGTATGTGGGAGAGGAAGAAGCTGCCCAGTGGCGCACCCTTGCCCGGCAGATGCTGGCTAGTCTGACCGCAAACTACGCAGTCAAGCCCGGCACCCTCGGCTCCGGCCAGCTGCTGCACGGCACTTACAGCAAAAAAAGCCCCTACAACACCTGCACCCCGGAGGGCGTGGATGAATGCACGAGCTGGGGCGATTATTTCTACATGGAGGCGCTGACCCGCCTGACCAAAGACTGGGAGATGTACTGGTAATGAACTTGCAGACCAAAGCGGATTTTACCGCACTGATGCACAAATTTCTCGACCCGCTCAAGCCTTATTATTCCGCAGGCTGTGCCCGGCTGCATCTGGGCGATACGGGCGTGACCTACAACCAAAATGCCATTGAGCTGGAAGCCTTCAGCCGCCCGCTGTGGGCGCTGGTGCCCTTCTGGGTGGGCGGCGGCTCCGACCCGGAATTTGAAAAAATCTACCGCAAGGGTCTTGCCGCCGGTACTGACCCGGAAAACCCCGAATACTGGGGTACCACCGGGGAGTACGATCAGTGCTATGTGGAGATGGCGGCTATTGCCTGCGGCATTCTTACCGAACCGGAAAAGCTGTGGACATCGCTCTCTGACACCGAAAAACAGAACCTTGCCGCATGGCTTGGGCAGATCAACGCCCACACCATCCCGGACTGCAACTGGCAGTTTTTCCGCATCCTCGTGAACCTTGCCCTGAAAAGTGTGGGGATGCCTTACAGCCTGGAGCTGCTGGAGGACGGTCTTTGCAAAATCGACAGCTATTACAGCGGCGACGGCTGGTCCACCGATGGCGCCTCCGTGCAAAAGGATTACTACATCCCGTGGGCCATCCAGTATTACGGACTGCTGTACTCTAAATTTGCCGCCGACACCGACCCCCGGCGTGCTGTCCTTTACCGCCAGCGCGCCCAGCTGTTCGCGCAGCAGTTTGTCTATTGGTTCGATGCCAACGGCGCAGCGCTGCCCTTTGGACGCAGCCTGACCTACCGCTTTGCTCAGAACAGCTTCTGGGCGGCCTGTATCTGGGCGGGGCTGGAGCCGCTGCCCTTGCCGGTGATGAAGGGGCTCATCGTCCGCAACTTCAACTGGTGGCTGGGGCAGAAAATGTTCGACCGGGACGGTATCCTGACCATCGGCTACTGCTACCCGCAGATGTACATGGCGGAGCGGTACAACGCCCCAGGCAGCCCCTACTGGGGCATGAAGAGCTTTTTGCTGCTGGCCCTGCCGGATGACCACCCCTTCTGGTCTGCCGAGGCGGCTCCCATGCCCGCACTGGATTCGCTCAAACCCATGCCCTACGCCAACATGCTGGTGCAGCGGCGGGCGGGCCGGGTGACGGCCTACGCCGCCGGTGTCAACGAGGGCCACGGCCACGGACAGTTCCCGGAAAAATACGCAAAGTTTGCCTACGACACCCGGTTTGGCTTCTGCGCCTCCCGCAGCCGGGAGGTGCTCCATCAGGCCGCGCCGGACAGTATGCTGGCCTTTGTGATAGACGATAACGTGTTCGTGCGCAAGGTGAGCAAAACGTGGGAAATTGAAGCCGGGACGGTGACCGCGCAGTGGTCGCCCTTCCCCGGCATTGAGGTGACCACTACCATCACCCCCACTGCCACTGGTCACCGCCGTCACCATGAGATCGACAGCAGCTTCGACTGCGATGCCTATGACTGCGGGTTTGCCGTGCCCAATTTTGCACCGGGATACGCCGAAGGTGTGGAAAACAACACCGCCGAAGCCCGCTGCGACGCACTGCGCTGCACTGTGACGGGCAGAGGCGAAGCGGTAGTCATCGGCTGCGACCCCAACACCAGCCTGTATTTTACCAATGTCCACCTGCCTGCGGTGAAATATCGTATTGCCAAAGGACGCACTGTTCTGGATACTGAGATCCTTGACGAAGCAGACTGATGCCGCTTCTTTCCAGAAAAACAGTCGTTTTTGTGCGGCTGTTTTTCTTATATCCTGTGCTATAATGAGAGCAGAAAATGCTGCGAGGTGACATTTATGCCTTTGAATGATCCGATTACCCCGGCGCTTCTGGCTGACCCGGAAATTTTCCAGCAGAACCGCCTGCCCTTCCATGCCCATTTTGCTGACCAGACCAGCCCGGAAATGCCCCTGACCGTCAGCTTGGACGGCGAGTGGGCTTTCCACTATGCGGAAAACCTGACTGCACCCTTTACGGACTGGGACACCCTGACCGTGCCGGGCTTTATCCAGATGCAGAGCCTGCAAAAGCCCGGCCAGCCCTACGGCACGCCCCATTACGTCAACACCCAGTACCCGTGGGACGGCCACGAAAAGCTGCACCCCGGTCAGATTCCGCAGGATTATAACCCCATTGGAGAGTACCAGCGCAGTTTCACCCTGCCGGAAGATTGGGCAAGCTGTTACTTGCGCCTGAACGGTGCGGACAGCGCTGCCGCCGTCTGGTGCAACGGCGTTTACATCGGCTACACCGAGGATACCTTTACCCCCGCTGAATTTGATATGACCGCCGCCGTCCACCCCGGCGAAAATACCCTGACGGTGCAGGTGTACCGTTTCTCCTCCGGAAGCTGGCTGGAAGATCAGGATTTCTGGCGTATGAGTGGTCTGTTCCGCTCGGTGGAGCTGTTCACAAAGCCTGAGCTGCATCTGGAAGATGCCTTTGTGAAGCAGGAGTTCGCCCCGGACTTCTCCAGTGCCACCGTCACCTTTGACTGCAAAGTCAGCGGCGCGGGCACCATCTCGGTGGTGTTCAACGGGCAGCAGCAGTCTGCTGAGGTGGGTGTGACTGCGGAATACGACAGCGGCGTGGTGTTCGGCAAGGGCGAGGCTGACCCGGACGTGGAAGAGGACGTGCAGGACGTTTCCTTTACCTTTGCGGTGACTGATCCCGCCCTGTGGAGCGCTGAGCAGCCGAACCTGTACGAGGCGGAAATTGCCCTGCTGAATGAGGGTACTCTCGTGGAGCGTACCGGCATGAAAGTCGGTCTGCGGAAGTTTGAACGGAAGGACCGCCAGATGCTTTTGAACGGCCAGCGCATCGTGTTCAAGGGCGTGAACCGCCACGAATGGAGCTGCCGCACCGGCCGCACGGTCAGCCGGGAAGAAATGCTGTGGGATGTGAAAAACCTGAAGGCCCACAACGTCAACGCTGTGCGCACCAGCCACTACCCGGACGACCCGTATTTCTTACAGCTCTGCGATGAATATGGCCTGTATGTCATTGGGGAAACGAACCTTGAAACGCATGGCACATGGCAGAAGCTGGGCGCGGACGGCTCGGACGAGTGGACACTGCCCGGTGCGCGCCCGGAGTGGCGGGAGAATGTGCTGGCCCGTGCCGAAGCCATGCTGGAGCGGG
>ENA-OUQP01000740-OUQP01000740.1-human-gut-metagenome-genome-assembly--contig:-NODE-740-length-27511-cov-18.237762_pt1 | contig 27511 bp, 29 predicted proteins | sample MGYA00237951_ERZ548836 | MGnify/ENA primary metagenome ERZ548836 (study PRJEB26490, sample SAMN05194702) | human gut metagenome | biome: terrestrial biome; feature: human-associated habitat; material...
TGCCCTTCGGACAAGAAGCATCCCTCGCTCTAAAGAGCTCGGTCAATTTTTATTTGGTGGTAGACCCGAATCCTCCGTTTCTGACTGCCGTTGCATCGTCATCCACGGTAATCCCGTACTCTACAAAAATCCCCTGCATAAATCCCTGACCTTTTTCTACGGTCAGTGTCTTCTCTTGTTTGGCATCGTTTGTAATCTTTGCAAACATATGACCTTCGTTATCGGAATAGAAATAATCGCTGTCTATGATTCCGACACTGTTGTCCAGCTGCAGGCGGTATTTGAATCCCAGGCCGCTGCGAGGGTATAACTTCAGCACCCATCCTTCTTCCATCTCAACGCAGATCCCGGTCGGGATTTTGATAGTTTCGCCGGATTTCAGGCTAAAGGTTTCCGGTGTATAAAAATCGTAGCCTGCAGATCCTGCGGTTGCACGTTTTGGCAGTTTGATATCTTCGTAAATTTTCTGCAGTTTTGCTTCTGTAGTCTGAGGGAACTCTCCCATCCATCCTTCTTTAAACTGTTCAAAACTTACTTTATGAAATTTTGCTATTCTTTTCATGCTTTTCTCCATTTTCTGTGTCATAGGACACGGTTGTACAGGTATCCCTTATTGTCTCAGGTTCTTTTTTTGAACATGGATACTGTCCATACTATTCGCAGTACAGACAGACTTTTCCTGTTTCCAGTGATTTTGGCACATCGATTACCCGCTGATTGCTGCTGCCTTTCCAATGAAGCTGCACATTGCGTTTGTCTTTCTCATATTCGCCATCTACACAGACATCCACATACTGCATCACTTCAAAATGGCTGATCTGTTCCCACAGATATCCGGTGTACAGCCAGATTGTTTTCGTTGGAAATTTTTCTCTGATCTCATGCAGCAGTGCACGGATATCCAGACGGTTTGCCGGATGAAGCGGATCTCCGCCGCTTAAGGTAATACCGGAGACATAGCTTTTGCCCAGTTCCTTAAACAGTTCCTCCTTTGCTTCCTGATTAAACGGAATGCCGCCATTTGGATCCCAGGTGATCGGATTCTGACATTCCTCACAGCAGTGATTGCAGCCGGAAACCCAGAGTACAACACGCAATCCGTCTCCGTTTAACATATCGTCCTTTGTTATATTATGGTATCTCATATTGTCTCCTTGCTTCTTATCATACATAAATTTATCTTAGTCGGAGAAGACGCCCACTTCTATAGACGGGAATCATCTCACATCTGATATACGCCAAAAAACTGCCACTTCAAAAAAAAGTGGTAGTTTTCTGTATGGATCTATGTTCAGATGAAGAACTTGTAAGTGCTGTTTCTACCTGTCACTTAGTTGCCGCACTCGATACTAATCTCATTGAACAGATCAAGCACATCATCTACATTCATATTTTTCTTCTCTTCGCCCTTTTTGTCAAGGATTACTTTTCCTTGATGCATCATGACGATACGCGTGCCGTATTCGATCGCATAGCGAAGATTGTGGGTAACCATGATGGATGTGAGCTTCTTTTCACGCACAATCTGATCCGTCAGACGCATATTGATCTCGGCAGTCTTCGGATCCAGTGCAGCCGTGTGCTCATCCAGGATCAGGAAATCCAGCGGTGTCATCGTGGACATCAGAAGTGACATTGCCTGTCTCTGTCCTCCGGACAGGGCTCCGACTTTTACATGAAGCTTATCTTCCAGTCCGAGATTCAGCGGACGGAGCAACTCGCGGTAAGCTTCTTCTCTTTTTTTGTTGACACCCTTTCCAAGGTTATAGGCTTTTCCTTTATTCTCTGCCATTGCCATATTTTCAAGGATCGTCATGGACGGGCAGGTTCCCATGGAAGGATTCTGAAAAACGCGTCCGATTCTTCCCATGCGTTTATATTCCGGCATATTTGTGATATTGGTGCCGTTGATCAGGACAGCTCCTTCATCAATCGGAATGCTCCCGCAGATAATATTCAGCATGGAAGTTTTTCCGGAACCGTTGCTGCCGACAACCGCAACAAACTCACCGTCATCGACTTTAAAATTAAAATTGTTGAACAGGCACATTTCATTGACTGTGCCAGGATTATAGTATTTATAAATTTCTCTGAGTTCAAGCATCGACTTTCACCTTGACCTTCCTGTTTCGTTCCATTCCAAGCACCAGGATCAGCAGGAACAATGCCGCTGTGATAAATTTCAGGTCCGTGGACTCAAAACCAAAACGAATGGCGATTGCCACACATGCTTTATAGATCACCGAACCGATTACCACGCTTGATGTCACACGCAGAATCGTTACTTTACGGAAAAGGCTGGTTCCGATGATCACACTGGCAAGACCGATGACCATCGTTCCAGTTCCCATGGATACATCGAAATATCGCTGTTGCTGTGCAAACACACAGCCACTTAATGCCACCAGGCCGTTTGAAATCGCAAGACCCACCACCTTTACCTTTCCTTTGTTTACACCAAGGGATGTAATGATATGATCATTATCCCCGACTGCACGCAGCAGCATACCGGATTTCGTTCTCAGATACCAGTCCAGAATGTATTTGCTGATCAAGGTGATGATCAGAACAATGATCACTACCTTAAAAGAAGAAAGGCTTTTTGGAGTGATTTTATCTACCAGATCATTCTGGAAAATGGTACTTTTATTGTAGATCGGCAGGTTTGCCCTGCCTGCGATTCGGAGATTTACCGTATAAAGGGCCGTCATCATAATGATACCGGACAGCAGATCACGCACTTTTAATTTTACATGGATAAGGCCTGTCAATGTTCCGACTACAGCCCCGAGCAGAAAACAGATTGGCAGTGTCAGCAGCGGGTTTACATCTCTGCTGATCAGTGCTGCTGCGATCGCTGCTCCCATCGGGAAACTGCCATCTACCGTCAGATCCGGAAAATCCAGGATTTTGTATGTAATATAAATTCCAAATGCCATGATTGCATATATCAGTCCCTGTTCCAGGACGCTTATCAGCAATGCCATATCAACCTCCGATTATTCCACTGTGATCTCATCGAAAACTTCTGCCGCACCATCTACGGTAGCCTGATCCAGCTCAAAGTTCAGTTTGTCAGCAACTGCGGTATTTACATAAAGGCTTGCACCGCTGCATACTTCATAAGGCATTTCTTCTGCCTTTGACTCACCTTTTAAAATCTTGGCTGCCATCTCGCCGGTCTGTTTGCCAAGGGCGATATAATCAATACCCATAGATGCCAGACATCCGATCTTAACCTGTTCGATTTCAGAACCAAATACCGGGATATTCTTCTCATCTGCGGCTGCGATCACGGTCTGCAGTGCAGATACAACGGTGTTGTCTGTCAGGTTGCTGATGCAGTCTACCTTGGATGCCAGATCCTTTGCAGCCATCTCAACATCTGCTACGGTATTGATACCGCTGTCAACAATCTCAAAATCATAATTCTCTGCCAGCTCTTTGTATTCTTTGATCGTGCTTACGGAGTTTGCTTCGCTTGTTGTGTAAAGAATACCGATCTTCTTTGCATCCGGCATCAGATCACGGATCATTTTCAGCTGTTCTTCAACCGGAAGTTTGTCAGAGGTTCCGGTGATATTTCCTACGGAATTGCCCTCTTCATCTGCAAGTCCTGCACCGACCGGATCAGAAACTGCGGTATATACTACCGGGATCTCACTGTCCAGACAGCTGTTATAGGCACTCATGGCACTCGGAGTTGCAATTGCACAGATCAGATCCACATTTTTGGATACAAAATTATCAGCGATCGTACTTGCTGTTCCGGTATCTGCCTGTGAGTTCTGGTATTCTACTGTCAGATTGACACCTTCTTCGATTCCGGCACTTTTTAAACCTTCCAGAAATCCTTCACGGCAGTTGTCAAGAGACCCGTGTTCTGCAAACTGAGAAATACCGATGGTATAATTATCTTCTGCCGTATCTGCCGCACTGCTGTCTGCGGATGTTTCACTTCCGGTTGATGCCTGTGTATCTTTTGCAGTGTCTGAACTGCCGCATCCTGTCATCATTGCCATAATCATCGCTGTTGTCATAATACCTGCTAATACTTTTTTCTTCATAAAAGTCCTCCTTCTTCTGCCGTGAAACAGTTACAATTTTCTGATAACTAAAAAAACGTCTCAAGCTTTTCTGCCTGAGACGCTGATATTCATCAACGCGGTACCACTCAAATTGACTTCTGTCCACTTTGCATGTACATAGTTATACATTCCTGATTGATAACGGGTTCGGTTCCCGACAACGCCTACTCTCCTGTCTGGATTTTGGGCTGCCCTCGAAAGTCCATTCAATCATCCACGCCGTACTACAATCCCACCGTCTGCAGCTCTCTGTGCCTTTATGGAAGATCTACTCTTCTTTCTCATCGGTTTTTCCTATGCAACCAATAGTAATACTTTTTTGCGTTCTTGTCAATGAAAATTTCTGTTTTTCATCCACTGTTTTTACACGCAGAAAAAAATACAAAATATGGCATACCCATACCACTGCGATACAGATTCTTCCGATCGGCACATTTTTCATGCAGAGAAAACCGATTGCCATCACAACGGTCACCATCCCGATAATTTTCAGTTTTGTTCCAAGCGTCATGGCTCTTTCCTGCACAAAGCTGTCCAGATGTTTTTTGTAAAGACCGGTTGACAGAAACCAGGTATGTAACTTTTCCGAGCTCTTTGCAAAGCAGAATACGGTTGCCATATAAAGCGGCACGGTCGGCAGGATCGGCAGAACGATACCGATCGTTCCAAATGCCAGGCACAGAAATCCAAGCAGCATCCAGATTATATTCATCGGGTTTTTCTTCATCTCTTTATCCTTTCTTGTTCATCACAGAAGTTATTTTTCTCTTGGCGGAAGCCGGTAATCCTGAATGGCTACCACAGGACTTCCGTTCACACGTGTTACCATCAGATGTACGCCATACAGTTTCTGAATGCTTTCTTCTGTGATCACCTGATCTGGAGCACCTTCGATCGCCACATGACCGCCCTGCAGACCGATGATCTTGTCAGAAAAATAAATGGTCTGGTTGATGTCATGCAGAACCATAACGATCGTGATGTCGAATTCTTTATTCAGTTTTTTGACCAGTTCCAGGATCTCCAGCTGATAGCGGATATCCAGATAAGTGGTCGGCTCATCCAGGAACAGAAGTTCGGTATTCTGTGCCAGTGCCATGGCGATCCAGACTCTCTGTCGCTGTCCGCCTGAAAGCCTTCCGATCTCACGGTCACGCAGGTCCAGAAGTCCGGTCACCTGAAGTGCCTGTTCGATCAGCCGCTCGTCTTCTTCACTTTTTCCGCCCAGCATTTTCTGATAAGGGGTTCTTCCATACGATACGAGGCGTTCGATCGTGATATCTTCTGCTGCGGAATTATGCTGGTGTACGATCGACACTTTTCTTGCAAATTCGCTGAGCGAATATTTTTTTATGCTCTTTTCTTCCAGCAGGATTTTCCCTTTTCCCGGTGTCAGATTCTTGGTCATAAGAGAAAACAGGGTAGATTTCCCACAGCCGTTCGCACCCATGATTGTCGTGATCTTCCCGCGTGGTATCGTCAGGGAAATATCCGAGAGAATCTGGTTGCTTCCGTAGGAAAAGCTTAAGTTTTTCACTTCCATCGCATTAGTTTCCATATTTTTTCGACCTCCGAAGCAGAAGAATAAAGAACGGACCACCAACTACGCTCATGATCACCGCTGCACTCACTTCATACGGAGCGGCGATCGTCCTGCCGATCGTATCTGCCAGCAGAAACGTAAAAGCCCCTGCAAGTGTGGAAAACGGGATCAGCACCTTATGGTCACTTCCAACCAGCAGTCTGCCGATATGCGGGACGATCAGTCCCAAAAAGCTTACGGCACCTGCAACTGCGGTTGAAACGCTGGCAAGTAAAACTGCCGTCAGGGAGATCACAATCCTGGTGCGGTTTACATTGATTCCAAGTCCTCTTGCCGTTTTGTCTTCCAGAGACAGCAGATTGCATTCCCCTACAAACAGAATCGCCAGAAACAGTCCTGCCAGTACATAGGGAAATAACGTTCCGACATCTGACCAGGTCTTCTGCGTGATATGTGCTTCTACGATCGATGCCACACCGGTCCTCTGACCGCCTGTCATCGTACTGAAGATACTGGAAAGTCCGGTGAAAAGGGCATCGACTGCCACACCGGTCAGAATGATGCGAAGCGGGCTGAGTCCCTGTTTCCAGGACAGACAATAGACCAGAAAGAATGCTGCCACCCCGCCAAAAAAGGCTGCAAACGGTGTAAAAAAGTAAAGTGTCGGAAAAAAGGTGCTCACACAGACTGCCGCAAATCCAGCTCCGCTTGAAATTCCGATAATTCCCGGGTCTGCCAGCGGATTTTTTAAAACCGCCTGAAAAAGCACACCGGACACTGCGATCGCCGCCCCGGCAAGCATGGAGATCAGAATACGCGGAAAACGCAGATCATAGACCGCCGCCACATTCTCATCATATTCTACAAACAGACCGCGAAGCAGCTGACCGAAACTTACGGAAAGACTCCCTGTATTGATTGCCGAAAAAAATACGAGCAGCAGCAAAAACAGGATCACAGCAAACGAAATCCAGGTTCGCCTGTACTTTTTCTGTTTCCGCACCATATCTTGATTCATAACGTTTTCTCCTTCCAGTTCTGCTTTTATTACGATTCGGTATAAAGCAGTTTTTTTAACGTTTCCAGGGCATCCTGATAAGCAAACGTTGCACTCATTCCAAACTGCTCATACGGAAGATCATAGACTTTTCCGTCTTTCACGGCCTGAAAATGTTTCCAGATATCATTGGTCTTGAAATCTTCTGCAAACATTTCTGCTACCTGATCCGGAAGTGCATGTGCTGCACGCAGAATGATGTCCGGTTCTTTGGTCTTCATATCTTCTGTATTGACTGTCAGAAATTCCTGTCCCTGATCTTTATAAACGTTTTCTGCCCCGGCAAGGGCTGCCAGACTTCCGATATACGACCTTTCGGTAGCGATCACATAGCTTCCTGGCAATCCCATCAGGATCAGTACTTTCGGATGTTCTTTTCCGGCAATTTCTTTCTGGAAATTCTGATAAAATTCCTGATACGCATCAGTCAGTTCTTTCGCCTGCTCTTCCCGGTCAAAAATTACGCCCAGCTCTTCAATCGACTGATACATGCCGGGAACGCTGCGAAGATTTAAAAATGCCCAGTCACTGTCCAAAGTCTCGTACTTTGACTGAAGATCACTTTGCAGAGAACTCGGACTTAAAATCCAGTCGGGACTTAACGATGCCAGAATCTCCATATCCGGGCTCATCGCCGTTCCGATGGTTGGAAGATCCCGATAGCGATCCGGGATCTCTGCAGTACTGCTGCTGCAGACACCGACCAGGTTTAGCTCCAGTTTTTCACAGATCTGTGCCGCTGCCGGTGAGGTTGCCACAATACGTGGTGCTCTTCCAAGAGCGATCACCTTTTCTCTCGCAGCTTCCACAGCTCCCGTCTGCCCGTTTCCCTGTGCTGTATATGCTTCTGTACTTTTTTCCGGATGCTGATCGACACATCCGCTCAGGAACAGACACACTGCAAATGCCGACAGGAACAGAAGACATATCCGCTTACTCATCGTCCTCGTCTCCTTTCCACAGCTCCCCATGCTTTTGCAGAAAAAGAAAAATTCCGGTTCCGGCTGCCATCAGGATCAGACCGGAAAGTGTCATGGAAACGGTCAGCACCAGGATCCATTTTCCGGGCGTCATAGCAGAGTTATCTTCCTCAGAACGTTCCGCCTGTTCCGTGTCTGAGATTTCGGAAGCGGTTGACAGGGCAAGTCCTTGCACTTCCGTATCCGCTTGTGGAGCGGCTGCTTTGTTTTCACTCTCTGTATTTACCGTTTCTGATGTCTGTACTGCATTGTCGCTGCTTTTGGCATCCGCAGAATCAGAAGTTTTTGCAGAATCATTTTCCTCTGATTTCATAGTTTCCCGGCTGCTTTCATCCAACTTGTCTGTGTCGCTTTGTTCTGATTTATTTTCCTTAGCTCCGTCCGATACGTTCGATGTTTCCGTGACATTTATCGCCTTGAAATCCGTCTGATTACCGGACTGATAATCTCCCGGATAAAAATAAAAGATCACGTTTCTTCCCATCGGCTCTACATACATCGAGCAACGCACAATACAGCTCTCCGACGGTACTTCGATGCAGGCATCTTCGGTGCTTCCGCTTCCGTCTGCTCCTGTCGCCGTTGTTGTCACCGATGTGCTGCTCCATGTGCTGTCACCGACATTCTGAACCGATATGTCATGTCTGGAGGCATAATCCATCAGACTGAAGCGAACCGTCAGGTAGTATTTTCCGGAATCGGTCACTTCCAAAATCCCCTGTGTTCCAACGGCACTTTCTGCCATGCCCTGACCGGTCGCAGCAGAGGCTTCTCCGCCCGAATCCTCGATTACTCCGGTCACTGGATGTGTATAACTGGTCGTTATGGAACAGGTATAAATGCTCCCGCTTTCTGCAAAGACCTGCTTTTTGCCCAAAAGCAGCAATCCGCAAAGGAAAAGCAGTCCTGTGATATATTTACCCCGTTTTTTCTTTCTGATGCCTGTCTGCATAATGTTCTCCTATAACACCCATCTGCGGCTTCTGATCTTATAAAGAACACCGGCTCCTGCCGCCAGAAGTGCTCCAAGCGACGGAAGTGCGGCTGCAACCGGATTTCCTTTTTTGCTTTGTGCTCCCGATCTTCCCTGTCCTGTTGTCACCGTGTCACCATTTTCGCTGTCTTCCTGCTGTTGACTTTCTGCACTTACCGATGCTGCCTGTCCGGCTGCATCTTCAATCTTGTTTTTCAGCACTGCATCTTCTTTGGCTGCTTCACTCTCTTTTTGCTCTCTGCTGCTTTTGGCGGCATCTTTTGTCTTTTTTGAAGCATTCGATGACGGAAGTACGGATGTTCCTTTTGTCTGGCTGCTTACTGGAAGTGACTGGTTTCCAAGTGGACTTCCTGCGGAACCGTTTCTTGATGCTGCAGTTTTATTTCCGGTGATTCCATTTGTATGGCTTCCCTGTGTGCCGCTTCCAGTATCAGTGCGGCTGCCGGAATTGCCGTTATCCTCTGTTTCTTTTACACTTTTTTTATCCAGTGTGATGTTTTCAATATCCAGCTTCAGATAAACATTCTGGGTACCGCTTCCGGCGGAGATGGCATCCATGACCGGAACAAATACCTGGAGCGGAACATAGCCGTCTTTTTTTGCCTCCGCGATCATAGTAAAAGAAATTTCTTTCGGATAATCGGTGCCATTCTGTTTTTTGGTGACATCTACCGCTTTCGGGCTTCCGACCGGTCCGCCGTAAGCATCTGTCTGATAACCGACCTTATAATATTTCAGCCATCCGAGATAACCTTTCTGACCATTGATCGTCAGACCGTTAAAGCTCAGTGTCAGCGTATATTTTTTCTTTTTTACCGTCAGTTTCACGGTATGATCCAGAGCTTCGTTTGCCATGGATAAGGACTGCTTATCGGTTTTCATCATTTTGCCCGGAAGATAATAGACTCCGTCCGAGAGCGTTTTGATATCCAGACTCTCGCCGCTGTTATCTTCCGTGGAAGAAGTCGTTTTTTTCTGATCCAGATTGATGATCGCCTGGGATAGTGCATTTTGCTGTTTTGTGATCTGAAGCTTTGTCGCATTTTCATTATCATAAACATTCTGTGCCACAGCGATCGCTTTTTTCAGTGCTTCCAGACTCTCTTTTGTATATACATTCTCTCTTCCGGATAAACTGGTCGCCGATAACAGCAGGGTATGTAAGCCGGACTTGTCCGCTTTTTCAGAAGATGGATTCTGATTTCCGTTATTTCCCGGCTGTTCCGTGGATGGCTGCCCGGTAGACGGTGTTTCCGTAGAAGGCTCCGTTGGATTTGAAACCAGTGTCAGACTGCTCCAGTCCAGCTGAAGCCTTGCGTACTGCTCACCGCTTCCTGCACTGACGGCTTCCATCACCGGCACATAGACCTGCGTCCAGATTTCACCATCTCCTGCTGTGACCGGAATTGCGATTTTTTTCGGATAGATCATACCTTTTACATTTTCATCCAGGCCGTTTTCAGGATCGTTGTAACTGTCATAAACTCCATCATACTGCTCAAGGATTTCAGATGCGGATGCCGCATCACTTTCCGTCGGAACTCTTCCGTCCACATCCGGATAATATAATGTTTCTGCCAGATAGCCATTAAAATCCTTTTTCCCAAGTCGGATCGTAAGCGGAACCAGATCTAGGACAAGCTGACAGTTTCCGCCGGACACCTGCAAGGTCATCGGTTTGGAAATGGCAGTGTTACCCATCGAATCCTGATCCTGCACGGCATGACGCAATACGCCATTTATCGTATAGGTACCGTCTGCGACCGTCTCTGCCTGCACACCTTCCGTTTCGGCTGCATACACCTGCATTGTTTTTGCAGAGAACATCGGCGAGATCAGACCGGCAGAAAAAACGACTCCTGCAAGCAGACATACCTGGCATTTTCTTTTTCTTCCTGTCACATTTCTTTCCACTTTGATCCCTCCGTTCTGAATCCTGCTCTCTTTCTTACATTTTTACTCTCAGTACTTTTGAATACGTTCCGAAAAGTTTCTGTTTGCCGTTTTTCTTATAAGCTCGCACTTTAAAATAGTACGTCTTTTTGGCTTTCAGTTTTTTCACGGTAAGCTTTGTTGTCTTTGCTTTGGAAATGGTTTTGATCTTTTTGTATTTGCCTTTGGCTTTTGTGGCCTGGTAAACTTCATAGCCGTTGGCATCCGTTGCTTTTTTCCAGCTTAAGGTCAATGTCTTCTTCTTTCTTTTTTTCTTTTTCAGGTTTTTCACTGCTGCCGGAGCTTTCATGCTACTGTTGTTCTGATTTCCGGTACTGCTGTTTCCATTTGCCGGGTTCTGCTGATTGCCATTTCCGTTGTTTGCGTTATTGTTTCCGCCATTATTATTATTATTTCCGTTTCCACCCGGATTGTCATCGTTTACCGCTTTGCGTTTTGCCCAGTCAAAGGTCACCAGCACATCCTGGTCAAATCCTGCCATAGCATCTACGGAAACTCTGGCATAAATATTTTTTTCTCCTGCTTTTGCACGTTCAAAAGAAAAACTTCCAGGATAAGAAACACCTTCTTCGGTATAATAATCCCCAGGCATAGCTTCTGCCCGACTGGATTTGTCGTCCCCTTCGTAAACCCAGAATTTTTCCAGATGTCCTTTTTCGGTACTTCCTGCCATGTTGATGTCCATGCTGTGGAAATTCAGCTTATACTGAACCTTTCCGCCTTTTACGGTCACTCTCGCAGTCGGAGCGATCGCCGCACCTGCCATCGATGCTTTATCCGGATTGGAAGCACTCATCAGTGCAACCGGCACATCATAAACGCCGTCCTCGATCGCTTCATCCTGTACCTTTAAGGTATTCCAGTACACTTTGGTAAAACAGTCGGCACTGAATTTTCCCTGATCAAAGGTGATTCCCTGATACGTTCCGGTCAGACGTTTCATCGTCGGCACATAAATGCTCGCTCTGCTGCTGTAAGTATCTGCAAAGCCGTTTTCCAGCGGAAAGCTGACTTTTGATACAACGTTGATCTCTTTTGTCTCACTGTCATCTTTATAGGACATGGTTTCTGTGGTTATATCTGCATCTGTTTTCAAGCTTTTTGTCATATCGTTGTTAGCATAATATCCGTCAAACTGATAGATATAAAGTGGCTCTTTCTCGCTTCCGCTTATGATATCAGTGCCCAGGGTCATATTGCCATTCGTATCGACCTGGATCGTTGCCTGTCTTGTCTCATCTTCGATCAGGCTGTGTTTGATCTTATCGGTGTAATAAGAAATCATAACCGTGTAAGTGCCTTCTTTTAATTTTTCGGTCGGAAGGACATTCTCTTCCTGTTCCGGCTCCAGACCCAGTGCATCTAAAATGGCATCCCGGATCGCTTTCGAAGAATATGTTGCCCCGGAAACAACATCCACGGCACTGATCTCTTTTGCATCTGCTGTGGATTTGCCAAGATAGGCATCTTCCAGTACCTCAGCCGCCATCTCCAGACGCATTTTGTTATCGCTCACATAGTTTCCGGCATAATTCTTTCCTTCTACCGAAAGGCTGCGGATCTTCTGATCTTCCACGCCAACTGTCACTTCAATGTTATATTCACCAAACTGGGTGACATGTGAAGTTCCCTTGACGGAGGTTGCCGCAGATGCAGAAATTACCGGCAGTGCAGTCAGTGTCAGTGCCGCAGATGCGATACATGCCGCGGCTTTATAAAACCATTCCTTCTTTCTCATGGAAATTCTCCTTTCCTGCGGGACAAAAGATTTCGTCCCAGGCATGTTGAATGTGTTCCTGTGTATGTATATAAGTTAGTTCAGACTACTTTTCGTTATAATTAGGTAACACATTTGGATTCCCATGTCAAGCATTCTTTTTGTTTTCATGCTCAAGAAGCACGGAGTCGGATTCTTGCCGTTTTCGGAACTTTTTGTCTTTTTCTGTCTGGAAACTTTTTTCAGTTTTTAATTGCCTTTGTACTGTTTTGCTATCGTATAAATCACACGGATTACACGGATTGCTCCGTGCTTTACACTCCCACACCTACATCCAGAATACGAGAACGGCTGTGCTCTCCGGCATATGGCTCCTTCCGACGCTGCATGTCATGGTGACAGACAAGGCTCCCCGCACTTCGCCGCCCTGCCGTCTGTGAAACTGGAATGCTCGCAGGGGGATCCGGATCATGTCATCCCGACATTCTGCCTGGATCAGCGTGCCCTCCTGGTCGTATTTGAGCGTATCGAGATGTCCGCTCATTTTTTCTCTGTTAATACGCGAAAAACCTTGCATTTCTTTTCTTTTTAAAATCAGCCAGCTGCCGCGGCGATTATGTTTGAGCGTCGCTGGCTTTTCAAATCCCTGGTCTGCCATGGACAGTGCCATCTTTCCTTCTTTGTTGCGGTACAGCATAAAATAAACCGGACATTCGATTTTTTCCGGCAGCATTTCACGAAGGAACTGTTCTGTCAGACGTTCTCTTTTCTTCCGCACATGGCTGCTCTGCATCCGCTTATAATTTGTCAGCATCGTTGAGATCGTATAACAGCTGATGTTTTCAACCATATCCCGAACGTTTGCTTCCAGCTGTGCTTCCGGGATGCCGATGCTCCGAAAATAGGACGGCAGTTCTTTTAAAATACGCTTATAATTCTCAATCCATGCCTGCCCTTCTTTTGTAAACCGATAATCTTCTGTAAGAAGTCCTTTTTCGCAGCAACTTTTCAGATAACGGCTGACCGGTGCAGTACTGACCTGGCATTTTTCTGCGATCCTCGCGATCATGCCGCGTGTGTTGTCTTCTTTTTCCAGCTCTGTCAGATAACGGAGCTGCTGCAAGGTAGGCAGATTTCTGCGATTCAGATTTTCACCTTTTTCCATATTTGCTCCACCTCTTTACCATATGTGAATATTCAGCTCCCGGCACTGTGCTTCTTCTGGTTTCTGAATCCCTTCTGTAATACCAAGGACTCCATCACACTCCGTAAGCGGAGAGGCAGCACTTACGGTGCAGGTCAGTGCACTTTGCGGAAGCCGGAAATCATTCTGTTCCCGTTTTGCCATCCTCCATTTTTCACCGTCCAGATACCACAGCCGACAGTCTTTCTCAATCTCTTTTCCATGAAGAATAAAGAAACTTTCTTTGTCACTGACGATCAGTTCCGCCATTTCCAGAAACCATTCTGACTCTTCAGCCAGACGGCGAGGAAAGCGTTCTTCCATGCGATAAAGGCTCATGCAGAAAAAATATCTTCCTTCGGGATACAGGTATCGCAAATCCACATCCCGCACTACGCGGTCATACGTTTCTCCGTATTTTAAGAATTCCTGTACACCCTGAAGTACGTTTCCGCTGATCACATGTTCCATACGGCAGGCATTCTCTTCTGCCTCTTCTTCTTCAAGCCCGCAGGTCATCTGCAAAAACTGGGTCAGATTGTGGTGACGCAAAAGACAGTCTTCGCCCTGTACTTTTCCAAGTTCGGTGAGTCGATAGCCGCTGTTTTCCGCTCGTTTCCGCAGATAACCGCTCTCCATAAGTCCGCTTTCCAGACACTTCAGCTCCGCATCCGTAAGTTCCAGGTGCATTTTCACCTGATGTGGCCGGATTTCAGTTCCGGATTTCCATCCCATGTAAAGATATTCCAGAAAGTCCTCCTCTTTTTCTTCTTCACTGTGTGGAATATTCATCTGTCAGCTCATCCTTCCTCTTTCAATAGAATACACAACATCTGCGATCTGCATGGTAGATTCCCGGTGAGATACCAGCACAACAGTCTTTCCGTTTCGCTCCTCTTCCAGGGATTTTAAGATCACCGCTTCATTCAAACTGTCCAGATTGCTGGTCGGCTCATCCAGAAGCATAAACGGTGCATCATGCAGAAACGCTCTTGCAAGCCCCAGTCTCTGGCGTTCTCCACCGGAAAGAGTATCCCCAAGCTCTCCGACCTGTGTTTCATAGCCTTTTGGCAGTTTTTTGATAAATTCATGGATCGAAGCCTTTTTGCATGCTGCTTCCAGTTCTTCCTGTGTGGCATCCAGTTTTGCGATTCGAAGATTTGCCGCGATACTGTCATGGAACAGACATGTTTCCTGTGTCACAAAACTTTCCATATTACGCAGATTTGAAGTATTGATCTGATTCACGCCGGTTCCGGATATGGAGACACTTCCCTCCTGCACATCCCAGAAACGCATCAGAAGTTTCAAAAGCGTAGATTTTCCCTATCCTGTCAAGTTATATCCAAAAAAAATTGTCGATTTTTGCAATTAAAAGAAACCATTCTTATCGCTTCTTCTGTACTGGAAAAGGATTTTTCCTTTCCAACTCCTGTCCCTGCATTTCCATCTTTTTTATAAAGATGTGCTGCTGGCTGTCAGTTTCATATTGAATTGCCACACCAAGACCTTTTTTCATAAATGCAGCAACTCCCATATCTACAAAAGCCTCCTGCCCTTCTTTCTCCTGAAAACTGATTTTAGGGAAAGCCCCGGATAATTTTTCCCTAATATACAGTTCCATTTTTTCCAAACTCTCAAATGGCATAGCCTGTACTCTTTGTAATAGCTCCTGCAAACGTTCCTCTCTCATAATACATCTGCAATGATCAACACCAAATACCATAGCAAGGCTGTGTCCGCAATCCCAAGATACATGAATCTGTCCGGCATCATCTACAAACTGTACGGTTCCTAAATCACCGGGACTCAGTTTTACATACGGATCAGCTTCCATATCTTCCAACTCTACCCGACACCCCGGTGGGTACATATTTCTTAACACAATTCTTTCCGCATTACTTATCACTGTTTTCTTCCTTTCTCCAATCCGGCTACCGTCCCAAAGACTTATCTGGGACATTTCCCTCCAACAAATACTCTCTTTCTTTATTCCATTCCAGCACCTTTTCCATAGCAGCTTCCAACTGGTCTTCTGTCGTTTCTCTTGTATAGGTTCTATATTCCTGAAAATAGTCTTCCAAAGTGTTCTGCTGTATCTCCAGTTCCTCTTTATCATAACAATCCGGCTCTTCCAGCTCCTTCAACTCCTGCAAGATTTCCCAGCATTCCAAAACACTGTCTATCTCCCGCATTTCAAGCAGATAAGATAAAAATGTTTCCTCTGGCATAATACTGAAATAGCACCGGTCAAACCATTGCTCAATATACATGCGTTCATCAGAACCATTGGTATGTGTACCACAAATCAAATCTGCAACAAAGTTTTCAAATAGTTCACCGATTGATAGCCCAACTTTTCCAGACTTCCTACAGAGCTCTTCTACCTCATCTTGATACAACCTGATAGAAATAGTCCGCTTCAGGCTTTTTTCATAGGGTTCTATATCTTCCCCTGTCTCGCAGAAATGCAGATATGTATCCGTATAAATGTTTTCCATATCGCAAAATCTCCGGCTCATTGCCACATAATCTTTACTTTCCCGGTCCCATTCCAGCCGGTAATGATGTTCCCTTGCATGTTCCTCTAAATCTTTCCGTATGATATTTCTGGTTGCTTCCGGCAACTCCGCAATAAAAATGCTTGTATCTGGAACTGCTAATACTCTTTCTTTTACCACATTTGTCCTCCTTACTTGTAACTATTTCTTGCACGCGGCAAATTCCCCAGTACGTCCATATAGAGGATAATTCCCTGCGAGTCCAGATGTACGGTAATAAATTTCTGTATTTCCTGTAACAGATCATGATCAGAAAACCCAGCCTGGCAGCCAATAAAATTCCTGATTTTTTCTACAATATCCCGTTTACGGAACTCTTGTAACACCAGAATCGGAATCGTGTGCTGACCTCCCATAGCATTATATGCTAGCTTTTTTCATAGTCTTTCCGTAAAATATGTTTCAAGATACATGGCTCTTCTCCCCTTCCTTCTTTTCTAAATTTTCTTCTAAATAAAAGAAGAGGAAGGCACCGCAGCGTTTTCCTCTTCTTTTATTAGTCTTTTCTGACTGTATAATCGTATTATAAATTACTTAGCATTACCGGCTGAAAATTTTTAATATCTAACCTTTTTGCAAAATATTCCATATTATCTAAATCACTTTCTGAGAAATATGAAATATACCATTTACACGAATGTAATACTCTCTTTCTAATCTCAACAAAATAATCCATATCTACAGAAGATAACGAATGACCTAATATAAATATTTCATTTATATTTATAAGAGAGTCAAAAAAATTTTGATTCATTTGTATAATACCAAACGTATCTTTATATGTCTTTTGAAAATAGGCTTTAATGATTTCTTTTGTTTCAGTTATTCTAAAATCTTCATCATCATCTTGTATATATATTCCATGTTCTTCCGCTGCATTAAATGGAGAAACAGCTCCGTACTGAAAAGTAGAAATATCATGATGTCCCACTACAAGTTTCTTACTGCTCAGGGCTTTTCCATGAATGTATAAAATATTCTCAGCAGGTACTTTATATGCTCTTTCTAATGTATCCGTATAATTAAAATTTAGAATCTTACACGTATTATTTATTATACGCTTTGATACCAAAGGTAAAACGTTTGTATCTATTTGCTCAATCCATTTCTTAAAATAATATGGAATATAAGATGCAAATGCCAAATCCTGCTCAACCATAAATTGAAAGTCATGATTAGCACTGTCTTTCCAATTTTCGTCACCATAATCAAGATAATATGAAGCATTTTCTTCTTGCACTTGATATTTATCTAATTCGCCTAAAGCCATTTCAAATTGAAACCACAATTCTTCTTCTGGTATATATTTACATATAGCTTCATAAAATTCACGAGCATATATTCTCAAATACTCCTTAAAATCATAATACGAAGTGGGCAAATTGTGTGCCCGATCAAAACCATTTCCTATAATAACCAATCTGTCCAATTTCTTTTCTCTCCTAGTAAATATGTTCCAAAAATGTTTGCACTGCTACACAAGCAGCTGTTAGACTTCCGATAAAAGCTGTTAAAGATACTATTAACGAAGAAGCCATTTCTAGCAGATGTACAATTCTGGAAACATTTTGATTTGTACTATTAGGAAACAGTAATCTCCTTACCTTCTGTATTAAAAAATAAAATGTTTTAATGAACGAGATAAGTATATAACACAAATAGGAACACACGATTATGCCCCCTATGCAAAATCCTATATCTCCCAAGTGAGATCCTTTTTTCCAATTAACAAGAATATAATGTATCTCCCAAGAAAATATAATTAAAACAGAAAATGCAGTAATGGCATGGATGCTTACTGTAACTATCTTTTTCTCTTTAGTTTCTCTCGATAAAGCAGGAAAACTAATAAACCAAAATGCAATACATGTTGCTCCTATTGATAAACGTGTTTCATTTGCTCCACCACTATATAAGGCTGGATATGCACCAATCGTTAACATTAAACATCCCATTAACAACAAACCCATATTAAGACTAAGTGCTATTTTCCTTTTATTTTCACGTATCAATGTACCCATTTTAAACATCTCCATTCGTATTCTATTTCTAAGTTAAATTATTAACCTATCATATTTTCTTTGGTTTTTATATTACTTTTAATGCTTATTTTTCTTTATATTTTATTGTACCACTTTTTCAATAATCTTCCTATATCTTATTTTCATAATGATGTCGAGAACCGCCAATACTCTTTCTTTTACCACATTTGTCCTCCCTGTTTGTAAACATTCCTTGCCGCCGGCTGGTTTCCCAATACGTCCATATAGAGGATAATTCCCTGCGGGTCCAGATGTACGGTCATAAATTTCTGTATTTCCTGTAACAGAGCATGATCGGAAAATCCAGCCTGACAACCAATAAAATCCCTGATTATTTTCTACAATGTCCGGTTTACGGAACTCCTGTAACACCAAAATCGGAATTGTGTACTGCCCTCCCATAGCATCATAGGGCAACGATTTCCGTAATTCTTCTAAGAGATGCCGGTAATAATCAACTACCACCTGGTCTGTTTTCCACGCTTTTTCCTCACAATCCCGGAGTAAAAAATCATACTCTTTTTTTGCCTGTTCCATTTCTTTCAGGATTTCTACTGCCTCCACAGAGCAATACCCTTTCTCTTCTATCAGCTCCATCAGTTCTTCCATAGAATATGTTTCAAGATACATGGCTCCTCCCCCATCTTCTTTGCCTAATTTTCTCCTAATACAAAGAAGAGGAAGACACCGCAGCGTTTTCCTCCTCTTTTATGAAATCTTTTTCTCTACCGGAATCCAGGACAATAAGCTCTCCCGGTTCTTTCTTATTCTACTGCTTCCAGAAATTCGTCCCTGTATTTCCATACAATTTCAATATGTTCCGGATCATAAAAATTTATGACTTCAATCAGCTCATGCAGAACTTCATAAGACAGCTCTTCCAATCCCTTATATTTTACAAAAAGTTGCAGTCCCTCTGATTTCTCCTTTTGTTTTTTCTCCTCCCCTTTTAAAATTCTTGCTTCTATCTCCTGTATCTTTTGCTGATAAACTGCTGTCTTCTCCATACAGGTTTGTTTTCGTGCCAGGTAATCTTTCAAAGAAATCTGTTCTTCTGCATATTGTTCATACAGTTCCATTTTCTCCTGTTTACGAAGCGCCAGCTTCTTTTCATATTGCTTTTTCCGATATCGGAGTTTCGGAATATTCAAAGTCTGATTGGCTTTCTTTAACTGCTTTATGGTATCCTCTGCAAGGGCTACCTGCTGTCTTATCATAATTAGCACCAGTTCTTCCAACTCTTTCTGCTTATATTTCTTTGGATAACAGGAAGCATTGGGGGCTGTCGTAACACTTTTACAATAAATCGGCTTTTCTTTGTATTCTGTCCGTATCCGCATTTTCCGACCACAATGTCCGCAACGGATCAAACCTGAAAAAATATTCTCAGAAGACGGTGTCCGCCCATAATATTTTCTGTCCTTCTGTACCATGTCCTGGATCTTCTGAAGCTCCTGCTCCGTTACAATCGCTTCGTGTCCTCCTTTTACGCAAATCCAATCCTCTCTTGAAATATATCGGTACTCTCTTTTTGACGGAACCCTGGTTTCTGTTTTCCCTCTTACCGTCAGTCCTGCATAAACCGGATTAAACAAAATCAGCTTTACTAAATTTCCGTCCCAGAATTTCACAGATTTCTTTGCTTCCGGCGCCCAGCCTTTCCTTTGAAGGTATACGGTAGGTGTTTCAACTTCTTTTTTATTCAGGTCCCTGGCAATGTCTGCATAGGTCTTTCCTTCCAACCTTTGGTCGAAAATCCCCCTTACAACGGAAGCTGCCTCCATATCCAGATGAAGTTTTGTATGAACACCGTCATGGAAGCAATATCCGTATGTTGGGATTGAACCATGATATTGTCCCATTTCAGCCTGTTTCCTCATAACTTTTTTGATATTGTTGGAACAAATCTGGGGATAAATCCCATTGATCAGGTTCTTAAATTTAATCTCCGTATCCTTTCTTTCGGAAGGTTTCTGGCTGCTGTCATAAAAATCATTGATTGAAATGAAACGCACCCCAAGGAACGGAAATATTTTTTCGATATAGTTTTGTGTTTCTATGGTATCCCTTCCCAGGCGGCTCAAATCTTTGACAATGATACAGATCCGTTTTCTCCTGGTAATCAGCCCCATCATGCGCTTAAATTCCGGGCGGTCAAACGTTGTACCGCTGTAACCGTCATCTACAAAGAAGAAAAACTTTGCCCCTGCAAACTCCGGCTGGTTTTCTACAAAGTGCTGAATTAAAAGCCTTTGATTTTTAATGCTGTTGCTTTCCTCCATTTTTTCTTTATCATCTCTGGAAAGACGCAGATAAGCAAAAACAAAATCACACTGCATACGGAAGACCTCCTTCCATATTGTCTAGTTCTTTTTCCAGCTCCTTTTCAAATAAATCCCCAAACCAGAACACGATTTCCACATAGTCTTTGGAATATACCGTAATCTTTTCAATAAAGCGGTCCGCAATTCCTTTCTCTATCTTCTGAAATCTTTGGTACTTTAGAAGTTCCTCTGTCCAATCCATTCTTGCCTTCACCTGATCTAACAGGTGCTGTCCACGAAGCTGTATCTGCTTCATATTCTGCCTGGCTGCTTGCTGTTCTTCCTGATAGATTGATTTAATCTCCTGATATTCCTTGCAGTCCAACAGCCCGGTAGCATAATGCTCAAACAAGGTTTCCAGTTTTCTTCCATATTTCTCATACTTCTGTCTGGCATTTTTTATTTTTTCTGCTACCTCCTGCTCCAGCTTTTGATAAAACTCTGCACCATAGGTTTTCTTACTTTCTACAGCAAGCTGGATCTGGTAGCGGAGTGCTGCCTTGACTGCCTGATTGATGTAGATTTCATTCACCGTCCGGAAACATTCCGTATGATCTGTAAGGGAAAAGGAAGGGCATTTATAAACCATATATTTGTGTTTCTCATTACCTCCGCTCCTGCTTCTTCCAAGACGTCTTCCGCAATGCCCGCAGAAAATCCTTCCCTTAAAAGGGCCATCTGCCCCCTGTTTTTCTTTTGGGTTTGCAGCCCAGTTATCCAACGTATCTTTCCAGCGTTCCTTTGCAATTTCCTGTGCTTTCTCATAAATCGCCCGTTCCACAACTGCTTCCCAGGCATTTTCACACACTTCCCACTGCTCTTTTGGTATCATCTGAAGGGGAATATTCTGCGCAAGCATCTGTTTTGTTTTCCCATAAACAGCAGCACCTATATAAACGGGGTTCTGTAAAATCTTCCTGATACCGTCTGATCTCCATAACCGCCTTTTTTCCGGCTCCTTTCCCTGTTTCCTTTTCTGGTAGCTGTCCTCCGGTCCTAATACCTTTTTACCATTCAGTTCCCTTGCTATATCATAGCTTGACATTTCTTCAAACACATACCAGTAAAAAATCTGCCGGATTATTTCTGCTTCCTCTGGTTCCGGCACCAGCTTCTTACTGTTTTCCTCTGCTCTTTGGTATCCATAAGGAGGTCTGGAACCCCAAAACTCTCCCCGTTCCCTGGACAGCCGGTGCGCCTGTACCAGTTTCTCTGAAACTTCCCTGGCATAATAATCATTCATAAAGTGTTTCAAAATATTGGTGGTCCGGTCTTCTACACAAGCCGGGTTTGCACTGTCATATTCGTCCATAACGGAAACAAACCGGATATTTAAGGTTGGGAAAATCACATCAATCAAATCTACAGCATCTAAGGCGTCCCGTCCAAACCGGGCAAAATCCTTTACAATGATGCAGTCAACCTTTTTATTTGCCACATCTTCCATCAACTCTTCAAATGCGTCCCTTTGGAACGTTGTACCTGTCACACCATTATCTGCATAGACTTTTACCACCAGCATTTCCGGGTGTTTCTTTGCGTAGTCTTCACAGATCTGTTTTTGGATATAAATGGAATCCCTTCTGCCATGCCCTCCGTCCTTTTCGGAAAGCCTTACATAAATATAGGTTCTCAGATACTTAACTTCCGGCTTGCTGCTTTGTCTTCTCTGTCCTCTTTTGCTTACCTTAGGCACTTGCTTCCGCCCCCTTTCCTTTCAGGAAGGCTTCCACACGCTGATCCGGCTTTGCCCTGTTTACCGTTTCCAGCAGTCCCAATACCTTTTCAAATTCATCTTCAAACCAAAAATGAATGATAATACGCTTCTGCTCATATACCTCAATCCGTTTAACCAGATTTACCAGCATTAAGCGGTCCACTTCCGTCCGGTCCCGGTATTCCAGAAAATACTCCAGCCACTCCTGCTGTTTTTCAAGGGTTTCCTGCAAGTTTCGGATTTCCCTTTGCTGGCACTCCATTGCCTGCCGGATTTCCTCTAAAGACTGGTCATACTTTGCTTTGAAGGTTTCAAATTCTGTCCGGTCCAGGATTTCTTCTGCAAAACTGTCATACAGTTTTACTTTAATGTTTAAAATCCTCTGGCTCTCCTTTTCCAGCATCTCCAGTTTTTTGTCTTCTTCCAAAAGCCGCTGTCTTGGGATTGAGGCAGTTTTTACATACGCCAGTATCTCCTTCAGCTCTACCAGAACAGAAATATAATGCAGGATTGCTTCTGTCACAGCCCCTACCAGTTTTTTCTCACTGATACTATGGGAACTGCACTGCTTTTCATAAAGGGAAGTCGAACATACATAATAGTGGTGGACTTTATCCGGGCTTTTCAGCACCATGCTTTCTTTACAGTCCCCGCATTTTACCAGACCGGAAAGAAGCGCCAGCCCCTTTGCCCCTCTCATGGTATCCATGTTCATCAGGTTGCCCACCACTTCATATTGGTGTCTGTTGATAACCGGCTCAAAGGCATTTTCATACCGTATCCACTCAGCTTCCTCTTTGTGGATCACAACCTTTACTTTATGGTTTGGCGTTGTGGTTTTTCCCTGTATCAACACTCCGGTGTAGCGTTCATCAAGAAGGATACGGCGCACCATAGTTGGCATCCAGACCGGTTTTTCCGTCAGACGGAACCCTGTCTTTAATTTCTGTTTTAAATATACCTGCTTATACCGAAGGGGCGTCAAGATCCCACGCCGGTTTAATTCTTCGGATATATCCGTTAGGCTGCAGCCCTGCATTTTCATGTGGTAAATATCCCGTACAACCGAAGCTGCCACTTCGTCCATAACTAGCTTATGTTTATCCTCTTCGGATTTCAGATAACCATAAAAAGCAAAAGGCGCTACACACTGTCCGGCTGTCATTTTGACATACAAATGAGAACGCACACTTTTGGAAGTATCCGCAGGATAAAGGTCATTGATTAAACTTTTAAATCTCAGGGTAAGGAAATCACGATTTGGCGTGAGGCTGTCATAATTGTCATTGACAAGGATCAGGCGCACACCCATTTTCGGCAGGATACGTTCCACATACTGTAAAACACCGGAAAAGTCCCTTCCATAACGGGAAAGGTCTTTGACAATAATACAGTCTGCTTCCCCCTCTTCCAGCATACGCAGCATTTCCTGAAAACCGGGGCGGTTAAAGTTTGTGCCGGTATATCCATCATCTACACATTCTTTTACCACCTGAATTTCAGGGTGGCTCTTTAAGAAGCTATGGATTAGTATCCTCTGGTTTGATATGCTGTCGCTTTCCCTGTTATCACCATCTTCGTCAGAAAGGCGTAGGTAAACAACCGCACGATAGATTTTTTTAAGTATTTGATTCTTCATTGTATTCGCTCCTATCATTTAGATTCGTCAGCCGATTCCCTAAATGATAGAGGCTGCTGGGTCCTTGCCATCATCCTACCATAGTCCAGAAGGTTTGTCCACCCTGTAATCTGCCAACAATCCGCTTTCTTCCCTATCCCTGTCGTAGCTTTACCATTTCATCTGCACAAGGCTTTGCATGGCTTCCTCTATGGTACGGTTGGTAGAAGCAAACCCAATCTTTATGGTGATCCCTTTATATTTCAGAAAATAAGGGTTCTTTCCGGACTCCAGGATTTCCCGGACCTTCTCCGGTTTGCTTTTTTTTACATCAATCTTCAGTTTCTCTACATCTTGTATCTCTTTCGGGTCAATGTCCTCAAACGTCATTTCCCGCATCTTCAGCAGTTCTTCCCGCGAGAACATTATATCCCTTCCCTGGTACAGCAACTGCACAGATGCGCATCTAAGTCCTGCTCAAATTGTTCCTGTTTCTCCCAGGTGTGCATTAAATATTGTTTCAGTCTGGCATAATCTAAAATCCCATAACCGATACAGTCTATCTGCACCTGGAAAGCCTGGAGCAGTTCCATAGTCTGTAAAATTTCCTCCGGACAATAGGATAACCTGCTAAGCCCGGATACCACAATCACGTCAATCATGCCTTTTCCTGCAAGCACTGCCAGCCTCTGCCAGTTTTCTTTTTCTATGGAATTACCACACCCTACACCTTCCAGGATCGTAACTACATGGTATGTCTGCTGTTCACAGTAATGCAGGCTTTTTTCTTTTTCATAATACAAAAGCCCGGCACAGGGAATGGGAATATCCAGATACACTGCTGCACGCTGGGGAATATTCCTATTTTCTATCTCTTCTTTTCCTTTGCAGATCCATGTAGGAAACAGCATTCCTCCATGAAAGATCTCTTTATCTTCTGAAAACAGTTTCTGTAACCTCTCTCTCTTCATTGCTCTGCCTCCTCTTTCTTTGGCTCCTGTTTTCATTCCAGGGCTATAAAGAAACCGGCGTTTCCCCATAGCCCTAAAATGAACCCATTTTACACACCATACCGGCAGGGCCTTCCCTGCCAGCATGTTTTTTATTTTCTCACCCCGGTGTGAACGGGAGCATGTAGGACCGGCCCGGCTGGCCGCCTGACACCCTGCAGCACCCTTTCCCGCTGCAGCATGTCCCAGACGCTACCCTGGTTGCAGTGTTTTATGCAAAGGTATCATTATCATTCGGCTTTCAGACTGCCTGCCACCCACAGCCTATGTCCGGGCGCTGCTCACACTTTTCCTTCATCTTCTACGATTCCTTGTTTGATCCGCTTCTTTTCTGCCTTACCTGCTGTCAATGCGGACAAATGTATCTTCGCACAGCTCATGACCCTGCATCACACAAAATAGAATGTGCCGAAATGTTTTGTGTCCTTTAAGATATTTCTATATTTTAGCGTCAGAAATGACACGTTTGTTTCAAAAAAATATCACCATACCGATATTCAGTTTTCAAGGTTCTCTCCGGCTGAAAACATCAGCCTGCCAAAAGACACCATAACCCTGATGTGTTTTGGCAGACTGTTTTCTGTCTGCATTTCTCTTTATTTCTTTAACCGGATAATCATATCTGCCCAGAATTCTGTGTATGCCTGCCGCATTAACTCCAGAAGCCGGGCTTCGGTAATTCCTGTAATTACATTTTCTTCTTTCTTTTCCGGTTTTGGTTCCTGTACTTCCAGTGCTTCTTCCCGTATTTTCATCGTAAGCATGGATAAGGAAGGGGAATTGGCACAGTTAATAAAACCGATATAATGGTTCACCACATCATAATCACCTCTGCAGCTTCGGACAATATCAAACGCATGACGGATTGCCCGTTCTACCCTCTGTCCTGTCGTGCCATGTTGCTGGGCCACCTTAAAATACAGATATGTCGTTTTAATCTTGCTGTCTTCTTCCAGAAGCAAAACACCGTCTACGATATAACCAAATCCTTTTACATTGGCAGGCATTCCCATTTTAAATAATACTGCTTCCACCTTTTCTCTTGATAACATTTCCCTTTTCCTCCTCTATCTGTATTCTCACTTCCTGCTGTCTTGCTGATATTTCTTTAGCCCTTTCTTAATTCCCTCTATGGAATAAATCAAAAGGCTAGTTTCCCTTTCATCACAATCCTGTACCAGATACCAGATTTTTTCTTTCAGCATCATATCTTTTTTCGCTGTCCCCATGTGTATAAAGTGTTCTTTTATGGGAATATCCATAGCTTCCAACAGCCGGATATAGGTTTTCATACCCATAGCTCTGGCATGTGTTTCGATTTTGGCCAGATGGGATACAGAAATATCCGCTTTCTCTGCAAGCTGCTCCTGAGTCAGTCCCCTGGATTCCCGCAAGGCTTTTATAGCATCTGCTACAATATAAAGTTCATTCTGCATTCTTTTATCTCCTCGTTGATTACACGCTCTATTATAATTACAAATCCTTTCCCTGGTAATGGACTATGGAGGCAAGATTTCCCAGTTTCATTACCATTTCTTTCCTTTTTTGGTTTTAGAGATTTATTATATCTGAACGAGTTGAAAACGATTTTTGCACCATTTACGAAAAAGCACTGCATTATCTCTTCATTTAGACATAAAAAAGGAGAGAACGTCACATATCGACTCCTCTCCAATAGCTTCTATTCATCTAAGATATTTGCCAATACATAGGCTTACTTGTTTTTTTCTTTCCAGGAACCTCCGTATCTCTTTCACACTATCTAATATGGGAATGGACGGGGCAGACGGGCTGCATACTGGATCTTGACTGGACATTTCCAGTGCGTTAATAAATGCTTCTGCCTTTTTGGGGTCTTCAATCACAAGCTCTGTAAGGATACTTGATGTAGCCATATAGAAAGAACCTCTTTTCTATCTTAAAAAATTCTTTCGTAAGAAGATCCTGCAGTATTTTCTATACGCCAAGACCTGTACTCTCCATTTTTATTTATGTAATAAAGTTTGATCCAGCATGTTTTTAATTTCATCTGGAAGACCGTCTATCGTTGCATTTTCATCTAAAAACAGTAAATTTGTATATTTTTTCGCATCATTCGGCGCTGAAAAAATATGAGTTACTGTATATGCTGTTCTACTTTTAGAAAAGCAATCTTCATCTCGCAGCGATTCTACTACAAAGCAATCGCCCTTTTGCTGCCCCTTATCATCATACTCTTTATTTAAGCATAGAGTAAAATTAAGATCTGTTGTGCCAAACTTATAAGTTCTCGTGTCTGTGACAATCTCTTCCAGCATAAATCCTTCTGAGCCAGCCAGCATTGCAATCTGTCCGATATGCTTAATCTTACGCTTACACAATGAAAAAGGGTGCTGCGGTGTAAAAAATATCTGCGAAGCCTGAAGCATTTTTTTTGCTGCATAACTATAAAACTTTTTTGCTGAAAGGTTCGTGGCCACACCTGTCAAGTGCCTAAAATTGGCAGCTTTATAAAGCACCTCAATATATCTGCCTTCAAATACATATAGAAATCTTTTACCTACTAAATGCTTCCTATACAGATCAGCAGCTACTTTAATCTCCTGTACAATTTTCTCTCTATCCTGTTGTTTTCCCATCTATCTTTTCCCAATCATCACTATAGTATAAAAAAACAGCACTGGACAACTTTTTTGTTATCCAGTGCCCATAATCTTAAAAAGCGGTTTTATGCTGGCTGTCAGC
>ENA-OUQP01000752-OUQP01000752.1-human-gut-metagenome-genome-assembly--contig:-NODE-752-length-27087-cov-6.505771_pt1 | contig 27087 bp, 22 predicted proteins | sample MGYA00237951_ERZ548836 | MGnify/ENA primary metagenome ERZ548836 (study PRJEB26490, sample SAMN05194702) | human gut metagenome | biome: terrestrial biome; feature: human-associated habitat; material...
TAACAATCCGGCAATAGGTATCATGGGTATAGCGGATATGTTCTTGATAGGCTTCGTATTCAGTCATGGAAAATCCCCCTTTCTTCGATTATGGGAAAGGGCGGCAGCACTTTTTGCTGTCGCCCCTTGATTACCCACCAGCAAGGACAGGCGGGGCTGTCAACGGTGGGCGTAGCCCATTTACTTGCCGTTGACTGGCTCGGCTGGGTTTGCTATAAATTGCACTCACTATGGATTAACAGAACGCCTAAAAATAATCCATGTACTTATGAAGTAACAAATCAATAAAATTGCCAAAATCCCCATTGTTGCCCCTATTTGTAACATCACTGCACCGAACCCGATATAGGCTGAAATTTCTGCTGATATGGTTTGGATAAAGTAAGCTATTACAATAGCAGCTACAATGATTGCTGTGATAATTGGAAGCCCAAACCAAACACTTAATTGTTGCAAAATCAGTTTTCCGATATGCTTTTCTTCCACCCCCAATTTTCGGAGTACAGAGAAGCGATATTTATATTGTCCTGCGTCTAAGAGTTGTTGCAAGGAAAGTACGGTAAGACATATAATCATCAATACAACAGCACCATAAATCATTGCAGCCCGTAAAACGAAATTATTTGCTATTGTACTATTCCTCTGTAATGTGCTGAACCGTATTCCATACATAACACCGTTTTCTGCTTGCTCTGGGTATTCCTCTGTAAAAAGTTTTTCCAGTTCCCTTGCATTTTCATAGGAGATGTTTTCTTCTGTTGTGATATAGCGGTTTTTTATTACGGGCAACAACTTTTCACAAATACTGTCTGGAAGTACATAGAGTATATCTGTATAGGAATTGTATGCTGTTTCTCCAATCGGATCCTCATAATAGGACTGCTCGGAAAGAGTCAATTCTCCTGCGTCTGTCATAATGCTGGTATGCTCTTTCAAAAAGCTATCCCGTTCTTCCTCGGTGGCGATTGTTTTCCATTGTGTTGTAAATTCATCTTTTCCCAGAATAATCTGCTCATAACCCAACATTTCCCGTATGGTGTTATAATCACTTAAAGAAATTGCCACAATCGGAAAATCATATTTCTGTCTGTTGTGAAAATCGTCTTTCTCTGGCAGATATAGATTGAAAGTGCAATCATAGTCTGTATCTATTTTATGTTCTGTCAGAAAATCAGTAATGATTTCATAACTGTCCCGTGGCAGATTTTCTTCTTCATAAACATCATTGTATTTTGAATATACCTGTACATCATACATAGAGCGTATATCCAAATAGCCAGACGACCAGCCCGTCAAAATAGGGGCTGCAACGAACATGAAAATTGCTAATGCCAAAGTGATACAAATGACTGCCATAGTATTGCTGGTCGTATTCAGCTTTGAGGTAATCTGCCCGAAAAAGAAAAGTGCTTCCTCATGGTATCGGTGTTCCGGCGATTTTTCTTTCCATGCTACAATCAAACCACTGGTAAGATAAATGAAGGCACAAATGAAGAAAAGTAAGTCAATCAAGACAAAAAGCAGATATTGATTGAGCGTTCCGCCACCTAAAGGCAGATAATATTTATTTGTTAATGCTGCAACACTGGCTGCTGTAAAAGCGTTCAATACAGAACATATCAGCAAACCAGCAATGAAACACTCTCTTTTTTTCTTTCTGATTATGCAAAATATCGACCACAGCAAAGTAAGCAGTGGAAAAAGAATATTTTCCCAAAACATAAGCTGCACTGAAAACGCAAAGCGGGGGTCATAATAAAACCAGACCTTTTGTATTCCTGTAATCAATCCCCATACGGTAAATACTTCAAAGAGGACTACTACAACAGAAATGAAGCGGCTCTTTTTTAGCTCTGGCTCATTCTCTTTCTCTGCGGAAAGCATATCAATAATTTTTGTTTTCTGAATGGTACGGGTATTGAAAATTCCTACCACAAAAAAACTTGCCACAAAAAATACCACTGTCAACAAAACGGTATCCGGGAATAATGTCCATGAGATTTCATAAGGCTTTCCATAAGCAGTAAGGAGCATTGCGGTAATGAATTGAGAGCAAAATACACCGCAAAAAATACCAATCAAAATGGAAAACATACCCATAATCAGTGTTTCTGCAAAGAAAATCCTGCCAATGGTTTTTTGTTCCATTCCCATAATGGACTGGACAGCAAACTCCTTTTGCTTCTGTCTTAGCATATAATGATTGACGAACCGTATCAAAAATAACAACAGTAATGTTATCATGCAGATTGCAATTTTCATTCCGTCACTTAACAGCGTAAAATCATACTCGCTGCCTATATCCGGGCTATAATAACTACTGGAAATAGACAAGAACGCATAAAACAAGGTAACACAGATTGTCATTGTGACAATGTAGACCAGATAGTCTTTTACAGACCGTTTTGCATTTCTGAAAACAAGTTTAGCATACATGGCTCTGTCCCCCTCCGATCATGGTAAGGACATTCAGAATTTTATCAAAAAAATCACTTCTGCTGTCGTTGCCCTTGCGCAGTTCCATAAAGATTTCTCCGTCTTTCAAAAAAAGAATACGGCTGGCATAGCTGGCGGTAAAAGCGTCATGGGTTACCATAAGAATTGTCGCCCTAAGCTGTTCATTGATACTTTGAATGGTAGACAGCAGCATTTGTGAGGAATGGCTGTCTAATGCTCCTGTTGGCTCATCTGCCAATAAGAGTTTCGGATTGTTGATAATTGCTCTTGCACAGGCACAACGCTGTTTTTGACCGCCCGATACCTGATAAGGATATTTGTTTAGAATATCGCTGATATTCAGCTTTCCGGCTATATCCAAAATGCAGGGTTCTACACTCCCGGCAGGGACTTTATTGATTGCTAATGCCAGTGCAATGTTTTCTGAAATTGTCAATGTATCCAGCAAATTGAAGTCTTGAAATACAAAACCTAAATTCTCTCTGCGAAAGCGGGCAAGGGATTTTGGGTTGATTTCCGTTATATCTGTTCCCTCTAAAAAAATATGCCCTGCACTTACGGTATCAATCGTAGAAATACAGTTTAGCAGCGTTGTCTTTCCAGAACCGGACGCACCCATAATTCCGAGAAATTCTCCGGCTTCCACAGAAAAACTAATATCTTTAATGGCTTTGGTAATATTCCCCTCATTGCCATAATATTTCTGGATATGCTCCAGCTTCAAAATTGTATTCATCGGATAAACCTCCTTAACTGTTCCATACCCATATTGTAAATGGAGTATATCATTTTTTGTATCAAGTTTTCTTACACAGTTCTTACAAAAATGTAAGAAGTGCAGAACCTATCAGCCCTGCACTCCGATAATAAAATCATTCATTTGAAAGATAAGTGAAATCGTTGTTCCTCTGTTTTCGGAATAAGCAGTAAGTCCTATTCCCAGTTTATCACATAGACGCTTGCAAAGATATAAGCCAATTCCAGTAGAATTTTTCCCGGTTCGCCCATTCTGACCTGTAAATCCTTTTTCAAAAATACGGGGTAAATCACTTTTAGGAATACCTATCCCATTATCGCTGATAGATAGCACAATCTTGTCATTCGTTTTTGTCGCCCCAAAGTGCAAAATAGGCTGCTCTGCATGGTATTTGATTGCATTACCGATAATCTGATTTAAGATGAACCGCACCCATTTTTCATCGGTGTAAACTTTTGTTTCTATATCGTCTATCTGAATTGATATATTGCTTTGACGCAAAAGATACTTATTATCTGCGATTGCACTATGCACAACATCGCATAAATTGACTTCACGGACAGAATAGTCTTTTTCAGTGTGTTCACTTCTGGCATAGTAAAGCGCCTGTTCTGTATATTGATTGATATTCTCTAACTCTGCCAATACCTCTCTGGAAAAGGGAGAACGGTTATTCTCACACAGCAGCTTCATGGCTGTAATTGGTGTTTTTACTTCGTGTATCCATTGTTCAATGTATTCTTTATATTCCCTGCGTTCCCTCTGTACTTCGCCAATCCGTTCCAACATAGATTTTTCAGCCATTTTCATAATCTGGTAAAAAACCTGTTCATCAGCCCTTTCCGGCACTTGCATGATTTCCGGCAATAAATATCGTTCTTCTAATTGCTCCGTCATATTGAGCAATTTATTCAGATATTTTTTTCGTGAGAAATAAAATGCCAGCAAAGATAAAACAAGGACAATCGACCAGACCGCAAGAATAAACAGGACTGTTTGGATAGGATTATCGCTTGCAATTAAGAACAAGGCAAGGGCAAGCATACCCAACAGATTGATTAAAATAACGGGGAGTTGATTTTTCAAATATTGTTTTCCACTCATAATGTATATCCTTGCCTGTGTTTTGTTTTAATGAAATCTACAAGTCCGATTGTTGCCAGTTTGTCACGAATGCGGGTAATATTGACACTTAGGGCATTATCATCAACATAAAGCTGATTATCCCAAAGAAAATCCACAATATCATTTCTGGAACAGATTTTTCCAGCGTTCTTAAAAAGGTAGTAGAGGATTTTCAATTCATTCTTTGTCAATTCTGCTTTCTGTCCTTTGTACTCTATCATGCTACTCTCCAAATGCAGGGTAGCTTCTCTCCACATATAAATTTCTGTTTGAGGGGAACGGTAGGCTTTCTTTAACAATGCAGCAATTTTAGCAAGAAGAATAGCGGGATTATAAGGCTTTGTGATAAACGCATCTCCACCCAGCATAATGCTGTTCAGTTCGTCCATATCTGTATTACTGCTTGTTACAAATACAATCGGAATATCTGAAAAGGTGCGAATCCCCGAGCATATTTCAAAACCGTTATTCCCCGGAAGTTTTATATCCAGAATAACCAGATGTGGCGCAGCTTCTTTTAACTGCTCTATTGTTTGGGAAAAATCCGTAACTGCAAATACTTCATATCCATTCCCAGACAAAAGAGTTTTAAGCTGTGTTTGTATCGTAAAATCATCTTCAATGATTAGTATTTTTTCCTTCATAGAGATACCTCCCTGACACTTTATTATACTGTATCAGAGAGGTTTTCTCAATCCATATTGAAGAATAGTAACGGAATAATGGGCGGTTGTCTATCAAATTTTTGTGTGTTACTTTACCGCACATGAGCATTGCGCTCGCGCTTGTAGCTGTACATCTTTTTATCCGCGCGGTCCTTGACCGTGACCACATTCTCGCCCGACAGCTCCGCCGAGCCGAACGATACCGTCGGCAGGAAGTCGAGTTCCTTGCGGCGCTCGCTCAGCCGGCGCACAAAGTCCCGCGCACAGGCCTCCTCCCTGTCGCCGTCCCGCAGCAGGACGCAGAATTCGTCGCCGCCCGTGCGGTAGCAATAGCCATGGCGCGCATAAGCACGCTTGATGCAGCCCGCGATCTCGGCAAGGCAGATATCCCCCTTCAGGTGGCCGTATTGGTCGTTGACCTGCTTGAAGTTGTCCACATCGAAAACGACGAGCACCTCGCCGCGCCCGCTCATCTCCGCCGTGCGGTTGAGATAGCTGTTTTGATTCAGAAGACCTGTGAGCGCGTCGAGCTGGTTCCACATCTCGCTGCAATAGATAAAATAGAGCACCGAGAGGAGCGTCACGCTCAGCCACGTGACGTGCAGCTGCGGCAGCTCGATCTGGATGATGCTCTCCACCATAAGAAAGACGATAAGCGGGTAGATGAGCACGCGGCTGCGATTCTGAAACTCTGCCGCCGTGATGATCGTCGAAATCGCAAGATAGACGATCGCCGCAAAGTACATCACGACATAGACCTCAAAAAACTCGCCGCGCGAATAGACGTTTTCTTCACTCACGGAAAAGACCATGCCGTTCGGCAGCGTGGCCGCCAGCACCACAAGATACACCGCCTCACACATGGCCGCCGCGCGGAACCCGCGCCTGGTGCTCGGCTTCTTATCCAGCACATACACAAGGCAGAGCGACACCGCCGGCGACAGGCCGAAGCCGAGGTAATTCGACGCGATATTCAGCCAGCGATTCTGCACCGCCGTACCGTCGACAAGGATCGTAACGACCTCCAGCACAGAGATCACGGCAATGAGCGTGTACGCAAGAAAGAAGCCGCGCTTCTGCTTTCTGTTGAGCGACTCACTCAGCTTTGTCAGCACGCACATGAAGCTCAAAACAAACAGATCGATCGTCGTTAAGACGTAAAAATACTCGTTCATGACCGGCAATTAGATTCCTTTCGTGATGCAGATTACCGGAGCCTGCCACCCCGATGCGCGAAGCGGCGCAGAACGCCGCGCTTTCGCACACTTTCTGTCAGTATAGCACAACGAACTGCCGTTTGCAAAGGGCTGGTGGCCTGGGGACGGGAATTTTCCATTTCCTTTCCCCCGCCCTGCGGCCAGCATTCACAAATCTGACGAACATCGCCTCCGGCACCGCGAAAAATGCAGAATATTTGTGCATTGCATTCCGCATTTATTTTCAGTATGATACCATTATTCTGCGCAATGCCGCGGAAAATCGGAATAAGGGGCACGTCCCCGAAACAAAAAAGGAGATTTGCAATGAAAAAAACCGTCACTCTGGCGCTCACCCTCGCGCTCGTGCTGGGCCTTCTGTCCGGCTGCGCCAACAATGACACACCGGCTGACAATGCCGAGAACGACAAGGCAGCGGAGACTGCCGAAAACTTTACTGATGAAATGAAGATCCCCTACGCTGTCGACCTCTCCGCAGAGGACGGCGCGGATTCGGTGGAGCGCAGCGGCGACCACGAAAACTCGCCCTACTTTGCCCATCCCGACGTCTACAACATGGAGTCGACCGACACGCTGACCGTGCTGTCCCACTTCAAGACCATGCAGCAGACCAGCGAGTGGTCCTGCGGTGTGACGGCGGCACTGATGGTGCTGAACTGGTACGATCAGCTCGGCGACTGGAACGAGGAGTCCCTCGCGGCGCTGCGCCACTCGCTCGACGGCACCGAGCTCGAGGGCTATCCCGGCACCACGCTCAATCAGGCCATTGATATTTTCAACGGCGTAGGCGGTTTTGATATCGTATCCACCAAGGATTACCCCGACGGCATCTGGCTCGATGACATTCAGGGCTGGCTGAGCGAAGGCAAGCCCATCATGATCTGCTGGAACGACTGGGGCGGCCACTGGCAGACCATCATCGGCTATGACACGATGGGCACGGAAAACACGAACGACGACGTTTTCCTCGTCGCCGACTCCTACGACACCACCGACCACAATCAGGACGGCTACGGCATTTACCCCGCCGAGCGCCTGATGTATAACTTCTCCATGTACGGCGCGTTCCCCGAGAACGAGGGCGGCAGCGATATGCTGTTTCTCGTCGCCTCCCCCAGCGCGAAATAATTGCATAAATACAGCAAACAGCAGCAGGCCGGCAGCCTGCTGCTGTTTGCCATTGAGAGGACGACTGTCCCTATTCTACACCGCATCAGAGATTTCACATATGTCTAGAAAATCGCGACTCAGAAAAAACGTGTGTTGTAAAAATCAGAGACCTCTTGCAAATGGCAAACACCAACAGCGCAGATGACTTTCAGAGCCCGTTCAAGGGGCCATTGCCAAGTCTCCGGAAAACAGTCCGGGAACAGCACCGGATTGCAGCCACAGCAGCAAGGACAACGGCTCTGAGAAAGTGATTTTGCCCATGTATGCAGAGATATGACCACAGAAGATATCGAAGCGTCCGATTTGCTACAGCAAAATCTCTCCGGACTTTATTAGCTGATACGCCTTTTCTATGTCGATGCTCAAGTTGCGATCGCAGCTAAGGAATGGGATTCTATCACGTAACGCGCGATATACCTTATCGGTACCTGCACCTAATGTGGGATGGCTGCGCAGATCGATGGCCTGTGCAGCGTGCATAGCCTCAATACCGATCATGTAACGGAGGTTATCAAGCAGTTTGAGACACTTAGAGCAGACAAGGGGCAAATTGCTGGCATGGTCCTCGATACTGCCCGCAACAGCGATGTAATCCATCGAAACTGGATTGGCCAGTAAACGATTTTCGGTATCCAGTGCCGTGTAGACCTTCTGTATTGTGCCGTAGGCGATAACTTTGACATCCGTTGGTGTTAAAAAGCGAGAGAGGCCCGTAAAAGCAGGATCGGATAGGTGAATTAAGCGATAACAGATCGCCTTAGACAGATGGCAGAGCGCACCGGCAAGCATTTCAACACCAAGCGCGAGCGTAGTTGTCTCGAAATTCTGGCTGACAGAAATCGCTTGCTCATTCAAGAGAATACAAGGATTATCATCTGTTGCATTAAGCTGCCTTTCAAGTACCTGACAAACAAAATCAAGCGCATCAAGCACAGAACCATGGATCGCAGAGGCACAGCGAAAGCTAAGCGGGTCCTGCAATGCGCGAGAGCGATCCGTCTGATAGAGATAGCTCCCTGCAAGTAAGCGGCGGCATTCCTCCGCACACCGAATCTGGCCGGAAAGTCCACGCAGATGATTGACCGTTTCGCCCAGCGGTGCAACACCGCCGTTAAGCCCCTCCAAGCTCAAGCAAAAGACTGCATTTGCAATATGCAGGATATCCTGCACTTCGCGAATGAGTACTGCGGCCATAGCTTCTCCCTGTGCGTTGGAAGAAACGATAGACAACCCGTCCTTTGGCCCCAGGACTGCCGGAGTAATGTTTTCAGCAGAAAGCGCTTCACCTGCCGGAATGATCCTGCCGTGGTATTCCACTTCACCGCAACCAAGAACTGTCTGTCCGATTAAAGAAAGTGTACTGATGTCTCCTTCACCAATGGAGCCTCTTGCCGGAACACGCGGGTGAATGCCGCGATTCAGAAATGCTTCATACAACGACAGTATCGCCGGGGAAATACCTGTGCATCCGCACAGCGCAGTATTCAGCCGGATGCAAAGCATTGCCCGTACCATTTCCACCGGGCAATACGGCTGAATACCAAGCGAATGGCTGTTGATCAGGTTATGGTTATATTCCTCAAAGAAATCTCTGTCAAATTCCTTGTCCTTATTCCAGCCAACACCATGATTAAGTCCGTAAACCGGCTCGCCGCGGGCGGCCATGTCAAAAAGGACCTGTCTCGCAGCCGTCGCACGCTTTAATGCTTCGGCGGAGAGCTCTACGGGCCGTCGATCGTATACGACCGCATAAAGATCTGTTAATGTAAGATGAGAGCCATCAAGAATCAAAGCTTTCATTTCTGTTCCTCCATATGTTCTGATAGGTACTGTTTATAATAATTTAATTATACTGTCAGATTGTTGAAATATCGTCAAATCCAATGCAATATAGGCCACTCGATGTTTTGTGGACCGTCTATTTGACCAACGACGTTTTGACGATGGTAACCAATAAATAGTACACACGATTTTAATGGCATGATCTCAAAAATCATGATCAGATGTCTAAAAAGGTCAAAAAAATGAAGGAGCTCGTCAAAAGAATAGACGTTTTTTCAACGCAGTCATGTTAGTATGATAAAAAATGTCGGATAGCATCGCTCTCCAACATATCGTAAAGCCATAGATTAATAAGGAGTGACAGTAATATGCATGACAAGTACCCGCATTTGTTCAGCCCGCTGCCAATCGGTAAACGATTGGTTATGAAAAACCGAATTGAAATGGCACCGACGGCTATTCCCAATGTGGCCACAATGGAAAAATCCATGCAGAATCTCATATCCTATGAAACCAAGGCCGCTTCCGGCGCGGGCTTGATTGTCCATGAGGGCATTGCTGTCAAAAAAGACGGTGGCGGCGGCGGTGACGGTCCGGATTTTGATGACGGTGCAATGATCCTTGATATGGTCAAGGATTCTGAGGCGGTACACCGTTATGGCGGCCTGTCATCTATTTCCTTGTGCCATTTTGGCGCATGGACCAGCGCAGAGTATGCGTGGAACGGAAAAATTTATGCGCCGAGCGAAATTGTCAATCCTTATGGCATTGTAACAACCGAAATGCCGGAAAGTATGATCGAGGATATCGCCTATTGCTTCGGTCGTGCAGCCGAAATGTCTCAATATGCCGGCCATGATATGATTCAAATTCATGGTGCTCATGGTTGGCTGTTTAATCAATTCCTCTCTCCCTTATACAATCATCGTACCGATAAATATGGCGGCTCATTTGAAAACCGCGCAAGATTTGCCATGATGGTGCTCGAACAGATCCGTAAGCGTTGCCCTAATTTGCCAATCGAGTGGCGGCTCTCTGCAGACGAGCACATTGAAGGTGGTCTTACGCTGGAGGATGCGATTGAATTTGTAAAAATGATCGACGATAAGGTCGATATGATCCATGTGTCCTCATCAACCTTCTGGGATCCCACCTGCGGAAATATGTTTCCAAGCGCATTTGTGCCAAGAGGCGTTAACGTCAAACTTGCCGAGGCAATCAAAAAGATAACAAAGCACCCTGTTGCCGTGGTCGGTCGCATGGATAACCTTGCACAGATGGATAAGCTGATTGCCGATGGTGTTGTAGATGTAGTGGCTGCCGGTCGCGGATTCTTTGCAGATCCGAAGTGGGCAGATAAAGCATATAATGGCAAGGAAGATGACATTACCCCTTGTCTGCGCTGCAACTACTGCCTGCCGTGTGCCTACGACCCCGCCCATTATGTTCCATTCCATGTTCACATTGCGCGCTGCACGGTAAATCCAGAGCTTGGCCGAGAATGGCAGAAAAATATTATCTCTGCCGGGCCGTCTCAAAATGTACTTATAGTTGGCGGTGGTCCCGGCGGTATGCAGGCGGCGCTGACTGCGGCAGAACGAGGGCACCGGGTCGTTCTTTGTGAAGCTAAGGAAGAACTAGGCGGCTTAATTAACACAATTATCGGTCCGAGCTTCAAAGAAGATTACGCTCGCTATTTGGATGTTGTCAAACGCAGAATCGGCAGAAGCAAAAACATCGAGGTTCGCCTAAATACGGTCGTAACACCGGAGCTTGCAAATGAGCTTCATCCGGATGTGATCATCTGTGCGATTGGAGCCAAGCCGGTAATTCCTCCCATCCCTGGAATCGATGATAAACGAGTGATCACGGTAGACCGTATGCGTTCGGCGAATCTTGGGCACCGTGTGGTCATTATCGGCGGAGGGCCCATCGGCGCAGAAGAGGCGCTGCATCTTCAGAGTGATGGCCACGATGTTACTGTGATCGAAATGCGTCATGATGTTTGCCTCGGCGCTCCCTACCTGCACTATCAGGCGGTAAGCAAGCAGTTCAAAGAACCGGGCGCGCCTAAAGCGTTGCTCAACTGTTCGTGCAGCAAAATCACGGCCGAGGGTGTTTGGGTCAAGGATAAGGACAGAGTTGAATCCGTAGTCCCTGCAGATTCGATTCTGATGGCAGTTGGTATGGCTCCGAAATCCGACGAGGCGGAAAAGCTCCGCGATTGTGCAAAACGTTTCTTCCGTATCGGCGACTGCAACAAACCCGCTACCGTGGCGGAAGCGACACGTTTGGGATATGATGTGGCATTTGGCCTGTAAGCACAGAAATGAAAAAGTATTCTTACCGTAATCGGTAAAAATAGAAAAGGAGTAAGAAAAATGAAAAGATTAGCAAAGCGGATCTTGGTTGCATCCCTTTCCCTTGCAATGGTCCTCACCTGTCTGACCGGCTGCGGTGATAAAAAGCCGGATGACAGCACCGAAGAAGGCGGAAAGATCGTCATCAAAATCTCTATGACAGAAAATACGGACTCTCTCGATTATGCTCGCTGTGTCAAGTTTACCGAGGATGTCAATGCCGCGTGTAATGATGCATTTGATTTTCAGATTTATGCAAATGGATCACTCGGTGATTTCACGGCCGTCAACGCTGAATGCATTGAAGGAACAGTTGAAATGATTTACGGTGGCCTTAGTCCTTCAATCAATCCGCTGGCTGCTGCAACCATTATCTCGTACCTGTGCGTTACACCTGATGATGCACTGACGGCCTTTGCCGAGGACAGCTTTGCTTATAACAAGACTGTTGAACTGTGCGAACAGGAGGGGCTCAAGTTCCTTGGCTTCGACTTTAACGGGTCTTGCGGCATGGCGCTTAAAACAGCCTCTCCGTCTAATCCGCTCTCTGTCGGTGGTGGCAACGGCCTGCAGATTCGTGTTCCCAGCGACCCCGTGCAGCGTGCAGTCCTGACCGAGTTGGGCTACATCCCCACCAGCGTTGACTGGACTGAGGTCTATTCTTCCTTGCAGTCCGGAGTGATTGACGGTTTTATCGGTGCAACCGCACTGACAGCCGCTTCTCAGTTCAGCGACGTCATTACTTCTTACTATGATATCAACCTGATGACCTCTGTCAATACCATCGTTGTTAGCAATGTCCTGTGGGACAAGCTCACTGATGATCAGAAAGCCGCTTTTGAGCGCTACGGCAGCAACAAACTGGCCGACAGCATTGAGGACTACAAAAATGCGACCGCTGATGCTTATAGCAAGTTAGAAGCCGCAGGTGTAAATGTTGTTGTTCCTACTGACGAGGAGATGGCGTCTATCGTTGAGATTGCCCGCGCAAACTGGTCCCAGCTCAAAGATAGCTACGGCGAGGATTTCTACAATGACCTGATGACAGCTTACGGTCTTGCATAACTAAGTCGGCTATAGTTACTGTGGACGTGTGTTAAAAGGCCGAGTGGCCGAAAAGTGCAGAGGGTACTGCCTCTGCACCTTTCGGCCTTGACGCTTTAAATGAATATCAGGAGAGAGACATGGAAGAAAATTTCTTTGAAACACATCCCCGAATGAAGCCTTTGCTTTATTTTATTAAATTTAATCGCGCGTTGATTGCCATTTTTGGCTTTGCCATTTTTGTGATCATGTGTGTCAATGTCATTGCACGCTATATTCTAAAAGCAGATCTAAACGATATCAACGAATATCTGTTCTTTTGCATGGCGTGGTTGTTCTTTATGGGGGCTGGCGTCGGAGCCTATGAAAAAAGCCATCTTACGGCCGATGTATTTGATACCCTTGTAAAAAATCAAAAGGTAATAGCTATACAAACATTCATAAAAAACACGCTGGAGCTGTTGCTTTACGGCGCATTTTTCGCGTGCGCTATCAATATGGTCCGCCGCGGGATCAAAATCCCTATGTATACCACAACGCACCATCTGCCGTATTTGATCGGCTATGCCAGCGTTTGCTACTGTGGGTTTATGATGCTCGTGTACGATCTGTTGCACTATTGTATTTACATTCACGGTCTGCTTGTAGGCGGACGGAACAAGGAGGACGAATAAATCATGGCTTGGTATGTGATCGTTTCTTTCTTTATGTTGGTCGTCCTGCTGGTTATCGGCCTGCCGGTTGCACTTGTATTCCTTGCAACAACGCTTTTCCTTGTAGTGGCTGGAGGCTATAGCATCGACTATCTGCTTCCCTACAGCTATAATATGCTCAACAGTGTCACGTTCATAGCTTTTACCATGTTTATCATCGCAGGCGGTGTGATAGAACGCGGTGGCGTTGGAGAACATCTTGTCAATTTTGTCAATATGCTGTTCGGTCGTATTAAAGGTGGCCTTGGCATTGTCATGACTGTCACCTGCGGCGTTTTTGGCGCGATTTCCGGCAGTGCCTTTGCAGCCGAAACAGTTGTCGGTGCGATCATGCTTCCTCGCATGAAAGAGGCCGGATATCCAGAGGAACTTTCTGGCTCGCTTCTGGCCTCCTGCAGTATGCTGGGCTGCTTTATTCCCCCAAGCGGAACGATGATTTTTTATGCTTGGCTGACGGGAAATTCCGTGCTGGCGTGCTTCCTTTCGACGCTATTGCCTGGAATTATTTTAATGATTATGTTCAGTGTCTGGTTCTGCTATAAATGCCGCAAAGTCCCCACGATTCAAGTCGCTCCCAAACTCCCGCCCAACGAGCGACGCGCCTACGCAAAAAAGACGACCTGGACTTCCCTTCCCGCGCTCATTTTCCCCGTAATCGTCCTTGGTGGTATTTACAGTGGTATTATGACCACAAGTGAAGCAGCCGCTGTGTCGATACTTTATGCGTTGATCGTGGGCATCTTCGTTTACAAAAAAATCAAAGTCAATAACGTCGGCGGTGTATTTGCAAAGGCCGGCATCAGCGCCGGCCTTTGTACGCTGATGGTGTTTACGGTATCTATGCTCAGCCGCATCTATGTCGTCGAGGGCCTTGGCGATACGCTCACTGCACTGATCAATTCTTTCACCAGTAGCAAGGTTGTTGTCATCCTTCTGGTAGACCTTTTCATGGTTTTCCTCGGCCTATTGATGGATGACTGCTCAGCGTTGATGCTTTGCGGACCGATCATGCTCCAAGTTGTACAGAGTGTCGGAGTTGACCCGATCCAGTTTGCCTGTATGCTGGCTGTGAATTTTGGAATGGGCTGTGTTACACCTCCCGCAGCTCCGTTACTGTATATGTCTTCCCGCCTCAGTAAAGTGTCCGTCGGCAAGATGATGCCATCTACGTTTTCTATCATTCTCTGCATTTGGTTACCAATGATTTTGCTGGTTTCTTTTGTCCCGGATCTTTCTCTTTGGCTGCCTCGTGTAATTCTCGGCTACGGCGCATAACAGCGGAACAACGCACATAGGGTATATAAAAAGTACCGGCCCAAGGGCCGGTACTTTTGCGCTATTCATAGGGGCACGTTATCTTTCCGTTCCAGTGCAGCTAATGCATTTTCCAGTTCGATCCGCTCTGCGCGCGGCTCCAGCCTGCATAGGAAAGAAAGTCCCCACCGGCAGTGCTCAGCTTTGTCGAAAGGCCACAGAGCCTCCAGTGCAGCAATAGAGACAGATGCCGCTTCAAGCAACAAACGTATCTGCCAAAGGACAAAAATTGTGATTCCCGTCCACCAAGGAGAGCCAATACGCGCAGAAAGTCGCAACGCTTCACTGATACGGTCGGCAGCCTGGACATAATTACCATCCTGCGTATCATACAGAGCGAGATATGACAATGCAATGGGTAGTTCACTGTACTCGTGAGAGGCTCGATAGATTGTAAGAGCATATTCAAACAATTGCCGCGCAACCTTCCTGTCTCCGTATTGGAAGGCGGCAACAGCATAATTGGTATAGAACACGGCTGCACCAGGATAGTAACTACGACTCCGATTGTAAGTAATGGCCTGATCGTAATAAGAGAATGCCTGTTGAAAATTACCCTCCAATCGGTATGTTTCGGCAATATAATTGTAAATACCCGCAATATTGATAGCAAACTTGCCGCCTGTGCCAGAGTCTAATGACTGAAACATACGAACAGAGCGAAACAGAGTCTCACGTGCCTCTTCATACCGGCCAATCATCAGTTCGTACAGGCCACTGAGTCGCAGATAGATGGCAAGTTCTGCACATACGGCATCACCGAGCAAGACCATACCGATGTGCAAATGCTGCTCGATAATATCTGTACGATAGATTTGCACCCCATAATAGATATATTGCAGATGAGTTTTGACCAGCATCACTGTATCGCACATTGTGTTTTCGCGCTGCAAAAGGCGGTCAAGCAAAGCACAGCCTTTTTCGTAGATGCCATTATGAATACAGTAGCGACTCTCTGCATAGAGCAGAACGACCTCCAACTCATCTAATTCCTGCGAGGATTTGAAAGCGGTAGAGCGAAATGCTGTGAGATCGTGCTCAAGCTCTTCAAAGAAACGTAGCATATTGGCCTCAGTGGGAACCTCGGAATCAACCCCCGCCTCTAATGTGGGCAATAGCTCATAGCACAATTCAGCATAGAGATTGAGAGAAAGGATTCTGTATTTAAATGCCTTAAACTGATTTCCACCGGCAGAAAAATGGTAGATCAGAGTTTCGTAGCTTTGCAGAGTAGCCTCCCTCTGTTGCGCTTCCAGATACTGTGCCACACGCAAGTGCAGAATACGACGGCGTACTTCTGCTTGCTGACTGATAACGGTCGATTTGATTTGTTCATGAGCAAAGGAATACTCAAGAAGGCCATTATTAGAGGATTCGGTAAGCAATCCCTGCCGGTTGAGTTGCTCGCAGAGGTAAATAAGCTCAAGGGCATCCTTTGTAAGCAAGGAGGTCAGAATATCAAAGGATACCTTCCCCGCAAAAACAGAGATCACATCAAGGACTTGCCGAGCTTCCGGCGGAAGACCGGCAAGCCTGTGTGCAATGATGCTGTAAGGGTCCTGCAAGATTCCGTCAATATCCTGTGACTCGCTCAATGATGTGAGCATCTGCACAAGCAGTAAAGGATTTCCCCCCGTGCCATTATAGAGTTGCTCTTTAAGTTCAGAATTTACATTCTCTTTCAAATAGAAGCTGATTAGGCGGGACGTCTCATCAAAAGAGAGACTTTGCAGCGGCTGACGGTATATAAGCTTGTCTTTTTCGCCTCGTTCGAGGAATACTTGTATATGTTCCGGGAGAATATCCCGTCCAGTACAAATCACACATACATCCAGTGTGCGCAGCCTGCGCAGTAACAGTGCCAACATCTCGGCACTGTTGTTGTCCATCCAATGAACATCCTCAAACACCAGCAACAGATGCATCCGTTTAGCAACAGCCGAGAGCACAAGAAGTGCACTTTCACGAGCGGTATAATAGTTGCTCTGTGAGGAGTAGACCTCTTCCAGATCTTCGCTCCCCTGGCCATCATTAAAGGCAAGACAAGGAAACAACTTAGCGGCACTCTTGAGATAGCTTTTGGGTACAATGATATGCTGTGAAACAAACTCAGATACCAATGCCAGCATAATCGCGTTCCATGGTGCAAGAGAAATGTCCATCTCTGTCTGATAGCAAGAGGCCCGGCAGATGTGTCGATCTGAAAAATCTTGGGTTTCCAAAAAATGTTCAAGCAAAAAGCTCTTGCCAATGCCAGATTCCCCTTGAAGAAAAATGCAGTGCGCACCTTGTTCAAGCGAGCCCTCGGTACAAAGAACGCGCATTTTATACAGTGCCGTTTCTTTTCCGAGAAGCGGCTGCGTTGCTCGTCCAAGATCTTCTCTGTCCGTAGAAATATTCCATTCGGAAACAATTCTGTAGTATAACTGTGAGGTTTCCTTAAGCGGCGGCAGTCCGAATTCCTTTTCCAGATTTCGGTGCAGTTCATCATATAATTCAATCGCCCGACGATATTTTTTTTGCAGTTGATAGGTCTGCATCAGCATAGCAACAACGCTTTCCTCTATCGGGTCAGCGCGCAGGTAATCCTCGCAATAGCGTTCTGCTAATGTATAGTTCCCGGTAGAAAACGCATCGCTTCCGGCGATGAATATCTGTTTGAGATACTGTGTACGAAGATGTGTGCGCTGACCGTTTGCCCACGTCTCAAATACATCGGCCTGCGGAATAGAGAAATCCTCCAAAAATTCGCCGTGATAGGCACCAATATTCCCGTTTTCAAACTGCTGCACATCGCAAGTAATATCAATCTCCGGAGCAAGCTCAAGCACAGAACGTTGCCCCCCTGCAAAAAGGTCGTAGCCGACAGCCTTGCGGATCGAGTAAGCCGCATGGCGCAAATTTTTGAGCGCGGTGGTGGGATCGGAGTCAGTCCACAAAAGGCCCGTTAACTCGCTGCGCGGTGCCTTTCGGTTCAATATCAAAAAATACAGAAGCGCGTCAGCTTTTTTATATGGAAGGATCACCTCATGACCTTCAAACAGCACCTGCGGTGTTCCGAATAGTGTTGCTGTCAATTTTACCATAATGTTAAAATCCTTTCTGCAACAGACATCTCTATTTAATAAAATTGTATCACACTATATCATCGGTGACAACTGAATAAAAGAAAAACGTCGAAAAGGCCGATGCAACCCCCTCGACTTCTGACGATTATTCAACGGAAAAGGAGTATGATGAATTTAATAAATTAGATTATTATCAGGAGGTTCCTAGTGAAGTTTGTCGGAAAAAGCCATCCCATCCATGATGCGAAAAATAAGGCCTCCGGTAGCCTGAAATACGTCGCAGATGTAATGCTGCCGCGCATGGCGCACATCTGCTTGATTTACAGCAATATCCCCCACGGTTATGTAAAAAGCGTAAATGCCGCCGCCGCTTTGTCAGTGGATGGCGTAATTGGAGTTTTCCATTGTTTTAATACGAGCAGCAGAAAGTATAATCGTTACCGCTCGCAATTTTCTCAGGAGCTTCCTGATGAAGAACGCGCGTTTCATCGCTATGTTCGCTTCGTTGGAGATCGTGTCGCCGCCGTTGTAGCACGGGACCTTGAAACAGCGAGGCGTGCCGCAGTGCTCGTGCAAATCGAATACGAAGAGATTCCCTACGCCGTTACCATCGAGGATGCATTAGCAGGAAAAAGTGTTCTGCCGGGCGAAAACCCCGTACGCGACGAGTTTACCGCAACGCTTGGCACCCCCCGCAGCGGCGGGGTCTGCGTAGAAACAGAACTGGACTTTCCTCGTCTCCATCATGCAACGATGGAGACACACGCCTGCATTGCTGATTATGACCCTTATCAGGACAAATTGACGGTATACAGTCCGAATCAATCGGTATTCGGCATCCGTACAATGCTTGCAGATTATCTGGAAATGCCGTATCAGCACATTCGAGTCATCAAGGCGCCGATGGGTGGGTCGTTCGGTGGAAAACAGGAATGGTTTACAGAACCGGTCGCCGCGTTAATCGCAAAGGAGCTCAAGCGTCCCGTTAAGCTTTGCTTTTCCCGCAGCGAGGCCATGGCTTCAGCCTATGTACGTGCACCGATGAAAAGCCGTATGGTTACCCGCTTCAGTCCTGACGGCACGCTGCAATCACTGGACCTCGATGTACTGGCCGATGCGGGGGCCTATATGGGAAATACCAAAGATTATATGCGTACTCTGTATGGAAAACTGTTCCGTTGCTACCGTGTGCCTTATGCCCATTATCGTGCCCGTATCGTTAGCAGCAACACTCCGGTTTCCGGGGCCTACCGTAGCTGGTCGGCAGCAGAGGAAGCCATGATGATGGAACATAACCTGAACGTTGCCGCTCTGCGGCTTGGAATGGACCCGATCGAGCTGCGGCTGAAAAACGTTCTTCTGACCGGGGATATGGACGAAAAAAGTGGTCTTCCGCTTGAAGAGATTCGCATCCGCGAGGCGATACTGCGTGGTCGGGAACTGTTTGATTGGGATGGCAAGAAGGCCGCTGATGAAAAATTTAACGCTGGCTCAGAACGTCGACAGCGCGGTGTTGGCATCGGGTGCGGTGGTCACGGCAACACTTATTTTCCACGGCACAACGATTTTGCCTGCGCAAGTCTTTCCATGAATGAAGATGGCAGTATCTGCGCCAGTATGACACTGCACGACCATGGCTGCGGGACAATCACCGCGATGCAGGCTATTATTGCCGAAGCTCTTGACATCACGCCGGATCTTATAGAGCTTCGCGAGGGCGATACCAGTGCTACACCGTTTGACTATGGCTGCTATGCAAGTCGCACGACCTTCGTAAATGGACGTGCAGCGCAAGAAGCCGCAAAAGCATTATTGCAGGAGTTGTACAGTGCCACCTCGTTGCTCTGGCATATTCCCAAAGAGGACCTTTATGCAGAAAACGGCTGCGTGTATAGCCGCAATGATGAAAGCTTTTCTCGCACATATCGTGAAATCTCACAGCACAGCCTGACAGAACTGCGCAGAATCATTCAGGCAACAGCGTCATTTACCGAAACAAGCAACCCCGGCGTTACAGGAGCGCATTTTGCGCATGTAGAGGTAGATACCTACACCGGCTTTGTCCGAATTCTGGACTACCTCGCTGTACATGACATCGGTCAGCCTATCAATCCTGCAATGTGTGTTGCCCAGATTCAAGGTGCGGTGCAGATGGGTTGTGGCGCTGCATTGCGGGAGAAATTGACTGTCAACGCGCAGGGAAGGCCTCTCGATTCTCTTTCAAAATATCATGTTTTTCTCGCTACAGATCTGCCGGATATCCAAGTGGAGCTGATCACAGACGGTACTTCAAAAGAGGGACCTTATGGCGCAAAATCCATCGGCGAAGTATCTTTCGTCCCGGTAGCTCCAGCCATCTGCGGTGCAGTAAATCAGGCGCTCAAAAGTGAAATTGGACACCTGCCATTGGATCCGGATCGGATACTAAGTTATTTGTCGAAAGAGAGGAACAAGCCGTGACCGTATCGTTTTTTGTAAACGAAATCCCTATTATAATAGAGACCGCTCCGGACCGACGTCTTCTGGATATTCTGCGGGAAGATCTTCATTTGACCGGAACAAAAGAAGGATGCGCTGAGGGGGAATGTGGTGCCTGCACGGTGTTATTGGACGGTGAGTCAGTTCACGCTTGCTTGACGGTCGCCGCACAGTTAGACGGACACCATATTACCACGATCGAAGGACTTGCGGAAATGGGTATGCTCGATATCCTTCAGCAGGCTTTTGTAGAGGAAATCGCAATCCAATGCGGCTACTGCACACCGGGCATGATCATGTCTGCCACAGCACTTCTAATGAAGAATCCTCATCCCACGGATGAGGAGGTACGCGTGGCGCTTTCCGGCAACATTTGCCGATGCTCCGGCTATGTGCAGATCGTGCGCGCGGTAAAGCGCGCAGCAAAAGAATTGGAGGCCGGGCAGAAATGATATGTTACCTTCCCAAAACGGCGAAAGAGCTTTCCTCTGCGTTGGCTTGCTGTACAGATCACAGCAGAATTCTTGCCGGCGGAACGGATTATATCATTCAGTCACGCAAAGCTCAATTTGAACCGGATATTCTGATTTGTCTCAGTGCGGCCGACTGGATGCGAAAAATCACATATACCGAAAAAGATGTGTATATCGGCGCAGCAGTCACGATGGCGGAGATCGCGCATTCGAAATTGCTGCGTTCCTTGTTTGGCGCATTGTCTTATGCTGCCGCAAATGTCGGTTCACCGCAGATCCGCAACAAAGGAACGATCGGTGGGAATCTTTGCAATGCTTCTCCTGCGGGAGATATGCTGCCTGTGTGTCTGCTGTTCGATGCCGGAGTGGAAGTGCTCGATAGCAACGGGGCAGTAACACTCATTCCTGCTTCAGATTTTTTTCTGGGGCCGAAAAAAAATTGCCTTCAGACCGGGCAGGCTGTAATAGGCATTCGACTTGATCGTGACCACTGGGAGGGATTTCGCAGCAGCTTTCAAAAGATTGGGTCGCGCAGCTACGTTTCCATTGCGCGAGAGTCACTTGGCGTAGCGGTGCGCCTATCGGCGAGAGGCGTGATCGAGGATGCTCGCATCACATTGGGAGCGGTTGCGCCTGTACCCATCCGCGTTAAAGAGGCGGAAGAAATGATGTTAGGTAAGAAGCTTGATAATGCTCTTATTCGAGAAATCACACCTCTAATTGCCGATACAATTTACAAAAGCTGCCGCCCTGCCAACCGGTTATACAAGGTAGAAGCCGCAAAGGGGTTGGTTGCAGATACTTTTGGAGTGCTGCTTTCAGATGATTGAAATATCAAGCGCAATACATAGTGCACAACACAGCAGAGACAACGAAACATCAAGAAACGACAGCTAAAGCGAACGAGGGTGTCCCGAAGGCCGCTGCATCCGAGCCCTTCTATTATACCGAATATATCCGAGCGTGTTTCAGAATAGACGGACAGATCGACACAACGCAGGAATACATCATTCAATGGCCGATAGAAAATCTGCTGAAGTTCCGCCTTGGCTGTAACAGCTGAATAAACCCGCCGTCCATCACGCCACGCAAGCAGCAAGTCTGAAAAGATTTGCTGCTTTTTTTGTCAACTGAAAGGGGGCAGGAAGTTTCCTGTCCCCTTTCTCATCTCAGCTTTGACGCTTACCGGATGAGCATCGACAGCTTCGGCTTTTCACCATTTTTCACATAAAAGCAGAGCGTCCATTACAGGATACTCAGATCCTATAATGGACACTCTGCATATCAAGCGACTTCAATTCGGATATTTTTCTTTTGTCCCTCGTTTTTTGATCCATAAGCCAAATAGTAAAATTCAAATTATCAATCTAATAGATTTTGTTCTGCTTCCACATTTTCTACGTGCCATCCGGCAATGCTCTGCTACTCATACTCATGCTTTCGGTTCCATTAATGGGATTGGCTAAGCTATCAAGCATTTTGATATTGCTAGAAGCAGATAGAATACCGCTTTCATTTTTGTTCCAACGGAAGCAGCATCCCATACTGCCATGCCTATCAGCATGGGATACCCTTTATTTTGTGCCGATTGATACGCTTTTTGTGAGGGAGCCTGCGACACGGTCATCGCATCTGACAGGTCAGCATTCTCTCTGCCTGAGTTGCAGGTAATCTTCCGGCCTGTTGCAGTTAAAGCAGGCAAAATCATCGACATCCAAAAACGCTGTCGGTACTATGGAAATAAGGTGTTTTACACTTAAATTTCGCGCTTTGATTCGCTGCAGAAGCAGTTCGGCAATACCGGTATTGTAAATACCGATCAGTGGCTCAATGCCATCTTTTTTTGTCCGCAAGACGGTAATCTCCGCATCCCCTGCAAGATGCATTACGTAGAGCTTTTCAAGTACCGGCAGCGGAACAAGAGGTGTATCGACACTCAGTACAAGGCAGATTGAACCATGTGCTTGCTGCATACAGCTGTAGATTCCTCCGAGCGGGCCACAGTCTGAGAACGCATCGGGGATTGTTTTCGTACCCGGCAGACAATATCCTCTTCCTGAAATAAGAATCTGCCCCGGGCAAAGCTGCTTGAGCTTTTGGATCTGCCATTCAAGCAGCGTGCCTTCCCAAAATGGGAGCGTTGCTTTATCCCGCCCCATCCGTCGGCTTTTCCCACCCGCAAGAAGGATTACAGTCAAATCGGGTCTTCCCGGAGTTTTCAAGCTCAGATCTGTCATTCTTTTTTCTCCATCCCATCCTGTACCGCACGCCGTATCTCCACAAGATTCGTATGCTGCGGATTGGAATGGCCCAGTGGACTTGCACGGTACGACATCGTGAGGACGTTCATACAGCCGCGTGTATCGGTGCCGTTTTTGTCTGGATGATACCACGCGCCCTCACACATGGCAGCAACGCCCTGAATGATCCGCGGCGTAACATAGGCAGGGATGCGGACGCAGCCGCGATCATTGTATATTTCGACCATATCACCATCCGTGATACCGCGTGCGGCAGCATCACCCGGATGAAGCCAGACACGCGGCGGCTCCAGCTCTTCCAGCCATACATTCTGATCATGGATGCTGTGGCAGCGCCGCCGGCTATGGTAGCCGATCAACTGCAGCGGATAATCACTGCGTCTCGGATCATCCGGCCCCTCCTCAACAGGGGTGTAAGCCGGGACGCCGCGCACTTCATTCAGATGCAGATCGTAGATTGCTTTGCTGAATATTTCAATTTTCCCGCTCGGTGTGTCAAACGGCCTGCCATCTTCGATATTATCGTGAAAGGTAATCGTCGGAAGACTTCCGGTCGTAATGATACCGCACTTCCGGAACTCCTCATATTCCGGTATATCCGGAATCTTTTTGCGAAATGTTTCCCACGCCATGCGCAGCCAGTCCTGCAGGCAGTGTCTGCCTTCGCAGAATTCCTTTTCAATGCCGAGCAGACGGGAAACATTTGTCAGCCAGTCCAGCTCCAACTTTGTTTCGAAAAGCGGGGAAAGCGGCGCATGATTGTACAGCAGATAATCCTCACCCGTCCAAGGCGGACAGATATTGTCCGTTTCAAAAAATGACGGTGCCGGCAGCAGCAGATCCGCATTGCGCGCGCTCGGCGTCATAAAGAGATCTGTGAGGACGATGGTCCGCACACTGTCGGTCTGCTGCAGAATGCGCAGCGTATTGTGAATATCGGAGTGCTGGTTGACCATCATGCCGCTTGCAATGCTGAAAATGTAGCGCACAGGCCCGTCAAGCTGCTCTGCGCCCTTCAGCCCCCGCTCTTTTGTCAGCGTCTGAGGCTGTTCCAGCGTACGCCACCACTGAAAGGCAGGGATGGTCGTCGGGTAAGGGTTTTCAAACGGCGGCAGCTCCGGCTGCGGACTTGCCGGACGCTCCCATGTGATCATGCCGCCGCCCGGCTTTCCAATGCTTCCGACAAGGCACGGCAGCGTCATAATACTGCGGTAGGTTTGCTCGCCGTTCAGCGTTCGCTGCGGACCGAGTCCCGGCAGGATACAGGCATAGCGCGCCTCTGCATATTCGACGGCAAGGCGTTCAATCGTCTGCGCCGGCACGCCGGTGATCTTTTCCGCCCATTCCGGCGTTTTGGCGATCCCATCCTTTGCGCCGTCCAGGTAGGCGAAATAGCTCTCTCCGGATGAAATGCCGTCCGGCAGATGCTCTTCATCAAAACCGATACAGAAGCGGTCGATAAATTTCTTATCATACAGCTTCCTTTCACGGATCACATAGCACATTGCGTCCGCAAGCGCACTGTCGGTCGATGGCCGGATCGCGATCCACTCATCCGCCGCCGCAAGCGCCGTATCGCTCTGGCGCGGATCAATGACAACGATTCGGATACCCAGTTCCTTAGCCTGCATCAGGATGCGCTTCTGCGCGCTGCCAAAATGGGTGGATGCCGGATTGTACCCCCAGAGGATCAGCAGCTTGGCGCGCAGAATCTCCACCTCGTTGTTGGAAACAAGCGCCGTGCCGAACATACTGGAAAGCGCAGGAATAGCGCATCCTGCACTATAAGTGCCATAGTAGCCAAGATACCCGCCATCCTTTGCAAGGAGCCGCTTCATCAAGCCGCTGCCGTACAGCATGGCGCATACGCCTGCTCCATGCATTACATAACGAGAGCCCGGTCCGCAGGCGTGCGATTCCCGAATAACAGCAGCGACCTTTTTCTCCGCCTCCTCCCAACTGATGCGGCGGAACTTTCCTTCGCCGCGTCTGCCGACCCGTTCCATAGGATAACGCAGGCGCCGTGAAGTCAAAAAAGTAGCACGGTACCAGCAGCCCGTAAACGGGCTTAGAAGTTGCCCATTGTCAGTTGTTCGCCCATCCTATCTTCCTCTAACTGGTTTCGGATGTACTCTTCTATTTTCTTCGCATTCTTACCCACCGTGTCCACATAGTAACCGCGACACCAAAATTCGCGGTTTCTGTACTTGTACTTGAGATTTGGGAACTGTTCGTAGATCATCAGCGAGCTTTTGCCTTTCAGATACCCCACAAAACTCGAAACCGCAATTTTGGGTGGGATCTCAAGGAGCATGTGAATATGATCCGGACATACTTCCGCCTCTACGATATTCACCTTTTTCCATTCGCACAACTGCCGCAGTATTTTCCCAATCTCCCTGCGTTTTTCGCCGAAGAATACCTTGCGCCGATATTTCGGCGCAAATACGATGTGGTATTTGCAATTCCATTTCGTATGCGCTAAACTATTCGTGTCGTTCATTCTTGAATGACCTCCCTTTGTTTTGTAGCTTGCAGTTGCCAGACCGCATCTCTACTTTAACTGAGGGAGTTTTATTTTTCATCGGCACAAGCCTCTTTTGAACCACTCGCCCAGCGAGTGGTTTTCATTATACAATAAGCCCACAGCGATATCGCTGCGGGCATAAGGATGTTCGAGGGTAACGATGGCGGACGGAGGCGGGGTATCCTCAAAAGGACGCAAAAAGTCAGGGCATCCGATGCCCGTACTTAGAGGGATGAGTGTGGGCTGCCTTTGGACAGCGTCGACAGTGCCGCAGATGTGAGGATGCCTCATAAGAACCGCCTGTCCCGGCTTGGAGCCATGTTTTTTCATTGCCGTGCAAGTGAGGCGCCTGCGGATAAGCCGGGAGATCACGACAGAAAAGCGGAGAGATTGCTGTATCGCAGTCTCTCCGCTTTCGACATGGATGGCTGTTCAGAAGCTCTGAACAGGGGGATGTATCAGATGGTGTGTTCTCAGTGCTCGAATGCCTGCTGGATCTTTCTTAGGCGGATATAAAATGCTGCTTCAACTCCCATGTTCGTTGCCTACCGATTAGCCTCTTGTTCCTACATTTTGCTGACAACAGCCCTGATATCTACCACTATAAAAGCTATCCCTCGCTTGTTCATCTGCCTCCGATCATCCTTCTGGAAATCGCTCATTTGTGTGCTTCCGTCGATAGCTGGACCATAGTTGAAGTCCCACTGGGACAAACGGACTGGTAACGTCACATAGCTGCCGTGTTCAGCCGGATGCATCTGTTCCTGTGTTCATTTTTGAAATGATGTCAGAGAGGAAGCTGTCTGCGTTCCCGGCCCTCAGGTCCTTTTTCTGGAGCAGCAGCGCACATTCATCGTCGCAGACCACAAGCCACAAATGCAATGATTCAAAGGCGTACTTTATCCGTGTATAAGAGAGATGTTCTTCGTTCTCCTCCGCGCAGATCGTTATGCCGGCATCCTCGAAGCGGATGGTGGTTTTGAGCTTTTCCCAATCAACGGTGCGCTGCAGCTCCAGCGCTTTCCGCGCCTCCTTTTTGCAGGACGCCGGTATGCGCGGCGGTGTTCTTCCGCGAGCAAGGGCAAACTCCAGCAGGCCTGCAATGATCACGGCTCCGCCCACAATGATCACAGCGGTGGTTTTTGGCGGCATCAAACCAAGAATCAGCGTAAAAAGGCCCAGCGCCAGCAGGAACACGCCATAAATGCGGTAGCGCACCGTCCGCTTTTCGCGCGCCGGGCCTTTTGCGGCGTGAGTTCTGATGCGGTCTATCGCATTCCACATAGCAGGGCAGCGCCGCCGGCTCTCAGCTTCCAAACGCTGGTGCAGCAGTTCTGCGGTTTCTCTGTCCACAGCAGGGTCATCGTAGTTGCTTATTTGAAAAAGATACATGGTGCTTCTCCATTTCGAAATCGGCTCATTGAGCGTGCCGGAAAATCCATTCACAGCATATCGGACTGCTGCCGGGCAGTCCGATATGCTGTGATGTACTGATGGTGCTTTGTATGAGAATTGCCGATCGCTTGCGTCCTATTTTTCAAACAGGTACAGCAGGTATCCGTAGCCCTCGGCCTCCATTTTTTCATAGGGGACGAAGCGCAGGGCCGCGCTGTTGATGCAGTAGCGCACGCCGTTGGGCGACTCCGGGTCGCCGGTGAACACGTGGCCGAGATGGG
>ENA-OUQP01000755-OUQP01000755.1-human-gut-metagenome-genome-assembly--contig:-NODE-755-length-27066-cov-6.087224_pt1 | contig 27066 bp, 21 predicted proteins | sample MGYA00237951_ERZ548836 | MGnify/ENA primary metagenome ERZ548836 (study PRJEB26490, sample SAMN05194702) | human gut metagenome | biome: terrestrial biome; feature: human-associated habitat; material...
TGGCGCTGGTGCCCATCTGGCTGTATCGCGGGCGGCAGGGCTGCCACAGCAAACCGTTCCAGTATGCCTGCTACGCCTTTTACCCGGTACACATGCTGCTGCTTGTGCTGGCGCTGAATTTCGTGAACCGATAAGAGCAGAATGGTATCCCGGGTGGAATTTATTCCGCACTTTCCTGAGCCTGCTCTGTGGGCTTGATCGTCTTGACCCGCAAGGTAAAATACAGAAGATGGCAGACCCACACCACTGCAATGCAGATCCTGCCGATGAGAGTATTTTTCATACAAAGAAAACCGATCGCCATGACAGCGGTGACCATTGCAATGATCTTGCATTTTGTTCCTGCTGTCATGGCTTTTTTCTGCACAAAGCTGTCAAGATGCATTTTGTGTGCGCTTTTCTGCGGAACGAAAGCGTGGTATACTGAATGGAACACCCGCAGGAGGTAAAATGCCCCATGAAAAAAGATAAATCGTTCCGCCCGGACCGGGTCCTTTCCTATTTCAGGGTGGAGTGGTTCCCGCTGCTCCTTGTGACCCTTTCGGGCCTTGTCTATAACATCGGTCTGCTGGCCGCGCCGTGGTTCGAGGGCCGGTTGGCCCAGTGCCTGGCGGATATCCTGGGCGGCAGTGAGACTGCTGCCCAAATGGCGCTGCTGGTGCTGGCCTACATTGCAGTCACACTGCTGGTGCAGGCGGCGCGCTTCATCAAACGTTTTTATGTGCGCCGCTTCGCCAACAACATCAACCGCCGGATGAAGGGCATCCTGTACGCCAATCTGGTGCGGCAGAGCCGGGCAGCGCTGGAAAAAGAGGGGGCCGGTGAGCTGATGACCAAGGCCATCGCCGATGTGGACGACTGCGTGGAGGGAATGCGCAAGTTCACCACGGAGGTGTTCGACACCGGTGTGGCGCTGGCGGGCTATGCGGTCATGCTGCTGGTATACGACTGGCGGCTGGCGATCCTGGGCCTGCTTTTTACTCCCGTGTCCTATGTCTGCGCGGCAGGGATGAAAAAGCCAGTGCAGCGCGCCGGTGCAGCCTATAAAAAGGCCGCCGGTGCCCTGAGCAGTGCCACGCTGGACCGTGCCCGGAATGCTGTGACCTACCGCATCTACGGCTGTGAGGAGGCCCGGATGGAAAAATACGAGGAGGTCCTGAGCCTTTACGAAAAGACTGCCGTGCGGAACAACGTGTGGCAGTCCGCGCTGCCGCCGCTTTATCTGGCGGCATCCGAGGCAGGGACCCTCTTCATCCTGTGGTTCGGCGCAAAGAATGTGCTGGGCACCGGCTGGAGCAGCTGGGATATCGCCGCCTTCACCACCTTCCTTTCCTGTTTCACCAAGCTGGTGGTCAAATCCTCCAAGGTGGCCAAGCTCTTCAACGCGGTGCAAAAGGCAGAGGTCTCCTGGAAGCGCATCAGACCCCTGATGAAAACGCCCGAGCAGCTGGATCCCCTGCAGATCCCGGCGGCACAGGATGTGACGCTGAAAGAACTCGCCTTCTCCTATGGGGAAGAGCCTGTCTTTTCCGGCCTGAGCCTGACGGCCCACCCCGGCGATATCATCGGCATCACCGGCCCGGTCGCCTGCGGAAAATCCACCCTTGGCCGCGTATTTCTCTGCGAAGCGCCCTATCAAGGCTCGGTCTGCTTTGGTGGCAGGGAGCTTTCCGCCCTGACCCCGCGCCAGATCGCCGCCACGGTCGGTTATCTGGGCCATGACCCGGAACTGAGTGCCGACACCGTGCAGAATAATGTCCTCTGCGGCAGCGAACAGGATGCCATGCCGTGGCTTGCAGCCGCTGCCCTGAAGGAGGAAGTACTGGCCATGGAAAAGGGCACGGAGACGGTCATCGGCAGCGGCGGCACCCGCCTTTCCGGCGGGCAGGCACAGCGTCTGGCATTGGCCCGGACGCTGGCCCATCCCCGCCCGGTGCTGGTGCTGGATGACCCCTTCTCGGCACTGGACCGCAGCACCGAGGATGCGATCTTTGCCGAGCTGCAGGCGTATGCCAGGGATAAGGTGGTGTTCCTGATCTCCCACCGGCTGTACCATTTTCCGCAGATGCAGCAGATCATCTTTATGGAGGGCGGCAGAACCACCGTTGGCACCCACGAGGAGTTGATGGCAGCGGTTCCGGTCTACCGCCAGCTGTATGAAAGCCAGACCGGCCTGAAAGGGGGAGAGGGCGCATGAAAAAGAAAAATGATCACGGCGTGTTTGCTGCCGTCCGGATGGCAGTGGCTTCGCACCGCCTTCTCACGGTGGGCACGGTGCTGTGTGTGGCAGCTTCGGTGGCGGCATCCCTGCTGCCGCCCCTGCTGCTGGCCCGGGTCATCGACCGTCTGACCGCGGGCCTCCCGCTGTCCTTTCTGGCCGTGCTGCTCTACTTCGGCAGCCTTGCACTGGAAGGTGTGCTCACCTCGGCGCAGGAAAGCCTGCTGGTGCTCTTTGGCCAGAGGATGACCCATGCCCTGCGCTCGGAGATGTCCCGGAAGCTGAGCCGCCTGCCCGCCGGTACACTGGCAGAGCAGAACCCCGGCGAGGTGGCCGCCCGCTTTTCGGGCGATGTGGACACGGTGGAAGCCCTGTTCACTTCCGGCATCATCAGCATGGCGGCAGATGCCTGCCGCATCATCTCCATCATGGGGGTCATTGCGGTGAAAAACACCGGCCTTGCGCTGATCCTGCTGCTGGTGCTGCCGCTGTTTGCCGTGTTTACCCGTCATGTCCAGAAGCGGATGCTGGCCGCGCAGCTGGACAACCGCCGCGCGGTCGCCGCTGTCTCCGGGCAGGTGCCCGAGACCCTGCACAACATCCGCACCATCCGGGCGCTGGGGCTGGAGGATTACATGGAGCGCCGGTATGACCGGTGCATCGGTGACAGCTATGCCGCCATGGAGCGCACCAATTTTTATGATGCCGTCTATTCGCCGGTGGTGCTGCTGCTGAATGCCGCTGTGGTCGGCATCGTGATGCTACTCTCCGCTTCGGGGAACACACAGCTTCTGACCCTGTTCGGCATGTCGGTGGGCACTTCGGTGGCCGTCATCAACTACATCTCCCGCATCTTCGCCCCCATCGAAAGCCTGGGCATGGAGATCCAGACCATCCAGTCGGCCATGGCGGGTGTCAGGCGCATCGATGCCTTTCTCGACCAGCCGGAGCGCACGATCCCGCCCGCGCGCAGGGAGGCTGCCCGGGGCGATGTGGAATTTGCGCACGTCACCTTCGGCTATGGGGAGCGGCACGTTCTGAAGGATTTTTCCATGACCGTGAAACAGGGGGAGCAGGTCACGCTGGTGGGCCGCACCGGTGCGGGCAAGAGCACCGTGTTCAAGCTCTTGTTGGGCCTGTATCAGCCAGAGGCCGGTACGGTGACCATCGGCGGCGTGAAGGTGGGGGACATCACCGACCGGGAGCGCCGCACCTGCATCGGCTGTGTGGAACAGCATTTCTCCCGCGTGCCGGGCACCGTGCTGGAACAGATCACGCTGGGAGACCCGCAGATCACCGGGGAAATGGCAAGGGATGCCGCCGCACTGGCCGGGATCGATGCTGCCATCCGGGCTCTGCCGGAGGGCTATGACACCGTCTGTACCGAGGGCATCTTCTCGCAGGGAGAGTGGCAGCTGCTGTCCATTGCCCGTGCCGCCGCTGCAGATCCCACCGTGCTGCTGCTGGATGAGATCACCGCCAATCTGGATGCCGAAACGGAGGCCCGCGTGCTGGAGGCTCTGCGCCGTGCCTCCGCGGGCCGCACGGTGCTCTCCGTCTCCCACCGCGTGTATGAAAATCTTGGCGGCAGAACGATTGAGATCAGGACCCGGGAATGACGTATGACAAAAACGCCCCCTGTGCGCCGCAGCAGGCAAACAGGGGGCGTTCTGGTATGCTCAATTCTTTTCGATGTAGACGCTGGTGGAGGGGAAGGCGAAGTCCACGCCGTCTGCCTGCATCACGTCCATGATGTTCAGGTTCAGATCATTCTGCTGCTGCAGGAAGGTGGCATAGACGTTGGTGGTCAGGTAGGCCGAGATGAGGATGTTGATGCTGGAATCGCCAAAGCTGGTCAGCCGGACGATGTTGGTGCCCTTGTTGGTGTAAGGGCTGTTGTCCAGCATGGCCTGCAGGTCAGCCATCAGCTTTTCCAGCTGGGCACGGGTGGTGCCGTAGGTGACACCAAGGGTGAACTTATAGGGCCGCATGGTGCGCAGGGCCGCGTTCTGGACAGTGGAGGAGCAGATCTGGCTGTTGGTGATAATGACTACGCTGTGGTCCATGGAGCGGATGCGGGTGGAGCGGAAGTTGATGTCGATGACCTCGCCCTCCACATTGCCCACGGTGATCCAGTCGCCGATGGAAAAGGGTTTGTCCAGCAGGATGACGATGCCGCTGAACAGGTTGCTGGCGCTTTCCTGCGCGGCCAGCGAGATGGTCAGGCCCACAAGACCGGCACCGGCTACGATGCTGCCGATGGGGAAGCCGACGATCTGCGCGCAGGTGGCAACACCCAGAATGATGACCAGCACTTTGTAGGTGGTGTCCAGCAGGGAGCGCAGGGTCTTGTTGCTCCGGATCTCCGGGCTGAAGGAGGCCAGCAGCAGGTCGGCTACCTCAGAAGCGTTGTACAGGCCCTGACAGAACAGGAGGGTCGCTGCGATCTTATAGGCCGTGAACAGAAACTTTGTCAGGCCCGGAATGGCCCACGGCAGGCTGGTCAGGGCCAGATACAGGCCGCTGTAAAAGGCCATCCGCGCCAAAGGGCCCTGTAAGCTGCGCAGGAGGATGGGCGTGGCGGCAAAGTGCCAGCTGCGGGCCAGCAGAGCGGGAAAGATCTTCCGGCGCAGCAGCCAGCCGAGCAGAAGCCCCGCAAAAACGATGACAGCGGCGCAGACAGCCCGGGCAGCCAGCGCCCACCAGCCCTCCAGCAAAAAAGGCCCGATCTCGAACCCGAGGTCACGAACGGTAAAAATCATGGCAAAAAGCTCCTTGTATCAAAAATTGTAATATCCTGTCCCACAGTATACCATATCCGGCCCGTGCAGGGCAAATAAAAAAGGGGTTGACAAGGCGGAGCAGCCGCGTTATACTCTTGGCCAGAAAGTTCGTTTCAGGGCGGGGTGAGATTCCCCACTGGCGGTACAGCCCGCGACCACCCGCAAGGGTGCTGACCCGGTGAGACTCCGGGGCCAACGGTATAGTCCGGATGCAAGAAACGGCAGGCAATACGATTTGTCTACGCGCCCTGTTGCAGTGTTTGCTGCGGCAGGGCGCGTTTTTGATTGTCTTCCCGGTTCCGAACCATGCGAAAGGGGCTTTCCAATCTATGATTTGGGGCAAAACGCCCCGGGAGGATATTACCATGAAGAAAAACACGACCCGCAACCTGACCGTTGCCGCCATGCTCAGCGCGGTGGCCTTTATCCTGATGTTCATCGAGTTCCCGCTCCCGATGCTCATCCCGTCCTTCGTCAAGATGGACTTCTCCGACCTGCCCGCTCTGCTGGGTGCTTTTGCCCTTGGCCCGGTGTACGGTGTGATCATCAGCTTTATGAAGAACCTGCTCCATGTGGTCATCAAAGGCACCTCTACCGCACTGGTGGGTGAGCTGTGCAACTTCATGCTGGGTGCGGTGTTCTCCGCTCTGGCCGGTTATCTCTACAAGCACAACAAGAGCCGCAAGAACGCCATCATCGGTGCCGTGGCCGGTGCCGTGGCCATGGCCCTGTTCAGTGTGCCGTCCAACTACTTCATCACCTACCCGGCCTACGTCAGGTTCTACCACATGCCGCTGGAAGCCATCCTGGGGATGTATCAGGCTATCCTGCCCTCTGCAAACAGCCTTATCAAGTGCCTGGTCATCTTCAATATGCCCTTCACGCTGGTCAAGGGCCTGCTGGATGCCCTGATCTGCATGTTGATCTATAAGCCGCTCTCTCCCATCCTGCATGGCCGGAAGTGAGTGACAGAACAAAAAAGAAAGGACGCGAGAGCGTCCTTTCTTTTTTGCTTTTATCGATTTGATTTAAGACAGCGCGCCCTTTTCCAGCCACTTGCCCCGGGCAAGGCGGATGAGGAACAGCAGGCCCCGGATGCTCAGTTCGCAGCACATGGCACCCCAAACGCCCATCAGGCCCAGCCGGGGAGCCAGCAGGAACGCCAGCGTCAGCCGGATGCACCACATACTGAATATGTTCAGCACAAAACAGGAGGTGCTGTCGCCCGCACCCTGCATGGCACCGCTGGCCACGATGGAGGCACCGAACATGGGCTCGGCCCAGGCTTCGATGCGCAAAACCTGAGCACCCAGAGCGATGACAGCCGCATCGGTGGTGAAAAGGCTCATCAGGGCGGGGGCAAAGATCCACAGACCAACGCCGGAAAGGGCCATGACACCCATGCCAAGGCCGGTGCACAGCCAGGCAAACCGCTTGGCCATATCCTTCCGGTTGGCACCCACGGCCTGGCCGATGAGGGTGACAGCTGCGCTCTGGATGCCGTAGCCCGCCATGTAGCACAGGCCCTCGGCGTTGACAGCCAGGCTGTTGGCGGCAATGGCCACGGTACCCAGGCCGGCCACGATGCGCACGAGCACCACCTGCGCCAGAGAGATGGCGGCGCGCTCTCCCGCCAGAGGGCCGCCCACCCACAGCAGGTTCCGCAGGCAGGAGCGGGTGATCTTCCAGGGAGCGGGCTTCCGGATGCAGAGGGGGCCTTCCCGCAGCAGCAGGATGGCCAAAGCCAGCAGGCCGCCCACCACAGTGGCCAGGGCGGTGCCCAGGGCTGCGCCGGGCACACCCAGCCCGGCACCCCAGACGGTGATGCCCCACAGCGTCCGGGTGGGGTTGATGAGGAAGAAGTTGAAGATGGCATCCAGCACGCAGACCAGCACGCTGATGAGGCTGGCGGTCAGGGCGTTGCCTGCCGCCCGGAGGATGGAGAGGTACAAGCCCATGGCCATGGTGAAGGGCAGCGCCGCTGACCAGATGGCAAAGTAGGCTGTGGCGTTTGCCCGCAGGGAGGGATCAGCTCCCAGCCACCCCGGCAGAAAGGGGCTGATGCCCAGGCCGAAGAGAGCGGCTCCCACGCCCAGGATCACATTGAATAGCATGGCCTGCCGCAGTACGCTGCGGGCATCATCCTGCCGGTCGGCCCCCAGATACTGGGCGATCTGGATGGAGAGGGCAGTGTACAGGCCCACCAGAACGCCGTGGAGCAGCCAGGTGCTGGAGCTGACAATGCCGATGGAAGCGGTCGCTTCTGCACCGATGTGGCCCACCATGGCAGCATCAATGTATCCCATAGCAGTGACCACCAGCTGCTCCAGAATGGAGGGGATGCTCAGCGCCAGAGCCACCTGGGCCGTCTGGCGGGAGGGGATGGTCTCACCCTGCCGCATCCGGGCCGAAAGCTGTTCAAGTGAAAGTGTCATGTCTTCTCCTTTTTCTCCGATTTTCCTGTGAGACAAAAAAATACCCTCGAAAGGGCGTTTGTCTTCCCATTATAGACAGGGGGGCGAAAAATGTCAACCCATCAGCCCATGGGGTAGCCATTGCCCCAGAGATTGATTTTTTGGCCCGGGCGTGATACACTTCATCTGTATCCAGCCGTGAAAGAACAGGAACGGCCTCTGCCGCTCCGGGAAAGAGGAAAAAACTATGCTTCAACTGCTTTCTGGCAACCCGCGCACCGTGGATGCGCTGGGCTTTCTGCTTGCATTTGCGCTGACCGCGCTGATGGACTCGGTGTTCCACGATAAGCTCCCCCACGACCATGGCCGCGCGTTTGCCGTGAATGGCGAACTCTCCAAGGGCAAGGCCCGGGGCTCCGGCCTCATCTTTGTGCTCTGCATTGCACTGGTCACGCTGGCCGTGGTGCCTTTTAAGGCAGAGTATGTCATCTACACCGTCCTGCTCATTGCGTCCATGCTCTCCGGCTATTTTGACGATGCCGCCGAGACCGCTTGGAACGAGTACAAAAAGGGCCTGATCGATCTGGTCATCGCCGTTGTGGCGGGTGTGACCTACCTGAACTTCAACGGCACGGAGGTCAACTTCCTGAGCTGGAGCTTCAGCCTGCCCTATGCCGTCTACCTCATCCTCATCATCGTCCTGATCTGGGCCAGCATCAATGTGGTCAACTGCACCGATGGCGTGGACGGCCTTTCCGCCAGCCTTGCCGTGGTCAGCATCGGCACCTTCCTGCTGGCCTACTGGGAGGAGCTGGGGGATTACGCCACCGCCGGCATCGTGTTCATTGGTGCCCTGCTGGCCTACCTGTGGCAGAACGCCAAGCCTTCCACCCTGCTGATGGGTGACGCGGGCAGCCGCGCCATGGGCTTCTTCCTGGCCGTCCTGGCCCTCAAGAGCAGCCATCCCTTCGCCTTCCTGCTGGCCGCGCTGGTGTTCATCGTGGACGGCAGCCTGGGCATCCTGAAAATCAGCTTCAAGCGGTTTTTGCACATCTCCATCCTCAAGAACACCCTGACCCCGCTGCACGACCATGTGCGCAAGCGTCTGGGCTGGAGCGATGAACAGGTCGTGGCCCGCTGGCTCATCCTGCAGGCAGTGGCATCCGCCTGGCTGCTGCTGTTGGTGCGGTAAAACACAAAAAAGAAATGCAGCGCCCGCACAGGAATGCTCCTGCGCGGGCGTTTTGCTGTTCTGGTCCGGGAGGAAAGTTCCAGCTTCCGGTACAGCGTTTCCAGACAGGCTGGGTCACGAATTTCCTGCATGAGTTCACCTCATTTCTTTTGTTTCATTGTGCCATGTGTCACAAACAAATGCAAGCAAAACCCTTATAATAGGGACGAAAGTGGAGGAAAAACCAATGGATTCTATTTTTGATCTCGATCATCTGTACCGCACCTATTTCAAGATGGCGCTGCCCTCGGTGTTCGGCCTGATGGTGAGCGTGGTGTATAACCTTGCCGATACCTTTTTCATTGCGCAGTCCAACGATACGGCGCTGATTGCGGGTGTTTCGCTCTGTGCGCCGGTGTTCACGGCCCTCATGGCCTTTGGCAACATCTACGGCCAGGGCGGCAGCTCACTCATTTCCCGCCTGCTGGGACAGGACGACCGTGAGGGCACCGGCCGGGTCAGCTCGTTCTGCTTCTATGTGGCCCTGACCACGGGCGTGGTGTTGGCAGCCCTGATGATGCTGTTCCGCGTCCCGCTGCTGGGCATTCTGGGTGCGACTGCTGAGACGATGCCGCACGCACAGGCCTATTACACCGTGCTGGCCATTGGTGCCCCGGCCACGGTGCTGAACTTTATCCATTCCAACCTCGTCCGCTGCGAGGGCATGGCCACCCAGTCCATGATCGGCAGCATCGGCGGCACGGTCATCAATATCATCCTCGATCCCATCCTCATCACCACAGTGGGCTGGGGCGCAAGGGGTGCGGCCATTGCCACCATTGTGGGCTACCTGTGCAGCGACCTGTACTTCCTGTGGCTGCTCCACAAAAAGAGCCGCTGCCTGTCTGTCAAGCTATCCCAGTGCCACGTCACGGGCAGGGAGCTGCAGCAGATTTTGGGCGTGGGTGTTACTGCCGCGCTGAGCAACCTGATGCAGAGCCTGACTGTCATTGTGATGAACCAGTTCCTCTTGCCCTACGGCAACGACAAAATTGCCGCCATGGGCATTGCCAGCAAGGTGAGCATGATCGCCCAGCTGGTGCTGGTGGGCTTCTCGTTCGGCGGCATCCCACTGTTCGGTTACCTGTACGGCGCAAAAAAGCGGGACGTGATGCGCAAGCTCATCCGCTTCTGTCTGACCTTCCTCGTCTCCATTGCCGTGGTGCTGTCCCTCATCCTCTGCCTGAATTCCGGGGCGCTGATGCGGCTCTTCGTGCAGGATGCCGGGATGATCGCCACGGGTGCGCAGATGCTCCGCTGGCAGGTCTACACCGCAGCCTTTGGCGGCGTGGTGCTCCTGCTCACGGTGCTGTTCCAGGCAACTGGTAAAATCGTACCGTCCTTCCTGCTCTCCGTCAGCCGTCAGGGCGTGGTGTTTCTGCTGGCACTGGTGGTCTGCGTACATCTGTTCCAGTATCAGGGCGTGCTGATGGCTCAGGCTGTGGCCGACATCCTGAGCGCTGCGCTGGCCCTTGGCCTGCTGGCGGCCAGCCGCGATATCATTGCAAAACAGTAAACACAAAAACGCCCGGAGGGCCGCTGAAAGCTGCGGTTCTCCGGGCATTTTTAGTATTCGATGCCTTTGCGCGCCTTGATGCCCTTCTGGTAGGGGTGGCGGCGGCATTTCATCTCAGTGGAGTAGTCGGCGGCATCCAGCATCCACTGCGGGGCCTTGTGGGCAGTCAGCACGCATTCCTGGGCGGCGGGACGCTCCAGAACGGCCCGCCGGAGCAGGTCTTTGTCCACCATGTCCAGCTCCCAGGCCGAACCGGCCTCATCTAAAATAAGCAGGTCGGCAGGCTCGGCCAGTGCGGCGGTCAGGTTTTCGTTCTGCACGGCCCGGGCAGCGGCCTTTTCCGCTTCGTTCATCTGGAACACGAACTTCTGCCCGCCCTTGCCCCGGAAAATTTTTGCCCCCAGCTGGGCCAGCAGAGGGATCTCGCCGCTCTGCCCGCCCTTGAGGAACTGCACGATGACAACCCGTTTGCCGCTGCCCAGTGCGCGGAGGGCAAGGCCCATGGCGGCGGTGGTCTTCCCCTTGCCGTCGCCCCAGTAGAGATGCAGCAGGCCCTGTTCCATCATCCGTTCTCCTTGGTGTACTGCACGGTCTCCACCAGGTGCAGGATGTGCTGCTCCGGCCAGTCCCGGGCATCCAGCACATAGCCGCCCGCGTTGGGGCCGCACCAGTCGTGAAAGCTGCGGCGGGGCACGCCAAACCGCTCCAGTGAGGCCATCTGGGTGCCGCCGTGGGCCACGATGACCAGCCGCTCCTGCCCTTCGGCAAGGGCCTTGTCAATGAGGTCGGCCAGCGTTTTGCACACCCTGTTGCAGAAATCGCTCCTGCGCTCCCCGTCCGGGTGGGCAGCGTGCTCGTTTTCCTGCACCCATGCCAGATATTCCGGGTCCTGCTCCACCTGTATGAAGGTCTGGCCCTCGAACCGGCCGAAGTTCATCTCCTTCAGCCCGTCCACCGGAATGAGCTTTGCCCCGGGAAAGAACACCCGCGCCGTCTGGGCGGTGCGCTGCAGCGGGGTGACATAGACCACCTCCGGTGAAAAATCTGCCTGCCGCAGCTGGGCGATGCCTGCGGCGGAAAGGGGGATGTCCCGCTGGCCCTGATATCGTTTTTGCGCGTTGTACTCCGTCTGGCCGTGACGCAGCAGATAAATGAGCATAATCGTTCTCCTTTTTGGTTTGTTCTGCACCATTATAGCCTATTTTGCGGTTATTTTCCAGCCATGCTCTTGCAATTCTTCCGCATTTCAGATATATTGAGTGGGTATGAAATTTCAGGGGAGAGAAGTGTCAATGGAGATCCGGGACCGGAAAGCAGCGCAGCGCCGGGCGGGCATCATGGCCCGCAGGGGTCTGCCGCAGGCAGAGAGAGCGGCGGCCAATGCAGCCATCTGTGCCCGCATTCTGGCCATGCCCTGCTTCCAAAAGGCTGAGAAGCTGTTGCTCTACGCCGCTTTTGGCGGGGAGGTAGATCTTGCTGGGTTGGCAGAGCAGGCGGCCCGGCTGGGCAAAACGGTGGCCTATCCGGTCTGTGGGGAAAACTTTACCCTGACCGCCGCCGTGCCGGGGCCGGACGGCTGGGAGGTGGGGGCTTACGGCATCCGCACGCCGGTTTTGGAACGGGCGGTGCTCGTCCGGCCGGAGGCGCTTGATCTGGTGCTGGTGCCCTGCACTGCCTTTGATGCGGCCTGCCGCAGGGTGGGCATGGGCAAGGGCTACTATGACCGCTATCTGCCCAGGTGCCGGAACGCCGTGGCGCTGGGTGTGGCCTTTGAGGCCCAGCGGGTGCCGGAAGCGGCTGCAGATGAACAGGACCGGCAGCTGGATGGATTTGTAACAGAGAGGAAAGTATATCGTGGAACTGATGAATTTGAGCTGTGAAGGTTTTCTGGAGGAACTGGCCAGCAAGGCGGCGGCTCCGGGCGGCGGCGGCGCTTCGGCGCTGGTGGGCGCGGTCGGTGTGGCGCTGGGCAGCATGGTGGGCAGCCTGACCGTGGGCAAAAAGAAATATGCTGCCGTGGAAGCGGACATCGCTGCCCTGAATGTCCGGGCCGAGGCCCTGCGCAAGCGGCTGGAAGTGCTGGTACAGGCCGACGCGGAGGCCTTTCTGCCCGTGGCGGCGGCCTACAAGCTGCCGAAAGAGACCCCGGAACAGCAGGCCCACAAGGCCGCGGTGCTGGAAAAGGCACTGGACAGAGCCTGCGCCGTGCCGCTGGAGGTGATGACTGCCTGCGGTGAGGGCATCGCACTGGCCGCAGAGTACGCCGAAAAGGGCAGCGTGCTGGCCCGTTCCGATGCCGGATGCGCGGCGCTGTTCTGCAAGGCAGCCATGCAGGCGGCGGGGCTGAACGTGAAGGTCAACACCCGCCTGATGGCAGACAAGGCCCATGCGGATGCGCTGGAGGCCAGAGCGGAACAGCTGCTGGCCGAGTTTGTGCCGCAGGCTGACAGGGTCTATCAGACTGTATCAAATGAGTGAGGGGAGAAGAAAATGGCTCAGATCTTGAAGGGTGCGCCCGTGGTGGCCGCCATGAACGAAGCAAATGCCGCGCGCTGTGCCGCGCTGAAGGAAAAGGGTATCGTGCCCACACTGGCTGTGGTGCGGGTCGGCGCGCGGGAGGATGACATTTCTTATGAAAAGGGGATCGTCACCCGGTGCGGTAAGGTTGGCGTGGAGGTGCGGCAGTTCCATCTGGCGGAAGATATTACGCAGGAGGAACTGCTGGATGTGATCCGGCAGATCAATGGGGATGCATCGGTTCACGGGTGCCTGATCTTCCGGCCCCTGCCAAAGCGGTTCGATGACCGCAGGATCCAGGAGGCGCTTGCCCCGGAAAAGGACGTGGACGGTATCACGGACGGCTCGATGGCCGGTGTGTTCACCAATATGCCCATCGGCTATCCGCCCTGCACGGCGCAGGCCTGCCTTGAGATCCTGAAATACTACAACGTGCCGCTGTCCGGCAAACGGGCCGTGGTCGTGGGCCGCAGCTTGGTGGTGGGCAAGCCCGCTGCCATGATGCTGGATCGGGAGAACGCCACCGTGACCATCTGCAATTCCCGCACCCGGGACCTGCCCGCCCTCTGCCGTCAGGCCGATGTGCTGGTGGTCGCCATGGGCAGGCGGGGAGCCATCGGGGCCGATTGCCTGCGGGAAGGTCAGGTCGTGGTGGATGTGGGCATCCACGTCAACGAAGAGGGCAAACTCTGCGGCGATGTCCGCTTTGATGAGGCAGAACCCATCGTGGAGGCTGTCACCCCGGTGCCCGGCGGTGTGGGCACGGTGACCACCTCTGTGCTGGTGGGCCATGTGGTGGATGCCGCATCCGCACAGTAAAACAGAAAACAACAGGCGGTACCGGAAGTTTCCGGCACCGCCTGTTGTTCTTATCATACGGTTGCAAGCACGGCAAGGATGCTCTGCCAGCGGGGGTTCTGTACCTGCTGTGCGGTACGGCGGGGCGCGGAAGGCGAAACCGAGCGGGCAGGGCGCTGGACGCAGTCAGCCGGCTGCGCAAAGGGGGAGGCGAGTTCGGCCTGCCAACGGGCGGCCAGTGCCATGGCTTCAGGGCTGGATTGCAGGGTGCGGCGCTCCGTTCCGGCCAGAAAATCGCCCAGCCAGCAGAGGATTGCCGCAATGGGCAGGCAGTCGGCGGCACGGGTGGACCAGTAGTTCCACTCGCCGCCCCGGCCCACAAAGCTCTCCACGGTGATCATGGCACCTTCCCGGGCAGATTGAGGCAGGCAGGAGCGGGAGGTGCCTGCCGTACGGCGCAGCTCCCGCAGAATGATCTCAGTACGGCCCGCGTCCAGGGTGTCATCCCGGACGCAGGCGGAAAAGTCCGCGCTGTCCAACAGGTTTTCGGCCCGGGTGGGGAATTGCCCTGTCATCTCGCCGGATGCGTTGTGGCAGAGCTGCCAGCCCTTGCGGAACAGCTGGAAGTTCAGGTTGCGGCGGCCCATGGTGGAGTAAAACACCCGGGCGCGTCCATTGGGAGACTGCCGCAACTCCAGATAGGCATCAGCGCCGCCCAGATCCTGTACCTTGACGGTCAGGAGCAGGGAAGAATTGTTTTTTTGTGCGGACATGGCACGGTGCATCTCTTCAAAATAGCGGCTGGCATCCATAGCGGGTCTCCTCTCTGGTTTTGGATGATGTGCCGGAAACCATCCATCGGTTGTTCTCTGCCTGCATTATAACATATACGACAACAAAATACAACTATAAGTTTGACAAAAACCAAAATATTTTGGAAATTCGGGGATGCTGACAAACGGATTGGTTGTAAATGGAAAAGGCTTCTCCCGTCGGAGAAGCCTTTTGTGGTGGCAGGATTCAATCGCCCAGCTCCCGGATCTCATTCTGGATGAGCCGCCCAGCGGCGCGTGCCAGCTGATCCATGCCCCGGATGCGGGCGAGATTTTTGCCGTAGATGCGTTCTGCATCGTGGCTGGAGCTGTCCTCGCCCATGAACACGGCAGAAACACGCAGACCCCTGCGCTGCAGGTCGCGCACCTCGGCGGCGGCATCGTCCACACCGTAGGAGCCGCCGTAATCACAACCCAACGGTTGTTCCGGGCTGGGCGGCACGCGGCGGCTGTCGTTGGGGGAAGCATCCGTCAGCAGGATGAGCAGATGCCGGGGTGCGGGGCCGGGGTCAAAGCTGACCAGATCACCTGCCGCCCGCAGGGCAAGGCCGTCACGGTTCCAGCCCGATGCAAAATACTCGTCGATCCCCTGCAGGCTTTTGTCCGCAAAGCCCTTGAGCACCCGCAGAACCGTATAGCCCCGCAGGCTGCAGAAGCTGCTGACCCGCACCGGGATGCCGCAGGCGGCAAGGCTCTGGGCCAGGATCGTGCCCTGCGCCGCAATGACCTCCTGACAGTGGAGCCGGGAAGCCGAAGCGTCCAGCAGCAGGTCCACGGTGAAGGAGGGCTGATTCTCCTCCTCGGCACAGCGGAACACCCGGCTGTCGTTCAGAAGGGGAGCGCGCCAGACCCGCTCCGGGTCCAGATTACCGCTGCGGGCGATCCGGGCATTGGGCTGCTGGTGGACCAGAATGCAGTTGCGAATCTGCTCGGTGAGCCGGAGCACCACGCTGCGGTGAAGCGCCCGGTTTTTGGCGTAGTAGACGCGGTTGCGGTCGGCCTGCAGCTGAGCCTGCTCGGCCAGGTGCTTTGCCTCCGGTGTGGGGGCCTGTTCCGGGCTGGGCACGCCGGAGGCAAACCAGAGGCGGCACCCGAGGTGCGCCCCGGTGCAGAGCGCCTGCTCGGCCTTGCGCAGACGCTCGGGCGGATAGAGGGAACGGCCAAAGCAGCTTTCAATGTAGGCGCGGTCCTCGGCGGCATTCTGCCGCAGGGTGATGTGGGCCAGCCGCTTGTCTGCCGTGGGGCCGGAGCCGCCCGCCTCCACGGAACCGGAGTGCTCCACGGTCAGCCGGTCAGTCTTGATCATCTGAGTGGGCAGCGTTTTGGTGGCAAGAGAGGCCATCAGCCCCTCCAGATGCAGATGAAGCCCCACTTTGTGCCGGATCTTGCCGTCAAACAGGGCAAACCTTGCAAACAGGCCCAGCAGCTCACCCTTGAGCTGGCCGGGCTGGGGCGGTTGGGAGGGAGAAAGTGCCTCTGCCAGCCGGCTCTCGTAGGGGGTCATCACAGGGGGATGCCTGCCCTGTACGGTGCGCCAGCGGTCAGCCTGCATGGTGTAGACCAGCTGATTTTTTGCCATCCACTCCTGCCGCGAAAGCTTGTACTGGATGCCGAAGAAATAGTCCGCGTGGGCCCGGCGCAGCTCGGAAAGGACCGGGCGGCGGGGCAGTTCCAGCAGATAGACCGCGCTTTCGAGGTAGAGCCATGTCAGATCGTCCAGCTGGCTCTCCCGGAGATCGCCGTCCCATGTGGCAAAAAGGTCGCGGAGCAGGTCATCGCCATAGTATTTGTGCACCAGCCCCACGACACAGTTCATATAAAAATCGATCGTGCCGTCGGTGTTGCGGGCCAGGAAAAGCGGCTCAAAGCCGTAGGCTCCCGCCGCCGCCCACACCTGATTGGCGGCCCGCCGCTCCTCGGCGGTATAACTCCGGGCATCCATCAGCGGAACAGCTTTTCAGCCGTCAGGCTGGCCGGGATGCGGGCGGCGATCACGTCCCGAATCAGCCCCTGCTCGTAGGAATCAAAGGCCTTGTTGGTGATGCCCATGTCCAGCGCAGGCCCCGCAGCCACGCCCCGGCGCATCAGGCGCAGAGCGTCCAGCATTCCGCGCAGATCCAGCGCTTTGGTGGAAATTTCGGCGCTGTCGCATTTCTTTTGCAGGTCGAGGAAGAGCAGAGCAAACTGGTGCACATATTTGTCCGTCAGGTCGGCAAACTGGGCCCGCAGCAGCTTTTCAAGGTTTTCCTCCGTGATGGTGGGCATCTGGATGACTGCAAAGCGGGAAGTCAGGGCCTCGTTCAGCTCCCGGGTGCCCGCGTAGCCATAGTTCATGGTGGCGATGAAGCGGGTCTCTTCGGCCAGCGGGATGCGCTCGTAGCCGGGCACATCAATGGCGCGGCGGAAGTCCAGCACGGCGTGGAGGACGGCCAGGGCCTCGTTTTTGGCCATGTTGATCTCGTCCAGCACGCCGAAGCCGCCGCACTGGGCACAGCGGTAGACCGGCCCGGGCCGGAAGGTGACCGCCCCATCCACAAAGGTGTCCATGCCGATGAGGGAGGCTGCATCCATGTTCACATGGAACGAGATGTCCCATGCGGGGCGGCCAAAAGCGGCGGCCAGATTCTCGGCCAGCACGTTTTTGCCGGTGGCCTTGCCGCCGGCCAGCAGCAGGTTTTCGCCGCAGAGCAGGGCCGCCAGCGCCTGCTCCCAGACCTCCCGGCCATAATAGGTAAAGCCGGAAGCCGGGATGCGGGGGCGCAGGGCCTCGGGCAGAGCGTGAGCGGCGCGGTATTCTTCCACAGCGCGCAGCAGGTCGGGGCTGATGCCCTCCTGCCGTAATGTTTCCATCAGATCAGACATCCAAGACATCTCCTTGCGGTTGGCTTTGCCAAACCGATTTTTCAGCCTTATCATAGCACAACCGCTCCGGTTTGTGTAGGGGGCGCGGGGGCATTTTTTGCCAGATTTTTGCCCGGGAAATGCCGCAGGGTGGAACGGATCTGTGTGCTGCCGTGCAGACGAAGGAGCTTTTCGTGCCCGGGGATCGTGCGGCAGCGGATATTTTGTGGAAAGCTGTCGAAATGGCAGGTGTTCCGCGTTGTGGGTATCCACTTTTGGCTCAGAATGGTAAAAATTCCGGAAATTCGATTGACAAATCCGAATATTTATCGTATAACCTATATATGGAACAATTCCGGAGGGAATGCGGAACTCGTGCCCCTGTCCGTTCCTGTCGGAGGAACCACGGTCTGGTTCTGGTGCCGGTGCACTTGATTTGGTGCAGACGGTAAGTATAGATTGATTTGAAAGAGAGGAATCCCCTTTATGATGAACAATGAGATCAAAATGCCCGCTAACTTTGCTGCGATCGATGAGAACGAAATGGTGTACCTGCAGGGTGGCGCAACCACCGAGGCTACCGCTTGGGACGTGTTCCTGAACGTTGGCAAGCTGTTCAACTACATCGCCCGCGTGTTCTCCGCAGGCAGCTCCATCGTCAACAACATCAATGTTATCGTGACCACCTTCCAGACCCTGAGCACCTTCAGCCTGACCGCTAAGAACTAAGGTTTGGGCCAAAACCGAATCAGCATTCACAGGGCATCCGCTCCGGCAGGCGCGGGTGCTCTTTTTTGCTGCACAGGGCGGGAAGGCATTCGCCCCCAAATGCAGGAAAGCAGCCGTTTTTCTGCAAAGCGGGCGGATTGTCCATTGACAAGGCTCAAGAGGGTGTCGTATACTAACGATGCCTTGCAAGAAACCCCGCATCCGCGGAATAAAAGAGGAGAGAGAATATGAAAAATAACAACAGCAGCATTAAGACCGTTGTCGCTGTCGGTATCGGCGCGGCATTGTTCTTTGTTCTGGGACGTTTTGTGGCCATTCCCAGCCCGGTGCCCAACACCAACATCAGCCTGCAGTACGCCGTTCTGGCCCTGCTGGCTGCCATGTACGGCCCCGTGGCCGGCGGCCTGATCGGCTTCATCGGCCACACCCTCATCGACCTGTCCTGGGGCGGCAGCCCCTGGTGGAGCTGGGTCATCGCCTCCGCCTTTGTGGGCGTTGTGGTGGGCCTGTTCTCCAAGAAGCTGAACCTGCAGGAAGGCGAGTTCAGCAAGAAGCAGGCAGCTTTGTTTGCGCTGGCCAATATCGTGGCCCATCTGCTGGCCTGGATCCTGGTGGCCCCCGTGCTGGATATTGCCATCTACGCCGAGCCCGTCAAGAAGGTGTTTGCACAGGGTGCATTTGCCGCAGTGTCCAACAGTATCACCGCTGTGGTGGTGGGCGGCCTGCTGGTGCTGGCTTACACCAGAACCATCGCCAAGAAGGGCTCTCTGGATCAGGAGTGATCCCCGCATGAAACCCGGCCTTTCCATCTGCGCCGTCCGGCCCGTTGGAAAGGCTTTTTTGATGAACAGCTGAGGTACCACACCCATGGCAGAACGTAAACCCATCATCTCATTCCGCAACTTTTCCTTCCAGTACCGGGCCCAGAAGCGCCCCACCCTGACCGATATCGATCTGGAGATCTACCCGGGTGAACGGGTGCTCATTGCGGGCCCCTCCGGCAGCGGCAAGAGTACGCTGGCGGGGTGCATCAACGGGCTGAACCCGTTTTCCAACCCCGGCGCGTGCACCGGCACCCTGACCGTAGACGGTGTGGATGCGCCCCACAGCAGCCTCTTTGAGCTTTCGGCCCATGTGGGCACGGTGCTGCAGGACCCGGACGGCCAGTTCATCGGGCTGACCGTGGGCGAGGACATTGCCTTTGCACTGGAAAACAGCTGCACCCCGCAGGATGAGATGCACGCCATCACCCGCCATGCCGCCGAGCTGGTGGGCATCGAGAACCATCTCGGCTATGCACCGCACGAGCTTTCGGGCGGGCAGAAGCAGCGGGTGAGCCTGGCGGGCGTGATGGTGGATCAGGTCAGGATCCTGCTCTTCGATGAGCCGCTGGCCAACCTCGACCCCGCTACCGGCAAGCAGGCCATTGAATTGATCGACGAGATCCAGAAAAAGACTGACACCACAGTGCTCATCATTGAGCACCGACTGGAAGATGTGCTCTGGCGGAACGTGGACCGCATCGTGCTGGTGAACGGCGGCACCATTCTGGCAGACCTGCGCCCGGACGAGCTGCTCTCGGGCAGCCTGCTGGCGGAAAACGGCATCCGGGAGCCGCTGTATGTCACGGCTCTGCGCTATGCCGGGGTGGATATCACTCCGGACAAGCACCCCGCCCATGTGGACAGCCTTGTGCTGGACGATACCGACACCCAAAAGCTCCGGGACTGGTTCACGGCCCGGCCCCGGCCCGCCGCGCAGCCGGAACGGGAGCCGCTGCTGGAGGTAAAGGGCCTGAGCTTTGGTTATCAGAAGGGCCAGCAGACCCTGCGGGATGTCAGCTTCTCGATCGGCAAGGGGGAGATGGTGAGCATCGTGGGCCGGAACGGCGCGGGCAAATCCACCCTCTCCAAGCTCATCTGCGGCTTCGAGACCCCGGATGCGGGCGAGATCTTCCTGAACGGCAGATCGCTGGCTGAGGAGAATATCCGCCGCCGCGCCCGGCACATCGGCTATGTGATGCAGAACCCCAACCAGATGATCTCCAAGACCATGATCTACGAGGAGGTGGCTCTGGGTCTGCAGCGCTCCGGCCTGACCGAGGAGCAGATCCGGGAAAAGGTGGAGGCGACCCTCAGGGTCTGCGGCCTGTATCCTTTCCGGAACTGGCCAATCTCGGCACTGAGCTTCGGCCAGAAAAAGCGGGTGACCATTGCCAGCGTGCTGGTGCTTGACCCGGAGCTCATCCTTCTGGATGAGCCCACCGCCGGGCAGGATTTCCGGCACTATACCGACATCATGGAGTTCCTGCGGGGCCTGAATGCCCGGGGTGTGACGGTGGTGATGATCACCCATGACATGCACCTGATGCTGGAATACACCCGCCGCGCGCTGGTGTTCTGCGACGGACGGCTCATTGCAGACCGTACCGCGGCCGCCGTTCTGTGTGACCCCGCGCTGGTGGAACAGGCGGCCCTGAAGGAGACCAGCCTGTACACGCTGGCCAACCGCTGCGGCATTGCGCCCGCACAGGAATTTGTAGAGAGATTTATTGAGCAGGACCGGGAGGTGAGAGAGGGTGGCCGCTAAGACTGTTTTGAATTATCTCCCCCGGGAGAGCGTCGTCCACAAGATGACCGGAACCACCAAGCTGGCGTTCTTCCTGCTGTTCACCTTTGCCAGCATGATCACCTACAACACCTGGGTGCTGCTGGGCCTGTTGGTGGTCAGCCTGCTGGCCTTCAGGCTGAGCCGGATCAAATTCCGGGAAGTCCGGTTTATGATGACCTTCATGCTGGTGTTCCTGCTGCTGAACAACCTGTTCATCTTCCTGTTCGATCCCAATCAGGGGACCACCCTGTACGGCACCCGCACGGTGCTCTGCCACCTGTTCTGGCGGTATGACCTGACAGCGGAACAGCTGTTCTACATGGTCAACATCAGCCTGAAATATTTTGTGGCCCTGCCGGTGGCCATCCTCTTCATCTCTGCCACCGACCCCAGCGAGTTTGCTGCCAGCCTGAACAGCATCGGCATCTCGTATAAGGTCGGCTATTCGGTGGCCATTGCCCTGCGCTACATCCCCGATATCCAGCGCGACTACCACAGCATCAGCCAGGCCCAGCAGGCCCGCGGCGTGGAGCTGGGCAAAAAGGAGCCCTTCCTCAAGCGGATGAAGAACTCTGTCAACATCCTGCTGCCGCTCATCCTGACCAGCCTGAACCGCATCGACACCATCTCCAACGCGATGGAGCTGCGCGGCTTCGGCAAGAACAGCAAGCGCACCTGGTATACCCAGCGCCCCTTTGCCCGGCGGGACTTCGTTGCCCTGGGCGTGGGCGCGGTTCTGCTGCTCATTAGCCTGGCCGTGACCATCCGTTTTGGAAGGTTCTATAACCCATTCCTCTGAACAAAAAGGCATCCCCGCACTTCCTGTTTCGGCAGGCCGTGCGGGGATGTTTTGCTTTTACAGACCGTTGGTTCAATGATGCCGCAAGAAAGAGGGGGCTGTGTCACGCCGCGTCCACGAACTCCTCCGGGTCTTCCACGGCATCGGTGATGGTCTCCTCCGCGTCATCGGAGAAGTCGGCAGGCTGCTCCGGGTGGAGCAGAGCGTTGAGCAGGTCACGGAAGTCGATCAGGCTGTCATCCACCTGCTGGTTCCGGGCCAGCAGATCCTGCACCATGTCGGGCTTGTCGGTGATGAGGTCATCCACGCCCAGCTCCAGCATGTGGGTGGCGACCTTTTCGCGGTCGATGGTCCAGGCAGACACAGTCTTGCCCCGCAGATGGACGGCGTTGACCATGCCGGAGGTGATAAAGGTGGTCTCCACGCTGAAAAAGTCGGCATCGGGCAGGTCGTAGTAGTTACCTACGCCCAGAGCCAGAATGTAGCCGGTGGGGTACTCAGGGGCCAGCGCTTTGACCTTGTGCAGGGTCTCGTAGCTCTGGGAGGTAATGACGCAGTTGGAGCTGTCGAAGCCGTATTCCCGCAGCAGGCGTACAGTCTCAGCCTCCAGAGCAGGGGTGGCGGCGCTGGGCTTGATCTCCACGTTCAGGCCGATGCGGCCCCGGCAGAGCTGCAGCACCTGTTCCAGGGTGGGGATCCGGGTGTCGGCAAAGCGGCTGCTGAACCAGCGGCCCGCGTCCAGCTGTGCCACCTCGGCGTAGGTCAGATCATAGACTTTTGCGTTTTTGCCGGTGCAGCGTTTCAGGTTTGAATCGTGGGTCACCACGACCACGCCGTCGCTGGTCATCTGCACATCCAGCTCGATGCGGTCACCGCCCTTGAGGATGGCCGACCGGAAGGCGGGAAGGGTGTTTTCCGGGGCCACGGTGCAGTCGCCCCGGTGGAAGGTGACCAGCGGGGTCACGCCGCCCACGGCGGTGAGCAGGGCATCGTCCTGGGGCAGAGCGTAGAGGTAGACTGCTATCAGCCCGGTGGCCAGCGTGACCCCGGCCACCGCAGCGGTGAGCAGGGGCCGGCCGCCGATGCGATGCGTTTTGCCCTCCGGCAGCGCTTCCGGCGGGCAGTCACGGCTGCGATCGTAGAGGAATGCGATGATGGTGCACTGGGCCGTGGTGACCTTGCAATCCAGCAAAAAGCCGAAGAAGGGAATCTCCACCAGATACAGCGCACGGGCGAGCAGCAGCATGGCGCGGGTGCTCCGCAGTCCGATCAGCGCCGCCACGCTGTAAACCAGCAGGAAAGCTCCGAAAAAGACCAGAACAGACCGGATCAGCGCACTGAGATTCCACCGCAGCAGCACACCGGCCAGCCGGGGTAGCTGTGTTTTGACATGGGCTACGCTCTCCTGAACGGCATCCCACAGGCTTTTGCGTTCCAGCGTAAAGAGGGGGAGCACCAGGATCCAGAACAGGGTGAACAGGAACGCCGCACCCAGAATGAGAAGAAAAAGCACCAGATAGAGCGGCTTCGCCCGGACAAGCCCAAGGATGTACTCCGGCACAGCCAGCTGAGAGATATAGTTGTAAGTCACGAATACATCTGTAAAGGGGATGAGCAGGGCGCAGTAAAGCAGGATGGGCCAGTTTTTGGGGAGCAGGACATGGCGGATATCCCCCAGCGACCGGACGAACAGGGAAACAGGACGCAGTGTTTCACCCCGGCGGGCCAGCGCAAACCCATGCAGGAGGATGGAAAAGCCGTACAGGTTCCAGAACGCCGCCAGAAGGACGATGAGCACGATCCCGCCTAAAATGGTCGGTGAAGTAAAGATCTGATGCGCGTTGTTGTTGGTCAGGTAGTTCACCGGCGAGCAGCGCAGTGTCAGCGACCAGATGCCATTCATGGCGGGCAGAAACAAAAGATAGGTCAGGGCTTTGTACACCAGCACGGCTGTCAGAACGGCAGCGGAGGCCCGGTGCAGCAGGGTCAGGGCATGGCTCCGGGTGTCCTTGTAGGCCCGGTGTGCCCGCGTGAGGGAGCGGAAGAAATGCTTCAATTTGGATTCCACCTCGGTACTGGGATATGGTTCTGTCATTTTACAGTAGTATATCACAAAGCCGGGAAAAATGGAAACGACACGGATCGACAGTTTGTTCCAGAGGGCACAGGCGCTTTTCAGCGGAGCAAAAGCGTGTTACAATAGGGGCAGAGTAAAACAGACAGGGGAGGAACACCCAATGCAGATCATGGATCAATTCGGTGCAGCACCGGGGGCAGAGAGCGTCCGGATGCCCGATGGCACCGAGCGGACACTGGCGGCAGAGCACGCCGCGGCCATTCTGGTCAACGAACAGCCAGCCTTCCGGGTGGTCTGCACGCCGGAGCTGCTGCCGCAGCTGGCGCTGGGCCGCCTGCTGACCGAGGGTTGGATCACCTCCGCTGACGAGGTGGAGCGGGTGGCCGTCTGCGCACAGGGCCTCAAAATAAGCGTTCAGCTGCGCCACCCGCTGGCGGCAGCGGAACAGGCCGGGCAGGAGGTGCCCAGCTGCTGCACCGATAACCTGACGCTGGCCAGCCCGGTGCGGCTGCCGCCGCTGGTCCCGGTGCCCCAGCGGGAGATTTCCGCCGCATGGGTGGATGCGCTGGCCGATGCCATGGGACAGGGCCTTCCGCTCTACCGTGCCACCCATGCCGTGCACAGCTGCCTGCTGCTGCGTGCGGGCAGGATCTTGTACCGGTGCGAGGATCTGGGCCGCCACAACGCGCTGGACAAGGCCGTGGGCTGCGCCCTGACAGAGGGTGTGCCGCTGGCGGAGTGTGTGCTTTTTACCAGCGGCCGGGTGCCGGTGGATATGGTGCGCAAGGCCATCCGGGCCGGTGTGCCCGCGCTGGTGAGCAAGAGTATGCCCACGGTACAGTCGCTGGAGCTGGCAGAGGAATATGGATTGAAACTGTTCATCCGGCAAAAGAAATGATTTCACCAGGAAGCGAGAGCTTTTGAGAGCAATTGCGGGGCTTTGTTTGTTCGTATGCGTTGACTAACCGATGGAAAAGATGTTATTCTTATAACGAAGAAACCGTTCCGCACTGTTGCAGCAGGTGGAACGGCTGTTTTCGTGCCCGGGAGTTCCGGGCACAGCTGAATCAAACAGGCAGGTGATACAATTGAAGCAGGCAAATCATGCGCCGCAGTCCTTGTGGCGCAGGCGGCTGCCCGGCTATGCGGCCATGGGTGCGGCAACGCTTGCCATGGCGCTTGGCCTTGGCGGGCTGATGCACAGCCGCACCACGGTGGCCGGAACGTCTCTGCCGCTGGCAGATGCCGACGCTGCCACCTATGGTGTGAGCGCGGTGTACCAGCTGGATGACACCACGTATTATGTGGTGGGCAGCAAGCAGGGCTTCCAGAGCGAGGTGCAGGCTGGTGTGACGCTGGACCGCGACGGCAATGTGCTGGATGTGAAGATCCTGGCACAGGCCGAGACCGACAGCCTGGGTGCTCAGTGTGTGAATCCGGAGTTCACGGCCCAGTACCAGGGCGCAGCTCCCTTCACGCTGGCAGGCAAGCGCTACACTGTGACCGACCCGGCCACCGGCACGGCTTTTGCTGCCGCAGGCAGCGCCGAGACCGACGCTGCCCCCGCTGAGGCCTTCGACCCCGCCGCATGGCGTGCGGGCGATACCTCCCCGGAGGCCGAGGCTACCCGGAAGATGTATGAAGCCGGGCTGACCCTCTCGGCTCTGAACGGCCAGCCGATGGACGATGCGCTCATCCCCCCGATGGACAACAGTGCTGAGGCTGTGGCACGGCGCAAGCTGTACGCGGCGTGTCTGAGCAAGAGCGCGCAGGACGGCGAGGAACAGGCAGTGCCTTATGCAGACTGGTCCGCTGAAAAGCAGGCCGAGTACAAGCTGCAGGCCGCTGATCTGACCACCCAGGGCAGTGCGGCCGACACGGTCAGCGCTGACATGACCCAGGTGGATGCGCTTTCCGGTGCAACCATTACGTCCACGGCGGTCACGGACATCGTCAACAATTCTTATTTCTATGTAACCGAGGTGCTCTGCGCAGAGTGACCTCACGGAGGAATGGAAACCTATGGCAAAAACTGATTTTCTGACGGCTGACATGACCCGCCGTCAATTTATGAAGATCTCGGGCAAGAGCCTTGCAGGACTCACCCTTTCCGCATCTATGCTGTCCCTCTTCGGCTGCTCTCAGAAGCAGGTGGATGCCGGTGCTGTGGCGACCTGGGCACTGCCCCAGGGTCTGCTGGTGGTCAATGCTGACCTGTGCACCGGCTGCCAGCGGTGCGAGATCAACTGCACCCTGACCAACGACGGCGTGTGCTCTTCCTACATCAGCCGTGTCAAGATCCAGCGCCGCCTGAATCTGGACGGCGATGGCAACGGTCTGCTGTCCGGCACCGACAACTGCTTTGTCTACTTCCCGGATACCTGCCGCCAGTGTGAGGATCCCGCCTGCGGCAACGCATGCCCCCAGAAGGCCATTATCACCAATGAGCAGGGCATCCGCGTGGTCGATACCGACAAGTGCATCGGCTGCGGTGCCTGCGTGGAGGCCTGCCCCTGGCACATGCCCACCGTCAACCCTGAGACCGGCAAGTCCTCCAAGTGCATCGCCTGCGGTGCCTGCGTGGCGGGCTGCCCGTCCGGCGCTCTGTCCATCGTGGACTGGGATGCCGTTACCAGCGCAGCACAGGCTGCTTACAAGGACCTGTAAGGAGGAACAACAATGGCTGAAACCTATGGCTGGGCAGGCAAGATCCTGCGCGTCAACCTGACCACCGGTGAGATCACCACCCAGGACGACGCAAAATACCATAAATATATCGGCGGTATGGGCATGGCCTACCGCATTATGTACGAGGAAGCTCCCATGGAGCTGGACCCCTATGACGAGAAGGCTCTGGTCATCTTTGGTGTCGGCCCCCTGACCGGTGCCGGCGTGCCCTGCTCCGGCCGTATGAACGTGACCTTCCGTTCTACCTGGTCCAAGGGCCACTCCATCATCGATGCACACATGGGCGGCCACATCGGCTCCATGCTGAAGTATGCCGGTTACGACGGCATCGTTGTCAGCGGCATCTCCGAAAAGCCCGTCTACCTGCGCATCGAGGACGGCGAGGTCTCTCTGGAGGACGCAAGCGAGATCTGGGGCAAGGGTACCTTTGCTGCCAACAAGTGGATGGTGGAGCAGAACGGCCGTGAGTTCGAGACTGCTTCCATCGGCCCCGCCGGTGAGAACCTGGTGGATTACTCCACCCTGAACACCAGCTTCGGCAACTCCGGCGGTGCCGGTCTGGGCGCTGCCATGGGCAACAAGAAGCTGAAGGGTCTGGCCATCCGCGGCACCGGCAGCGTCAAGGTGGCTGACCCCAAGAAGGTGCTGGAGCTGTCCAACTACATGATGGGCAACCTGATCGGCGGCAACAACAACCACAACGTGCCCGCACAGCCCCAGAGCTGGGCGGAGTACAGCGCCACCTCCGGCAAGAACCGCTGGTCCGGCGCACCCGGCCGCATGTGGAAAAAGGCCCCCGGCGGCCCTGTGGACACCGGCGAGCAGCCCTACAACGACATCAACAAGGTGGCGCTGCGCTGCTTCAAGGGCTACTTTGACTTCGGCGCACCGGCTGCGGAGTACACCGTGAAGAACGGCGGCTGCTCTTCCTGCCCCATCCGCTGCTACACCGAGTACGATGTGGACCCGCTGGCCGATTACGACCTGCCCACCCACAACTCCAACACCTGTA
>ENA-OUQP01000758-OUQP01000758.1-human-gut-metagenome-genome-assembly--contig:-NODE-758-length-26931-cov-5.292157_pt1 | contig 26931 bp, 25 predicted proteins | sample MGYA00237951_ERZ548836 | MGnify/ENA primary metagenome ERZ548836 (study PRJEB26490, sample SAMN05194702) | human gut metagenome | biome: terrestrial biome; feature: human-associated habitat; material...
AGGAAGCGCCGCACCGGCAGGTCAAAGCGCCGGTAGATGGCGGTTTCAAAGTAGAGAAACACCTCCCGGAACACCCGCGCCACCAACTCCGGCGTCCACGGCTTGCCCGGAGACATACACCGGGCGGTGATGGCTACGCCCAGCGGATAGCCCACGGATTCTTTCAAAATTCCGTCGATCTCACTGGCTGCCGCCTCCACGCCGTAAAGCCGGAGCAGCCGCCGCACATCGTCCGCATCAAAGAGCAGGTCGTCGGCCTCCAGCACCGTCATCAGGCCCGTGTATTGGAAGGCCATGAGACTCCCCGGCGGCGCGCCGCGGGAGAGCAGGACAAAGCGGCGCTCAGGGCAGGCGCGGATCAGCTCGCACAGGGCATTCCAGTCCTGCTCCTCCTGCATATCCTGCAAATCGTCCAGCAGTAAGATCTGCCAGTCAGCCTCCGCAGACGGCAGGCTGAAATCCGCGCTGTCCGTCGACAGGCGCAGCACTTCCCGGCCGGAGAGCAGCGCCTCCGCCACCGCCGTTTTCCCAAAGCCGCAGGGTGCGCTGAAAAAGAGCACGCGCCCCTGCCGCAGAAAACGGTCAAACTGCTTCTCAACGGACGGTTTTACGATGATGTTGTCCTGCAAGCGTGTCCCTCCCTTGCACCAGAGTGGAATTGTCCCGTAGGGTTCCCCTACGGGACAAGGGGGCACGCCCCCTTGTCAATACTTCTTTCGACACGATTAAAAATCAATCACACACGCTCGGTAGACCTCTAACAAATCCGCCTCCGCCGTCATTCTAGGGAAAAGCCTTTCAAGTCAAAGGTTTTCTCTATGTTTTGCTCTACTGGGTGATAAACGATTTTTAATTTGTATCAAGCTCTAGTAAGAAAATCTTGTAATCAGTTTTCTAAATCTATTATTGAGAATCTTGTAGTGCTATGGTAGATTATTTTTAAGGGGGTATACCTATGGCACGACAGAGAATGACAACTAGAAAACAGGCAACGAGAGAAGATAAGTTAAGAAGATTAGAACATAACTATAGCGAGTATACAGGCGGAGAGATAAGCGTTAAACACGCTTACTTAAAGTTTAGACTATACCAAGAAGCAAAGGGCAACAGCAAAGATACCTTGCTTTTCTATGACAGATGCTATAAGAAGCTCGTAAACTTCATTACGGAGTGGCTACACGATACGGACGATAACTGCCCTATTGATATTCTGACACAGGACGGAATACAGCTTATGTTTATTAAGAGCCTAGGCGTAAGCAATCAGCAGTCTATCAACTCCTATCTGCGTGGGTATCGTGCTTTTGGCAACTACTGCGAAGAAATAGGCTTGCTAGATGGGTTTAAGTGTCCTATCAAAGAGATAATGCCCCCAGTCAAAGAGGTATACACAGAAGCGGAGCTAAAGAAGCTCCTTGTAAAGCCCCCTATTGCCTACTTTGAAGATTTTAGGAATTATGCCGTTATCGTGCTAATGCTTGCTACAGGAGCAAGAACGAATACCCTTGTAAACCTCCGTATTAAAGATGTAGACTTAGACGAGGGTTATATTACATTTAATACCACAAAGGCACATAAGGTCGTTAGAATTGGTTTAGAGCGCAAGTGTAAGGCAGTTTTAACGGAATATATCAGCTATTGGAGAACAGGCGGAGATATAGAACCGACAGACTTCCTCTTTTGTAATGCCTACGGCGAGGAAATGACAAGGGGCGGTTTGTCCTCAGCCATCGCAAGGTATAACAATAAGCGAGGGGTAGAAAAGACAGGTATGCACCTATTCCGTCATACTTTCGCAAAAAACTGGATTGTCAGCGGTGGCGATATTATTTCTCTCGCAAAGGTATTAACTCATAGTGAGCTTGACATGGTGCAGAGATACGCTAACCTCTATAGCGGTGATGTAAAGGATAAGATAGAGCAATTTTCTATCCTTGCCACTATGCGAACAAATAGCGGTGAAACATTGAAAACAAGAAAACGCCAAGAGGAAGAATAAAAAGAAAGAGCAAGGTTTAATACCTTGCTCTTTCGCTGTATGTAGGGCTATTAAAGTTCCATAATGCTATCAATAAAGGTTTTGTTCTTAGACTTCTTAACAGTCAGATGGGGATAGAAACGCTCACAGAACAGACCTCTAACAACAGGAATATCAATGTCGGTGTATGTTCCGCCGCCGAACTTATTTACATACTCCTTATGATACTTAGGGTTAGAAACAATGCCCTTAAACCACTCTCTATCTTCCGGAGTTGCCTTAACAGACTTCATGTAGGCAAGCATAAAGGGCTTAGTAATGTCGGTTTTGCTCTTAGGATTTTCGGTCAAGGGGTCAAGGGTTTTCTTAGCGGAAGCCATAAACATACCTCTTTCTATAGTTTATTAGGGAACTGCTACTAATACTATAATCAAGAATAGCCTTACTGTCAATACTCTTTCATTTGAGTATACCCTAGCGACATACTCCAAAAGAGTGAAAAAGTGTGTCAAATAAATCCGTTTCTTCATATTGACATATTTCAAAATATATGATATTCTATTGACACAGAAAAGAGAGTTAGAAATAGAAAGAAAGGAATTGATAGAAATGTTGTTAGGTTATATTAGAGTATCAACTATAGAACAGAATGAAGAAAGGCAGACTAGAGCATTACTAGAAAAAGGTGTAGAGAAAGAAAACCTATACATTGATAAGCAAAGTGGAAAGAACGCAGAGAGAGCACAGTTAAAAGCCTTACTTGCCTTTTGTCGTAAAGGTGATGTAGTAATTACAGAAAGCATCAGCCGTATTGCTAGAAACACCAAAGACCTTTTAACAATCATCGAACAGCTTACCAATAAAGGCGTGGACTTCATCAGCCTGAAAGAAAGCATTGACACCTCTACCCCGCAAGGTAAGTTTATGCTAACCGTGTTCGGCGCTATGGCAGAGCTAGAGCGTGAAAGTATTCTAGAGCGCCAGAGAGAGGGCATAGCAATCGCAAAGGAGCAAGGACTATATCAGGGACGGCAGAAAATGAAGATTGATAGAGAACGCTTTGAAGCCGTTGTAAAGGAATGGAGAGCAGATCAGATAACGGCGGTCGAAGCAATGAAACAATTAGATGTTAAACCGAACACATTCTATCGGAGAGTAAAGGAATGGGGACTATAACAGATTAGAAAATACTAGACAGAACAAAGCAGGGAGCTTGATGCTCCCTGCTTTGTTATTTGTTACAATCCTCGATGAAGATACTAGACCTTTTTGCGAAGCCAATAATGATAACTGCGAGCATTACGCCATTAAGCAACACGAAGTTAGATGCAGTAGAGCACATTCCGAGTATACACCAATCGGTAAATGCGATTGTAATAATCGGCAAGACTCCATGCCATAAGCTAATTCGTTCCCTACGTTTTGATATGATTGAAAGAATGCAAATAAGAATACTTAATCCCCAGAATACAATTAAAAGTGTAGGGTAAACAGGCACGGCTTTTATGTCTTGTATGATATACACATCATGATGCTGAATTAGGTTATGGTTCAATCTATTTTCGGTATCACCTTTCATAGTAAACAGGATAGCTAGAGCTACGATGTGAAGAACGATTTCTACTATATTGATTGTGATATTGGTTGCTTTCTTCATAGGTTTCCTTCCTCTCGTTTTTTGATAATACTAGTTTAACAAGCAAAATGACTTGTGTCAATAGCGCCACGGTTCTTTAGCAAGGTTTATAGCTACTGCTTGTCTCTCTAAAATATTATAGAGGTGATAAGTATGCGAAAAGAGTATAAAAACCTTTACGAAAAATTTGGTCTGAATGTAGTCTACTATCGCAAGCGAAAGAAGCTCACGCAACTACAGCTTGCTGAGCTGGTAGACATAGATCGAAGCCACATAAGCGCGATAGAGTTAGGAAATGTAGGCGTTTCTTTTGATGTAATATTTAGGCTATGTGAAGTCCTAGACGTAAGTCCCAAGGACTTATTTGAGTTTAGAGATTAAAGCCGAAGTCTAAAACGAAATAGGGCTTCAAAAGAGCAAGAGCCACGCTAGAACAAAGTCTAGGGCAGAAAATCGGAAACGCCCGTAATATACCCCCCTCTAGTCCCGCTCCACCCGCTCGGTTTAACGGAACAGATAACCTCTGCCGCCGGACAAAACTATTAAAAGTATAAGTAAGAACTTTCTAATAGAATAGCGGAAGATAATAGTATCTTGATATAAGGAATACCGCCATTAGCTTATTGCTAACGGCGGTATCTTTATTTTATCTTTCTACTATAGTTTTCCGTAGTTGTTAGAAAGGATAGATAGAATGAACGATTATTTGAGAAAAGAATGTAAACTATTAAAGGCAATCCAAGGGATAAGCTATAAGGAGATAGCAGAGTATTTAGAGATAACACAGGATAGCTTTTACTGTTGGATAAAAGGCTATTACGATTTAGGCAACAAAAAGCAACAACGCCTTAGAATGATTATAGAGGACTTAAAGGAGATTTGATTTAATGAAAGATACTAAAAATTACTTTCCGCTTCAAGAGCTAGGCTATAAAGGTGAATACTGTATCACGGACTAGGGTTTGATTATAGATACAGCTAATAACAGCCAGCTACAGCTAAATAAAAAATGGTAGTATAGACTTACTACCAAAGATGGAAAAGCCGTTTACAGAGCCGTTAAAACGCTCTACAGGCAGGCTTTTAACATGGAGTATGCCGTAGACACCATAGAGGATTTAGCGGGCGAGAGATGGGCGTAGATTGACAGCAGGGGCAAATACTACATCAGCACCCACGGCAGAGTGAAAAGCTATTAGGGCAGGTATGCGAAGCTCCTAAAACCTTACACAAATCAACACGGCTATTTGCGTGTTGACATTAACGCAGGCCACCGCCGAACTTACTTAGTCCATCAGCTCGTAGCCCTTGCCTTTATCCCTAATGACAATCCAATAGAGAAAGACACAGTAGACCACATAGACCTTGATAAGACAAATAACAGGGTTGATAATCTGCGTTGGTTATCCAGAGCCGACAACATCAGAGCATACCAAGAGCAGAAGAAAGGACAGGATACCGCCTCCGATGATTGAAACAAATCCTAACCAAAAGACAATACGCATAGAGAAAGAACAATGTGATAAAAACAATCTCTATGCGTTGTATAACCTTAACGCCTTACAATCCGCTATGCTTGACCTAAAGGGCGAAACTTTCAAGCTATGGTGTTATCTTAATAAAAACTAGAACGGCTATACATTGGCGTTAAGCAAGATAGACGCTCTAAGATGGGGAATTGGTAGTAAAAGCTCCTACGACAGAGCTATAGCGGAATTGATACAGAAAGGGTATCTAGTGCATACCTAGGGAAACTGTTATAACTTCTATGAACTTCCAAAAGGTCAAGAGTTGATTATAACAGTAAACAAAGACTGCGGTTTTACCTTTTGAAAATGAGCATAGCTATTCTCATTTTGAGTATAGCTATGCTCTCTCTGAATAGAGAAATAATAAAGAATACTACAATAAGAATACATTTAAGGAGTAGATAAAATGGCATACACTAAGGAACAGATAGAATACTTACACGACAGCGGTAAGATGCCGGATTGGGTGTATTATCAGCAAAATGGAGTAACAGCACAAGAGAATTATAATAGACAAATACAAGCGTTCAGAAATAGATTAAGAGATAAACAACAAGAAGAACAATAGTAGAAAGAAATAGAAAAATAGATAGAGGATAAGCTATAGAAAATATTAGAAGATTTATTAAAAGACTTAAACATTGATATTATTCTAAAATAAAAAATAGATAAAGTCAAATAAAGTGGTCTATACATTAGCTTAACAGTAATTATAGAAAGAAGAAAGAACACTACAGCTAAAGCTATAGTGTTCTTTCTTATGGATTAAAGTCAGGAGTATTTATTGACAATCATGCAATGTGCTAGTATACTTGTAATATCTAAAAATCTTGTAACCACTTTTGGAGATTACAGATTTGTACCTACTAAATACGCTACAAGATTACAATAAAATACTTAGAAAGATACAATATCTTGATTGCTAGAGCCAGAAAAATTATATAAACGATTTATAATCATTTAAGTTTATTATACAGCCCCTGACGGAAATGTAAATCGTTCCAAAGTATGAGACCGGTGATTTTGGTTGCGGGACAGTCTATCCGGGGGCCTTTTCAGTGGGCACATTCAGCCATTTTGTTTTCAGAGTTTCGGGATGAATCAGCATGACCGGTCTGCCCAGTGCAAGCGCATAGGACACAGCCTTATTCTCGGCGCTCCCATCCGCAAGGTCGGGATCATAGACAGCCAACACCACGGCTGCCTGCTTGATGATCCGCTGATAGGCCAAAAGCTGGGCGTCAGGCTGCTCATGGAAGTCGATGCAGTCCAGTTCCGTGCATCCCGCGAGCATATTGAAGTAGCGCTCCCGAAGCTGCGGCGTCCATTTGGTAGCCTGCTCCTCATGGGGTATGACGCAGACCAGCCGAAGGGATTTATCCTTCTCCCACAGAATATTGATGATCTCTGCAGCGTACAGCCCCACGCCGGGGTCACAGGCCACCTGAAACTCCGTGACACCGCGCTGGCGCAGTTCCATGATCCGCTGCGCTATCTCCAGCTTCATGCGGCGGCAGCCGTCGTCCTCCTCGTCAAAGCCCCACGGGAACCGCAGGGGATGCTGACCGATCACCGCACAGCGAACATTCTTTTTCATCATTCCACCGCCTCTTATTGTAGTCTATTGGCTTACGATTAGTATTCTAACAGCCGCTATTTTTCGCGTCAACGAGAATGTAAGCTATAAGCATACAAAATAAATGCTGATAGCACACAATCGGAGGCGAAACAATGGATAAGAAGCTGCTCGGAAAGCGAATCAATACGGCACGCAAGGAACGGGGGTGGACGAGTGAGCGTCTGTCCGAGGCGTGCAATATCAACGCGACCTATCTTCGGCAAATTGAAGCAGGAACGAAGGTTCCCAGTCTGCAAGTGTTCGTTTTGCTGTGCGAAGCGCTCAGGGTATCTCCGACCTATCTTTTGGCGGAGGTCTTACCCAGCATGGAATTTTCGGATATGGATGTACTTTTGGAGTTGTGGCAGACAGCCACACCCAAGCAAATCGCCATGATGTCCTCCATGATCCGCAGCGCCTTAGAAGCATCGAAAGATTAACAGGAATGCGTCTCGCAGGAGGCGCATTTTTTCTCACCGTTGATTGCTATTGTCGAATTAAATACTACGATAATAACTATTAAAATGCAACGATTTTTCACAGTATAATATACGAAAATCGTTGGCGGTGAGAAAATGACAGATATTCTTGGAATTATCAAAACGCAGCGCGAAGCGCGGGGCTGGTCTGAGTACCAGCTTGCTGAACGTTCCGGCTTGCCGCAATCCACGATTTCTTCATGGTATAAGAAAGGCATGACACCGTCATTTGCATCGTTGGAGAAGATATGCGACGCCTTTGGCATCACACTTTCGCAATTCTTTGCAGACGGAGAAGAAAGCGTTGTCCTGACACCTTCGCAGCGCAAAATGTTGGATAAATGGAACTGCCTCACAGAAGCACAGCACAACTCGCTACTGATCCTCATGGATTCCATGTAAAACTACTTCTATAGCGACAGCCGGGAGCTTCCGGCTGCCGCTGTTTCTTTTGAGTAAAAAAAGGAAAGCGCATCCACCCGCGCAAACGCACAGGCAGACGCGCCTTATCGCAGTACAAAAAGCCCCTGCGCCATCTATTCAAAAAAAAGAGGGCGCAGGGGCTTACTGTATGCTATGCTGTTTTATCGTATGGCGTCTTTGAGCACCTTGCCGGGCTTGAACACCGGCACCTTGCAGGCGGGATAGGTCATGGGCTCGCCGGTACGGGGATTGCGGCCAACACGGGCGGGACGCTCTTTGGCCTCGAAGCTGCCAAAACCCACCAGCTGTACCTTATCTCCGCCCTTCATGGCAGTTTCCACCGTGCCAGTGAAAGCGGCAAGGGCCACTTCGCAGTCCTTCTTCGTCAGGCCGCTGGCTTCCACCATGGCGGCGATCAGTTCAGTTTTGTTCATGGAAATCGCTCTCCTTCTCATTTGTAGTATGACCGCATTATAACGGAGGGAGTCGGAAACTGTCAACTGCGGCCTGCTTCGGCGTAGTATTGCGGTCGTCCGATAGAGGTAAAGCCCCCAGCCTGGTCACGACCACATTGTTATAGCCGCTGGCGCAGTGAATGATTAGCAATTCTCCGTTTGCGTTCCTGCCGCCAACGATGCCCACATGGGAATTATTCGGGTATACCCGTCTATCGCCATCTTCCGCATATACGCGCCATACCGCCGTGTGGGGAGCTGCGCCATCTTTTCATCTATGAGCCGTTTTTCCTCCTCCGTCACATAGAACTTCATCTGAATATTTCGCTTTCGGTTCGCCATGGGCAGCCTCCGTTTCTCATAAGGGTCTGGGACGTCTCGCCTGCCGGCTCGGTCGGCGCTTCAAAGCGTTTCACGCTTTGAGGTCTCCACCGGAGACCCGCGCCCCAGCAAGCAATTTTGACTGTTCGGGCAGGGGACCTGAACAGCGCAAAATCCGCAAGCGGGTACTCGCTTGCTGTGCTTGCTGACTACTTCGTACCCCCGTATTTTCCCCTCTACCCATACTACAATCCGAACAGGGCGTTTTGGCCAGATTTTCGGAAAATTGTTTTGCAGGACGAAAAAAGAACGGTCTGCATTGCAAACCGTTCATAAAAAAGCAGCGCACAAGTTACTTGTTCCTGTTGCGTTTGGTTCTGCGATATGCTATACTAATGGTGTTTACACCACAGCAGAAAGGAAGTGATCCTCATAGCCATCACAAGCGCAAGTTTGCCCACGAAGAAGCGGATTCTGACCGTTTGCGTGAAGCTGTTTTTGGAAAAGGGCTACAAGCAGACCACGCTGGCGGAAATCAACGAAAAGGCCGGTGTGTCTTTCAGCCAGTTCCAGAACATTTTCCGCGCCAAGGACGGCGTATTGACGGAACTGGTGGAGTTCATGTTTGAAAACCAGTTCGCTATGGCGCGAAGCGCGGCGGGTGCGAAGCTGCCGCCGATCTATGTCTACGCGGTCGAAACGGCGATCCAGATGACGCTGACGGAGCTGAACGAAAATCTGCGGGAAATTTACATTGAAGCCTACACGCAGAAGGAAGCGTCTGAATTTATCTTCCGGGAAACGGCGAAGGAGCTGTATCAGATCTTCGGTCCGTATCAGCCGAAGCTGACTGCCCGCGATTTTTATGACATGGAGATCGGCTCAGCCAGCATCATGCGCGGCTACATGGCCCACCCCTGCGACGAGGAGCTGACGCTGGAAAAGAAGCTGCGGCTGTTTCTCACCATGAGTCTGCGGGCGTACAACGTCCCGAAGGAGGAAACGGAACAGGCGATCCGGTTCGTGGAAGGGCTGGATATCCGCACGATCTCCGAACAGGTGATGCAGGCGCTGTTCCGTGCGCTGGCGATGCGCTTTGAGTTTTCCCTCGCGGGGATCACGCTGCCAGCACAAAAATAGAATCCAATATGTATTGCAAGGGAGTACTCCCTTGCATCGGGATATATCCCGATGCAATTCCCTTCTGCTCCACGCGCTTCCCATGGGGGACGGGAGGGGCGCGAGAAGAAAGTGAGGAATGACCATGAAAAAACGACTGCTCAGCATCCTGCTCATGTGCTGTATGGTGCTGACACTGCTGCCAACAACGGCTTTTGCGGAGGAAAGCACGGAAACCCCGCCTGTATGCACCTGTGAAACCGCCTGCACGGTGGAGAGCATGAATGCTGACTGCCCCGTGTGCGGTGCAGACGGTGCTCTGCCGGAAAACTGCGGGAAATATGCCGTTCCGGTAAACGGTGGGGAATCGGGGACAGGCACGTCTGCGCAGGCGCTGACAAACGTTGCGATCACCTTCCCCGCGCCCGAGGCGGGCAAACCGATAGGAGACGGTTCGACGGTATCCGCTGACGCGGACACCGGTTTGACTCTCTATCAGTTTGGACCTGTGCTGTGGCAGCAGGACGGCAATCACCAAAAATTGAACGCAGAGGACATTTATGCAGAGGACAGCACCTATCTTCTGCAATTCACCTTCTACACACAGAAGCCCATCACAGATGAGACTGTCCTGACCTGCAACGGCAAACCTATTACGCGCTATGCAGACTATCCGGCACTTACCAAGGCGCTGGATGCCTATGACGGGACGCAGGACGCCTACCTCGCCTTCGTTATGTTCAGTGAGGCCGGATTTGGCGACCCTTCCATGGCGGAAGTGAAAAATATCTATATTGTCGGGCTCTACGCCCTCGTCCGTATCCCCAAAGCGCTGACAATGCAGGGAGTCTCCACGGCGACGGAACTGACCGCCGCGCTGTCCGGCACGGACGGCATCGTGAAGCTGACGGATGACATCACCATTACGGCGGAGCTGAAGATCACCCGCGACGTCACCGTGGATCTGAACGGCCACGTCCTGCGCTATGCCGAGACGGCAGACCCGGACAGCATCTTCCGCGTTGAGGCGGGCACCCTGACCCTGACCGACAGCCGCCCCGAGGCGGAGCACGAGGACACGACCCTGCCCGCGGGCGGCCTCATCACCGGCGGCAAGGGGTTTGCGCATGACAATGGCGCGGGACAGTCCTACACTTACTTTGGCGGCGGTGTGTATGTGGAGACGGGCGCGTCCTTCGTGCTGGCGGGCGGCACCATCTACGCCTGCGGCGTCCGGAGCGGAGCGATTTCCGCGTTCGGCGGCGGCATCTATGCCGAGGGCGGCTCCGTCACCGTGACCGGCGGCGCCATCCGGAACTGCGTTGTCTCAACCGATTACGGTGCCAGCGGCGGCGCGATCTATGCCAAGGCCGGCTCCGTCACCATGTCCGGCGGCGTCATCAGCGGCTGCTCTGCCAAGGACGGCGGCGGCATCTTGACATCCGGGTGTACCGTCCAGATCACCGGCGGCCGCATCGAGAACTGCAAGGCAAGCGGATGCGGCGGCGGCCTGTCTGTCAACGGCCACACAAACGGCCCGGTGTCTGTTCTGGACACTGTGATCTCCGGCTGTGAGGCGAAACGCGGCGGCGGCGTGGCCCTGATCTGGTTTGCCGAGCTGGAGCTGGGGGAGAACGCCCGCATCACGGGCTGCACGGCCACCGAGACCGGCGATACCGAGGCAGGCGCCATCGAATACGGCGCTGCGATCTACATGGACCTTGAAAGCACCTATACCATCAACTATCCCGGCTGCTTCCTCTATGCCAACGGCGGCCGGGTGGAGGGCTCGGTGTATGTGGGAAGGAACGGGCACAATCAAGATGCTACGATCAAGGCCACCAACGCCATCGACCACACGGACGGGAAGCCTACCACGGTCTTCACCGGCGATGTCTACTGCGAGGGCGACATCCGGGGCGGTATTTTCCATGGCAGCGTCACTGTGCTGGATCCTCGTGGCTACATGGCCGACGTATCCAAGTATGACTATTGGAAATTCTGCAGCAACCTCTCCGGCGGCAGCTTTTACAAACCCGTCCGCACGGAGTGCCATGTCTCCGGCGGCACATACTATGACGGGCTGACTCTGGAAAAGAACGCCAAGCTCAGCGGCAAGCCCATCCAGACCACCGGCAAGCCCGGGCCGACCACCAACATCCCCGACCCCAACGGCACGCCTGTCACCGTGACCTATAAGTACGGGAAGCTGGACGGGATCTATGCCGAGCAGATCGTCCAGGCGGGCGAGAAAGCTATCCAGCCGGATGTACCCAGCAGACAAGGTTATCAGTTCACGGGCTGGTATCTAGACGACACGAAGTATGACTTCAACACCGCTGTGACGGGAAACATGACCCTGACAGCCAAGTGGACGGCGAATTCGTACACCATCACCTTCGACACCGACGGCGGCAGTGAGGTTGCACCCATCACGCAGGACTACGGCACAACCATCACCGCACCCGAAGCCCCCACGAAGATCGGCTACACGTTTATGGGCTGGACCCCGGAAATCCCCGCCACCATGCCCGCCGAAGACCTGACCGTCACGGCGCAGTGGACGCTCGATCGGTACACCATTTCCTACAACCTGAACAACGGTACAGCAACCGGGAACCCGGATTCCTATACCGTTGAATCGGATGCCATCACCCTCAATACCCCCACACGCCCCGGTTACACCTTCACCGGCTGGAGCGGCACGGGGCTTGACGGCGAGAACAATATGACCGTCACCATCCCCACGGGCAGCACCGGCAACCGAACCTATACGGCACACTGGCGTTATAATGGCAGCGGCCATTCTTACAGCTACTACACCATCAAGGCAACTGCCGGAACTGGCGGCTCTATCTCCCCCTCCGGCAGCATCAGCGTCCGTGAGGGCAGAGATCAGACCTTCACCATCACCCCGGATAAGGGCTACGCCGTCTCCAACGTCAAGATCGACGGCAAGAGCATCGGCGCGGTGAAGTCCTACACCTTTGAGAATGTCAGCAGAACACATACCATTGAGGTCATCTTTATGAAAGCCAACGGCAACCCCCAGACCGGCGTGTTTGTGGATGTTGCCACCGGCAGCTATTATGAGGACGCCGTGGATTGGGCAGTGGAAAACGGCATTACCAACGGCGTGAGCAGTAATATGTTCGCTCCCGACGATCCCTGCACCCGCGCGCAGATCGTCACCTTCCTATGGCGTGCGGCCGGTTCTCCCGCCCCCAAGAGCATGAGCAGCTTCACGGATGTTCCCGCTGACGCCTTCTATGCCAAGGCTGTTGCATGGGCTGTCGAAAACGGCATTACCAGCGGCACAGGCGAGGGCAAGTTCAGCCCCAACGCTATCTGCACCCGTGCGCAGAGCGTGACCTTCCTCTATCGTGCCTCCGGCAGCCCCGCAGTCAGCGGCAGCGCCGAGTTCAGCGATGTTTCCACCACGGCCTTCTATGCAGACGCAGTGGTATGGGCAGCGAAGAAGGGCATCACCACCGGCATCGGCGGCGGACTGTTTGGCTCCGACAACGACTGCACTCGCAGTCAGATCGTGACCTTCCTCTGGCGCTGCAAGAAGTGACCGGCTGACATACGGCCAAGCAGCAAAGCCGCTGACATGACCCCATAAGCGGACATCGGACAGCGCAGCGGACGGGCATCTCGCCCCGAAGCTGCGCTGTTCTCTTTTCGCTACAGGAAACAAATCAATGACATTTTGAGCTACGCCGCTATCCCAGCGCGGCAAGGAGACAGCATTATGAAAAGAATCACAAGAATCATTCGTCCGATCATCTGCATGGCCGTCCTTCTCTTTGCCATGACCACGGCAGTCATGGGCTGCTATCAGAAAGAGACGGGGCCTATCGACATTCCCGGCAGAACGCCTTCCGGCACATCTGCGCCTCAGACATCAGCGACTCCCGCGGGCGAAGTTATCCCCTCGGTGGACAGGCAGAGTTGGCGGAAGCCAGAGCGAAGAATCCCGACACCGTGGCGTGGCTGTATATTCCCGGTGCGGAGGTAGACGATCCCGTGATGCAGGCGGAGGACAACGGCTACAGACCATAAGGCGGATCCCGTTCAGGCCGTCAAGGCGCTGGTGGAGTCTGCCGACTTTACGAACACGGAATGGAACGAAGCTGCAATCAAGGCTAAGGCTACTGAAGTGCTGGCTGAAAAGGCCGACGCAAAGGTCATCTCTGTCAGCGTTTCCGACAGCACTGCCAAGATCACGCTGCGTTACGGCTACTCCGAAGCCACTGCAACGATCTATACCCCGAGCGATGCTGCGGCGCAGTGGACCGCCCACATTGAGTCCACAAAGCTCGGCTCCACCACGGTTCCCGGCTCTGACATGAAGTACAGCGAGGCCCCGGACATTCAGAAGGCAATGGCTGATGGCTATTCCGCCATCTGAGCTGCGGAGACCGAAGTTGATGCAACCAAGGCGCTGGAAGATTCCAAGGCTGCACTGCTGAAAGTTGTGCAGGACTATGTCAAGTTCCTTGCCGACACTGTTTACAACAAGGGCGAGGCAACCGTCATCGGTGATAAGTCCTACACACGTCAGTGAAACCGACTATAACACGGCTGTTACCGCAATCACCGGCGCAGAAAATGTTGCCAAGGTGCTGAACGCTTATAACACCATGCTGTCTGCGCAGACCAGCAAGCAGCACCCCTATTTGACCAAGACCGAAGCCAAGGCTGCGACTTATACAGAGACCGGCAATCATGAATACTACACCTGCTCTGTTTGCCAGAAGGTCTTTAAGGATGCGGCTGGTACACAGGAAACCACTGTTGAAGCGGAGACGATTGCAAAGCTGACCCGTCCGTCCTCCGGCGGCTTCAGCAGCCGTGGGGATTGTGATCCCAGCTATGCAGTGACCGCACCCAGCACCAAGAACGGCGATGTGACCGTCAGCCCCAAGAACGCGTCCAAGGGTGACTGCGTGACCATCACCGTGACCCCCGATAAGGGCTACGAGTTGGACAAGCTCACCGTCAAGGGCGCCAGCGGCAATAAACTCAAGCTGACCGATAAGGGCAACGGCAAGTATACCTTCCCCATGCCCGGCAGCAAGGTTACGGTTTCTGCTGAGTTTGTCGAGGAGCAGGCGGCTTCCATCTTCGCGGACGTTCCCGCCGGCGCTTATTATGCCAAGGCAATGGAATGGGCTGTAAAGAAGGGCATCACCAACGGTCTGGCTGACGGAACCTTCGGTGTCAACAACACCTGCACCCGTGGCCAGAGCGTGACCTTCCTGTATCGCGCCTATCAGGGCAAATAAGGGGCATCAGCCTATATAATGCAAAGCGAGGCCACCGGAAATTATCCGGTGGCCTCGTGCTCTGCTCATGAACGGTATTTGGTTGATGCCCCTCTGCGGGGGTGCCTTTTCCTGCCGGTCCTTTTTTGCGTCTTACGACTGTGCCATGCGCTCAAGGAGCTGAAAGGCCTCCTCCAGCTTGGGGTCGACGTGGTCGGTCTGCAGGGCCTCGCGCACGCAGCCTTCGATGTGCGCGCGCATGATCTGCTGATTGGCGCTCTTCAGGAGCGACTGCGTGGCGAGAATCTGATTGGAAATGTCCACGCAGTAGCGGTCATCGTCGATCATCTGCAAAATGCCGTCCAACTGGCCGCGGGCGATCTTAAGCTTGCGGCGGACGGAATCACGGTCGGCTCTCATGACCTTAGCGGATGGAAACGGCCTGATAGCCCGCCTCATCCACGGCGGCCGTGAGCGCCTCATCGCTCACGCTGCCGTCTACGCTGACAGTGGCGGACTTGCTCTCCAGGTCGACCTTGGTCTCCTTTACGCCGGGGACGGCGGCGAGCGCCTCCTGAACGTGCTTGACGCAGTGCATACAGGCCATACCTTCAATGCTGATGACTTTTTCCATACTTGTTTCTCCTTTTTCGTTACTTGCCGCAGCTTGACTGCTTGCTATCTCCACTCCGCTATCCGACGGAGAAGAAACCGTTTTCGCCGCCGCTGTGTGCCGGGCCTTGAACCAGCGCAGACGCAGCGCGTTGCTCACCACGAACACCGAGCTGAAGCTCATCGCAAGCGCGCCGAGCATCGGGTTCATCTTGAGCTGGAAGGCGGGGTAGAAGATACCCGCCGCGATGGGGATGCCGATGGCGTTATAGAAGAACGCCCAGAAGAGGTTCTGCTTGATGTTGCGGATGACCGCCCGGCTCAATTGCACGGCGGTGGAAACGTCCAGAAGGTCGCTGCGCATTAGCACGATGTCCGCCGACTCGATGGCAACGTCCGTTCCCGCGCCGATGGCAATGCCGACGTCCGCGCGCGCAAGGGCCGGTGCGTCGTTGATGCCGTCGCCGACCATGGCGACCTTCTTCCCGCCCTCCTGCAGGCGGCGGATCTCGCGCTCTTTATCCTGCGGCAGCACCTCGGCCACCACGCGGTCGACGCCGACCTGACGGCGGATGGCCTCGGCGGTGCGGGCATTGTCGCCCGTGAGCATGACGACCTCGATACCCATGCCGGAAAGCTCGGCGATGGCCTGCGCGCTCGTGGGCTTGACGACGTCAGCCACGGCGATGAGGCCGATGAGCCTGCCCTCTGAGGCAAAGTAGAGCGGCGTTTTGCCATCCTCGGCCAACGCCTCGCCGCGCGAAAGGAGGGCATCGTCTGAAATGCCGTTGGCCTCCATCATACGGCGGTTGCCGGCGAGACATTTCTTGCCGCGGATGCTGCCGGAGATACCCTGTCCGGGTATCTGGGCGAAATCCGTGACCGGGAAGAGCACGAGCTGCTCCTTTTCCGCCTCGGCCACGATAGCCTCGGAGAGCGGATGCTCGGAGAGCTTTTCGAGCGACGCGGCGACGGTGAGCAGCTCCTGCTTACCCATCGTGCCGTCGATAACGTCGGTCACGACGGGCTTGCCCTGCGTGATGGTGCCGGTCTTGTCGAGCACGACGGTGTTGACGCTGTGCGTCGTTTCGAGCGCTTCGGCGGATTTGATGAGAATGCCGTTGGCCGCGCCGCGGCCCGTGCCGACCATGATGGCCGTCGGGGTGGCGAGACCCAGCGCGCAGGGGCAGCTGATCACGAGGACCGAAATGCCGATGGACAGCGCAAATTCCACGCTGTGGCCCGTCAGCAGCCAGACGGCCGTCGCGATGACGGCGATGGTGATGACCACGGGGACGAACACGCCGCTCACCTTATCGGCGAGCTTGGCGATGGGCGCTTTGGAGCTCGTGGCCTCGTCCACAAGGCGTACGATCTGGGAAAGGGCGGTGTCGTCGCCGACCTTCGTCGCGCGCATCTTGAAGTAGCCGGACTTGTTGATGGTCGCGCCGATGACGGCATCGCCCGCCTGCTTTTCCACGGGGATGCTCTCGCCCGTCAGCGCGGATTCGTCGACCGAGGAGGTGCCCTCGAGCACCACACCGTCGACGGGGACGCTTTCGCCGGCCTTGACGACAAGGGTGTCGCCGAGCTGCACCTGCTCGACGGGGATGACGCTCTCCGCGCCGTCGCGCTCGACCGTCGCGGTCTTGGGGGCGAGGTCCATGAGCTTTGTGATCGCGTCGGACGTCTTGCCCTTGGCGCGGGCCTCCATGGTCTTGCCCATGGTGATGAGCGTTAAGATCGTGCCCGCGGACTCAAAGTACAGCTCCATCATATAGGTGTGCACCGTGTCCATATCCATCTGGCCGAAGCCGATGCCGATCTTATAGATGGCATAGATGCCGTATACGATGGCGGCGCCGGAGCCGAGCGCGATCAGCGAGTCCATGTTCGGCGAGCGCTGCCAGAGCGTCCTGAAGCCGACGATATAGTACTGGCGGTTGATATAGACGATGGGGATGAGCAGCAAAAACTGCGTGAACGCGAACGTCATCGCGTTTTCCATGCCGAGGAAGCACGCGGGCAGCGGCCAACCCATCATGTGGCCCATCGAAAGATAGAAAAGCGGGATCGTGAAGAGCAGCGAGAGCGCGAGGCGCTTTTTCATGCTTTGGTAAGCCTTCTGCGCGGCAGTGGCGCCGCCCGCTTCCGCCGTCTGCGCGGCAGGCGCGCTGCCGGGCTTTGCGTGCAGAGACGCGCCGTAGCCCGCTTTTTCGACTGCGGCGATGATCTGCGCGGACGAAAGCCGGGATTCGTCATATTCGACGACCATGCTGTTTTTCAGCAGGTTGACTGCGACCTGCTGCGCGCCCGGCTGCTTGGCGACGGCCTTTTCCACGCGGCTGGAGCAGGCGGCGCAGTTCATGCCGGTCACGTCGTAGGTTTCCTTTTTCAATTTGATTCCTCCTTCGGAAAGACACAATACCCCTGTGGGGTATTTTAATTTACCCACAGTATAAGTCGGAATATGCGGAATTGCAAGAGGCGTTACAAAATTCTGCCGTTTGGGACAAAAGACCTTCTGAACAGGAGAAGGAAGCTGTGCACAAAGCTGGGAAAAACTGCGGCCGGCGGGATGCTGGACAGTGCGCATCCCTTATGATAAACTGATAAAACAGGTTTTATGATGAGCAGGTGAAACATGAAGCGAAAACATATCGGTAAATGGTTGGGGATCGCGCTGGGCGCGTACCTTCTGTACGCGGTGCTGACGGCGATCCTTGTCCCGCTGCCGCAGAAGGAAGCGACGGGCGAGCTGTGGAGCCAATACGAAGAGCGGCTGCGCACGGAGGCGGCGCCGGAGCGCGTGAAGAGCATCGAAAGCGCGGAGGATGCGCTGCTTTACCGCCTGCGGCTTATCGAAAACGCAAAGGAGGAGATCGTTTTTTCGACCTTCGACCTGCGCGCGGACGGCAGCGGGCAGGATATCATGGCCGCGCTCTACGGCGCGGCGCAGCGCGGCGTGCGGGTGCGTGTCATCGTGGACGGACTGAACGGCTTTCTGCATTTGCAAAACAGCGGCGTTCTCCGCGCACTTGCGGCGGAGGAGAACGTCGAGGTGAGATTCTACGATCCCATCGACCTGCTGCGGCCGTGGAAGCTCAACTACCGGCTGCACGACAAATACCTCATCGCCGATGGCGAGAAGTACATCCTTGGCGGGCGGAACACGAATGATCTGTTCCTCGGCTCGTATCAGGAAGAGCAGAACATCGACCGCGACGTGCTCGTCGTGTCGGACGGGGGAGAGGGGACCTCGGTGTCGCAGCTTCTGTCGTATTTTGAAAGTGTCTGGTCGCAGCCGGAGAACAGGACGATCACGGGCAAGGCGTCTTCGCAGACCGACGCGCTGCGCGAGCGCGATGCATTTCTGCGCAGCGGCTTCCCCGAGGCTTTTGCCGCCGTCGACTGGGAGGCGGAGACCACGGCGGTCGCGCGCGTGAGCCTGTTCAGCGGCTCGCCGCGCGCGGAGGCGAAAGCGCCTGAGCTGTGGGACGCGCTTGTCCGCCTGATGGCGCAGGGCGATGACGTCCTGCTGCAAACGCCGTACATCATCTGCAACGACAAAATGTATAACGATTTGGAAGCACTTGCCGAGACGCGGCAGCTGCGCGTGCTGACGAATGCCGTTGAAAACGGCGCGAACCCGAGCGGCTGCTCGGACTACTTACGCGAAAAGCAAAATATTTTATCGCGCGGCGTCGACGTGTACGAGGTCGTCTGCGGCCAGTCGCTGCACACGAAGACAATTTTGATCGGGGATGATCTGAGCATCGTCGGCTCGTTCAACGCCGACATGCGCAGCGCATATCTCGACACGGAGCTGATGCTCGTCATCGAGAGCGAGGAGGTCAATGCCGCGCTGCGGCAGGAAAGCGAAACGTACATCACGCAGAGCCGCCTTGCCCTGCATGACGGCGGCACGGAATACGGTGCGCGGTTTGAAGAAACAGCGCTGCCGTGGGCGAAGCGCGCGCTGTACGGGGTGTTGAGAGTGGTTTCACGTCCTGTGCGGCATTTGCTGTAAAAGGCGCGCCTGCCACGGCGGAAAAACCATGAAACGAACACGAATTTTGGCCGGATTTCCGTTTTTTCACCTTGCAAAAAACAGCGCGGTTTGCTATAGTGAACATACGTATGATATCCGCATTTGTGGAGACAGAGGATAAGAAAGGAAGATCGTTATGATTTATACGACCGAAGTGCAGCATATGTGCCCCGTTGCGAAGGGCGCATATCACGGTCCGGCCCCGATCCCCGAAGAGGGCAAGTGGGTCCAGGCCAAGCAGATCGCCGATATTTCCGGCTTTACCCACGGCATCGGCTGGTGCGCGCCTCAGCAGGGCGCCTGCAAGCTGACGCTCAACGTCAAGGAGGGCGTCATTCAGGAGGCTCTGATCGAGACCATCGGCTGCTCGGGCATGACCCATTCCGCAGCCATGGCGTCTGAGATCCTGATCGGCAAGACCATTCTCGAAGCGCTCAACACCGACCTTGTGTGCGACGCCATCAACACCGCTATGCGCGAGCTGTTCCTGCAGATCGTCTACGGCCGCACCCAGTCCGCCTTCTCCGAGGACGGCCTCGCCGTCGGCGCGTCCCTCGAGGACCTCGGCAAGGGCCTTCGCTCTCAGGTCGGCACGATGTTCGCCACCGCCGAAAAGGGCCCCCGTTACCTTGAGATGGCCGAGGGCTACTGCTCCCGCGTCGCGCTCAACAAGGAAAACGAGATCGTCGGCTACGAGTTCATCAACCTCGGCAAGATGATGGACTTCGTCAAAAAGGGTATCGATGCGAACGAAGCGCTCGAAAAGGCCAAGGGTCACTATGGTCAGTGGGACAACGCTGCCAAGTACATCGACCCGCGTCAGGAATAAGGAAGGGAGGACGAAACAATGGCTTTATTTGAAAACTACGAGAGAAGAATCGACAAGATTAACGGCGTCCTCGCTCAGTACGGTATCTCTTCCGTCGAAGAGTGCCGCGAGATCTGCAAGGCCAAGGGCTTTGACCCGTATGAGATCGTCAAGGGCATCCAGCCCATCTGCTTTGAAAACGCTTGCTGGGCATACACCGTCGGCGCGGCCATCGCCATCAAGTCCGGCGTGAAGTCCGCTGCCGAGGCAGCCAAGATGATTGGCGTGGGCCTGCAGTCCTTCTGCATCGATGGCTCCGTCGCCGAGGACCGCAAGGTCGGCCTTGGCCACGGCAATCTCGGCGCGATGCTGCTCTCCGACGAGTCGAAGTGCTTTGCCTTCCTCGCCGGTCACGAGTCCTTCGCCGCTGCCGAGGGCGCGATCGGCATCGTCCGCAACGCTAACAAGGCCCGCAAGGAGCCCCTGCGTGTCATCCTGAACGGCCTCGGCAAGGACGCCGCTCAGATCATCTCCCGCATCAACGGCTTCACCTATGTGCAGACGCAGTTCGACTATTTCACCGGCAAGCTGAACATCGTGCGCGAGATCCGCTACAGTGAGACCGAGCGCGCCGACGTCCGCTGCTACGGCGCGGACGACGTCCGCGAGGGCGTGGCCATCATGCATTCCGAGGGCGTGGACGTTTCCATCACCGGTAACTCCACCAACCCGACCCGCTTCCAGCACCCCGTCGCCGGCACCTACAAGAAAGAGTGCATCGAGCAGGGCAAGAAGTATTTCTCCGTCGCCTCCGGCGGCGGCACGGGCCGTACCCTGCACCCGGACAACATGGCTGCCGGTCCCGCTTCCTACGGCATGACCGATACCATGGGCCGTATGCATTCCGACGCCCAGTTCGCCGGTTCCTCCTCCGTGCCCGCGCACGTGGAGATGATGGGCTTCCTCGGCATGGGCAACAACCCCATGGTCGGCGCGACCGTCGCTGTCGCCGTCGCCGTGGCCGAGAGCCTGAAGTAAGAAAAACTTACCGAAAGCTGATAAAAAGCAACAATTTCACAAAACACAAAGCACCCGCTTCCATGAGGAAACGGGTGCTTTTGCATTTTTGTCAACATTTTGCCAACCTCTGCTCAAAGTCGGCACTAAAATGATGCAGTGGGCGATGTCACTTTTCGAGTGCGTCTTCTATATGAGAACTCAAATCGCGGCCTGCTGTGAAGACATTCCAGATGTAGACGGTTTGTGCAGTTTTATCTGTGGAGTAAACCACAACATCCTGCCGTGTGATGAACAGGCGGACACCTTTGCTGTGCCATGGCTCTTCGTTGTAAAGCGGATACTTCTCCGGCATAAAAGAAAGATCATGTCAGATCGCATCCTTCAGGCGAGCGTACCAGCGTTCGGCAATGGTACGGTCGTGAAGGACGCTGGTGATGTATTGAAACTTTTCAGCGATATCGTTGGCGGCAGCATTTGTGTATACGATATTGTATCCATGTTTGCTTATAGTCCTGCGATTTTTGCGTCAAGCGCATCCTGAGAAAGGGTACGGCCAGAGGCAATATCCGCTGCACTCTTGTGGAGTTTGGCGTTGATCTCATCCTGACTCAGTTCATCCCAGGTTTTTAAGGACGGGGTAAAGGGCATACCGCCTTCACGAAGACTTTGCTGCGCAAAGATGCGGACGGCCTCTGCAAAGGAGGTACCGAGACTGCGATAGAGACTCTCTACCTCAGATTTCAGTTCGCTGTTCATACGGATTTGAAACGTTGCATCCATTGCCATAAAAATCAACTCCTTGTGTTACGATTGTACTACAAATGAAAAAGGAATGTCAATAGCAGTATCTGCCGAACGGCAGAGAAACAATGCAGATGAAAGGAAAAATCCCAATTATTTTTTCAGAATACCTAAAACAGCTCCAATAGCTGTGCATTTTCGGTGGACATCTTATTTGTGAGATGCTGATAGATCTGCATTGTGACCTGAATGTTCTTGTGACCGAGGCGGTATTGCACATATTTGGGCGAAGCACCCTTTTCGGCAAGCATGGTGGCGTGGGTGTGACGAAGACTGTGGTAATCAAACTTGTCAAACCCAAGCTCTGTGCGGGCGATATGACTGACATGCTGCATATTGCGGCTGTTGATATAGATGCTGCCGGGACGGACCATCACAAGATGGATTTCCCGTCCGCGCCCCTCCGTGTTTAGCCTGCCGTCCTCATCACAAAACTGGTGAACGTAAAGGTCCTCACAAAGCGCCTGACTGTCAAACTGACGCTGCTTTTCGCGCTGCAGTGCAGAGATAACATCCTGCGAAAGTTCAATCGTGCGGACGCTGTCATATTTGGGCGCGGTGAAATACCAGTAGCCGGACTGCCCGGTAACGGTGTCCTTGTCCTGCCACTGAATTTGCCGACGGATAAATAACTGCTTTCGTTCAAAGTCGATATCTTCCCATTCTAAAGCAAATGCCTCTGCAATACGCGGACCGCACTTGTATCCGATCAAGAGCGGCAGATAGGAACTGCTTCCCTCTGGAAAGCGCTGAAATATCAGAGACATTTGGTCGGGTGTGATATAGGCGTGCGGTGCGCTTCTGGTTTTGACAGCAGGTATTGCGCGGTGAGAAGGGACTTTAATATATTCCGCAGGGCTGTACGGGATATACTTCAGCGGCTGCACAGCATAGGACAAGCTCCCCGTTAAAATTCCGTTCAAGCTGGCGAGCGTATTACGGCTATAACCTTGATTGAATTTTTCGTTGAGCAGATTTTGCAGAATCTCTGGGGAGAGCGCTGCCAGACGGTAGTGGCCAATCGCAGGCTTCAAGTGCAGGCGAATTTTCTTCTCATAGTTGGTGATCGTGCTTTTCTTGCAGTTGTTATAGCAATATCTGTTTATCGATGACTTCCACCTGCTGACGGATGACCGTGTTTCCCGTTTTCTCTGCACGCTGGCGGGGCGTCTGCCCGGCAACGCGCATCTGATCGTTGCAAGCCGTGACCGTTTTCTCCCCGCCGCGGAGCTCCTTCGGCTGGGAAATCGGGTCTACCGGATCGGCACGGAACAACTGCGGCTGAATCACACGGAGCTGGCCATTTATGCTCACCGCTGCGGCACCGACCTTTCCGATGCCCAGGTGGACTCGCTGCTTTATTCCAGCGAGGGCTGGTTTTCCGCCGTGTATCTGAATTTGCGGACGCTTTCCGAGCGCGGCACACTGCCTGACCGCAATTCCGACATCTACGCCACCTTCACCGCCGCCATGATCGATCCGCTGCCGGAAAAGCAGCGGGAGTTTCTGGCGGTCATGGGTCTGGCCGATGAGTTTACCGTGGAGATGGCCCGCTTTTTCACCAGGGATGCCGACGCGGATAAGCTTCTCTCCGCGCTGACCGCTCAGAACGCCTTTGTCACCTGCCTGCCGGATGGCGTGACCTATCGCTTTCACCACATGATGAAAGAATGCGCCGAGCAAACCTTTTTGACACTGCCTCAGGCGGTGCAGGTGTGCTGCCGCGAGCGTCTGGGCGCGTGGTATGAGGAGCACCGGCAGTACATTCAATCCATGTCTGCCTATTGGAAGAGCGGAAATTACGATGCCGCTCTGCGCGTTGTGGAAAAGGACGCGGGCATCCTGCTCGCATCCCTGAACCCGCAGACGGTACTGAACGCCATGGCAGTGTGTCCCATTTCCGACCTGAAGGCGCATCCGCTGGCGCTTCTTGTCCTGATGCGCAGTATGTTCAACTGGCGGAATGTCCCAAAAATGCTGGAGCCGAAGGAGCTTTTGCTGACTGCCATCCGGGAGCACTCGGAGCTCTCTTCTGCGGAGCGGGGCAACCTGCTGGGCGAGTGTGACCTGATCATGAGCTTCCTCTGCTATAACGACATCGGCGCGATGAGCCGCCTGCACCGCAGCGCCAGCGCCCAGATGTCCCGTCCTGCCATCAGTATCCGAAAAAGCGGCGGCTGGACCTTCGGCTCCCCCTCGGTCCTGATGATGTTTTACCGGGGAGCGGGGGAGCTGCAAAGCGAGCTGGCCGAAATGGACGAGTGTATGCCCCACTATTATCAGATCACCGAGGGCCATGGGCAGGGCGCGGAGAAGATCATGCGGGCGGAGGCGGACTTTATGCAGAGCTGCTTCACAGACGCGTACATTGGCCTCGAAAGCGCCTATGCGCAGATCGAGGGCAATGGTCAGGAGAACATGGCACTGTGCTGCGATTTTCTGGCGCGGCGGCTCTCCCTGCACCGGGATATCCGCCGGCATTGCACCCCTGAGGAACGCCGGGCGTCTCTGCTGCGCCACCACAACGCCGCATGGCTGAACATCTGGAACGCCGCCGACGCTTATGTTCACGCCCTGCTGGGTGAGACGGACCGGATCCCGCCCATTTTTGCCGATCATCAGCTTTCCGCGATCCACTTCCTTGCCCCCGGCAAGCCGATGATGGACCTGATCGAAAATCAGGTCTATCTGGCGCAGGGCGCTTATGCCACGGTGATCGGCCGCAGCGAAGGGCAGTTGGCCATGTGCGGCGCCATGCACTACGCGCTGGTAGCGCTGCATATCCGCATCCAGACAGCGGCGGCCTATGAGATGCTGGGCAAGCACGAGCAGGCGCGCAGCCTGTTGACGCAGGCGCTTGCCGACGGGGAGCCGGATGGCTTTGTCATGCCCTTTGTGGAAAATTATCGCTATCTGAAGCCCTTGCTTGCGCAGGAGATCCCGTGCGGCCTTATTCCGAGGATCGTCGAGCTGGGGGAAGACGCGGAACGGCGCAGAAGCAGGGCGGGCCGCCCTGAAAATTTTGCTGCCCTGACCGAGCGGGAGTATGAGATCGTGTGTTTGATGGCCCGGCGGCTTTCCAACCGCGAGCTTGCGGGAAAGCTGTTCCTTTCCGAGGGCAGCGTCAAGCAGTATATCAACCAGATTTATTTCAAGCTGCATATTGAAGGCGACGCCCGCACCAAGCGGGAGCGGCTTCTGGCGCTTCTTTCACAAAAGGCCTGACTTTTTTCATGCCGTTTCATCCGATCCGCTGTACCGCTGTCGGTGCAGCGGACTTTTCCTCTCTCCTTTATGAGCATATAAAAAAGACCTCGATTTTTGATCGAGGTCTTTTTTTGTGGTGCTTCAACGGCAATATTTTTCAATATAAGCGTTCTGGCACTTGACGATGATTTTGATGGCTTCGTCGCGGCCGAGGACGTCGCTGACGACGGTCTCCTTGCCCTCGAGACTCTTGTACACGCGGAAGAAGTGACGGATCTCGCTTGCCACGTGGTTCGGCAGCTCCGAGATGTCCTGATAGGTGTTATAGGTCGGGTCCTGGAAGGGAATGGCGATGATCTTTTCATCAAGGCTGCCGCTGTCCTCCATCGAAATAACGCCGATGGGGTAGCACTCCACAAGGCTCAGCGGGCGGATGCACTCCGAGCAGAGCACCAGCACGTCCAGCGGGTCGCCGTCATCTGCCCAGGTGCGGGGGATGAAGCCGTAGTTCGCGGGATAGTGGGTCGAGGTGTAGAGGATGCGGTCGAGGCGCAGCGCGCCGGTCTCCTTGTCCATTTCATACTTGTTTTTCGAGCCCTTCTCGATCTCGATGACCGCGAAAAAGTCCTCGGGGCGCACGCGCGCCGGTGCAATATCATGCCAAAGATTCATAAAATGTTCTCCCTTCTTTGCGGATGGTAAATGGGGAAACGCGCAGAAGATCGCTTCTGCGCGTTTTTTGAGTTTTTCGATCACTGATTGCTCAGGGCCTCGTCGATGCTCTTTGCGCCGAGCTTACCGGCGCCCATGGCGAGGATGACGGTGGCGGCGCCCGTGACGGCATCGCCGCCGGCGTAGACGTTCTGGTGAGAGGTGAGACCGGCCTCGTTAACGACGATGCCGCCCTTGCGGTTGACCTCAAGACCCGGGGTGGTGTTCTTGATGAGCGGATTCGGCGTGGTGCCGAGGGACATGATGACGCAGTCGACCGGCAGATCGAACTCGCTGCCGACCTTCTCGATCGGGCGGCGGCGGCCGGAGGCGTCGGGCTCGCCCAGCTCCATCTCCACGCAGGTCATGGAGGAGACATAGCCCTTGTCATCGCCGTTGATCTTGACAGGGTTGTTGAGCGTCTTGAAGACGATGCCCTCTTCGATGGCGTGCTCGACCTCTTCATGACGGGCGGGCAGCTCTTCCATGCCGCGGCGGTAGACGACATACACGTCCGCGCCGAGACGCTTGGAGCAGCGGGCGGCGTCCATCGCGACGTTGCCGCCGCCGACGACGGCGACCTTCTTACCGGCAAGCGGCATGATGGGCGTGTCGGAGCCCTCGCGGTAGGCCTTCATCAGGTTGATGCGGGTCAGGAACTCGTTGGCAGAGTAAACGCCGCAGAGGTTTTCACCGGGGATGTGCATGAACATCGGCAGGCCTGCGCCGGAGCCGATGAACACAGCCTCGAAGCCATACTCGCTCATCAGCTCATCGATGGAAACGACGCGGCCGATGACCATGTTCGTTTCAACCTTGACGCCCAGCGCCTTCAGGCCGTCGACTTCCTTCTGCACCTGTCTCTTATACACATCTGACGCTGCCGACGAGCG
>ENA-OUQP01000765-OUQP01000765.1-human-gut-metagenome-genome-assembly--contig:-NODE-765-length-26864-cov-9.560633_pt1 | contig 26864 bp, 21 predicted proteins | sample MGYA00237951_ERZ548836 | MGnify/ENA primary metagenome ERZ548836 (study PRJEB26490, sample SAMN05194702) | human gut metagenome | biome: terrestrial biome; feature: human-associated habitat; material...
AGTGTGAGGTCATGGCACGGTATCACGTTCAGACGGCTTATGAAGGATTCAAGGTTCAGTATGAAGAAAGCTAGGCGCAGTGCGGACACTACGTCCTGCTTCTTTCAAGCAAAAAATAACACTTTGAGGTTGTGCAGTAAACAACTGAAAACAAATTTCGGAGAACTGCACAACTACAAAAGGTTCTATTTGTAAGAAAATACCGCCCATGCAGCGCAGCGATGATTTTGTCGGGTGAAACAGCGGCAAAATGAATCGGGTGTGTTGCGGGGCGGTATCGGAACTCCACACAGCGTCTTAAACAAAAGAAAATGCGAGCGACGTCAGTGACGGCACTCGCACAAAAGATTACTCTTTTTAATATCAATGATATTATATGTGAACTAATTCAACTTGTCAACAACTTTTTTCAGAAATTCAAAAGAAGTTGCTATCAATTTGTTTCCTTCTGGACCTTCAAAATAATCTATATGCCTTTGCATTCGACCGTTTACGAATTCAGTGAGTTGCTTTATCCGACGTTTTTTGACGGAAGGGCTAACAATTTTGTTATAAGCATATAGCAAGCAGACAATTTCAAACATCGGACGGCTTGTCAATTTGCTGCGGCGTTCACCAGCTGAGATATTGTCGAGTGATGCAATAAAGGCCGAGATCTCAGGTGATGGCCTTGTTGTGCTCGTGCGAGACAGCGCATTGAGCAAACAGTTATTATGCGCGCAAGCATTGCGCAAACTTTTGACCGGATTCAAAACTCTTTGGGGTAACAGTGGTGTAAACTGTGGATTTCGTTCTGCATAAAAACGGTACATACGCAAAAATTCGCCAAATCCAATCAGTTCTTCCAGAACCCACATTGGACAATCAACGTCATAAATACGTGTTGATAGATACGCCTGCGGACTCTGTGCCGGGAAAACAGAACATACTGCAAAATACTTTTCAATTAGTTCGCCTGTAAAGGAGGCGTCTGTTTTTCGTTCGATAGCTGCCAAAATCTCCGGGTATTGTGCAAGAAAATCACGGACGATTGCATAGCCGTCTTCACTCGGATTTTCTTCTAATTCACGCAGAAGCGAAACTTTCAAATCATGCTCTACATCAATGCACATTTGCAGAAGAAGCTCCCTTAGGTAAAAATCCAGTGTAGACAGCTCAGTCAAATATGCAAACTCAAGATGGATGTATTTTCCTGCATTTGGGCCAGCAATATGTTTGGGGTAATTTTTTCGATAAGATGCTGTGCGCAGATAATTGTTTCTCTGTGAAAAACATTCTACGGCCTGTTCTTCTGAAATGAGATGAAATTGGATACCTTTTTCATCATGGAGCATCTGAACAAGTTCTTCCGCAGTCTTTTTCGGTTTCATTTTAGAATTTTCGATTATGCTCACATCCTGTTCAATCGTTCTTTTTCAGTTGCCCCATCAATTCCTGAAAACTTTCCAGAGCACTCTGCAAATTTTCAATAATATCCGCGGCAAGTTCGTCCGGCGCAGGGAGATTGTCCAAATCGGCAAGCGACTTGTCCTTCAGCCAGAAAATATCCAGACTGGTTTTATCACGTTCCAGAATTTCATCTACCGTGAATCTGCGCCAGCGGCCTTCTGGATTTTCCTGTGACCATGTTTCTGTGCGTTCGTGGCGGTTTTCTGGATGATAGCATTGAATGAAATTCTGCAAGTCAGCGTCCGTCATGGGATGCTGACGAAGCGTAAAGTGAACATTTGTGCGAAAATCGTAGATCCAGACTTCCTTTGTCTGACGCTCTGGGCTGGCGGGACGCTTATCGAAGAAAATCACATTTGCCTTTACACCCGGCTTGTAAAAAATGCCAGTTGGCAGGCGGAGAATGGTGTGCAAGTCCGTGGTGTCCAACAGCTTTTTACGGATGATCTCGCCTGCACCACCTTCGAATAGAACGTTATCCGGTACAACAACGGCCGCCTTTCCGGTCGGCTTCAGAATCGTATTGATATGCTGGATAAAGTTGAGCTGTTTATTCGAGCTGGTCGTCCAGAAATCCTGCCGGTTGTAGACCAGATCCTCTTCTTCCTGCTCCTCTTCTTCATTGGTGAAGGTGATGGAGGATTTTTTACCGAACGGCGGGTTCGTCAGTACATAGTCCACACGATAACCCGGGTCAGACAACAGCGCATCCCCACGCATGACAGGGACTTTGCCGTACAGGTCACCGATGTTGTGCAGATACAGATTCATCAGACAGAGTTTGAAGGTTGCGACCACAAGTTCAGTTCCATAGAACGTTTCGTTTTTCAGGAATTCTTTCTCTGTACGGTCGAGTGCATAGTTCTTTGGGTTAGCCAAGAACGCCTGTGCAGCAAGGAAAAAGCCGCCGCTTCCACAGCAGGGGTCAGCGATCGTTTTTTTCGGTTCCGGGCGCAGACAGGCCACCATCGCCTTGATGAGCGGGCGGGGTGTAAAATACTGCCCTGCACCACTTTTTACGTCCTCGGCGTTCTTTTGCAGCAAACCTTCGTAAATTTCGCCCTTCACATCGGAGGACATGGACACCCAGTTTTCCTTGTCGATCATCTGCACCACGCGGTACAGGATGGAAACATTGCTGATTTTGTTGACGGCCCCTTTGAAGATCTGCCCTAAAATGCTGCCCTCATCGCCCAGCCGCTCCAGTATAGCGCGGTACTGATTTTCCAGCTCTGCGCCCTTAAGCGTGTTCATATCCGACCAAGTATAACCTTTAGGAATGCCGGTTTCTCGTTTGTACGGCGGACGGGAGTATTCATCGGACATTTTCAGGAAAATCAGGTAGGTAAGCTGTTCAAGATAATCGCCGTAGGATACGCCGTCATCTCGCAGCGGATTGCAAAGTCCCCAGACTTTGGAGACGATATTAGAAGATTGTTCGCTCATTCAGATTCCTCTAAGATGATTTGTTTAAGTATTTTAAAAAATTCTATAAAGTTACTAAAAGAAAATTCATTCGGATGCTGACTTACATATTCAGCAAATTTCATTTTAGGCAGTGCAAGATTTGTTGAACGTTCATTGTCATTGAAGCTAAAAACACGTTCTTTACTTGTGCCTTCAATAATTGCAATACTTTCAGGTCCGCATGAACTCCTTTTTTCACAGTATACACCTAGCGTCATATTATGGCCAGCGGTGTTAAATTCATTTCCAATGTATAAACGCCGTTTTACTCCACCAAAATCCACTTCTGTTTTGATTTCAGTATCTGAATAATAATGTTCAATGCAAATTCCTGGAGTATTCTGCCTATTTTGAGGTATTGGAAGTATTAAGGAATATGTATTATTTCCCCAATATTTATATTCTTTTCCCTTGTTTCCGAGCTTGTCGTTGGTTGTTTTTACATCGCAATCTGCGACAAAGATATATTTTCTGGTATGAGGGAGTTTTGCAGCGTTTTCACACAAAGAACAAAGCGCTACATCTCCCATTTCTAGTTTCAAACCATCCGTACCACTGTTTTTGGGTTCATACTCCAAAAACTCAAATTCCAAACCATTAAATATATCATCATACTGACTATCTTTCGATAAAGCTGAAAATGCAGTTTTCATGTGTTTCCAATCTGTGCTGCCTTCGGTGATGATAAGTGGTTTTCCTTCGGTGGGAATAGTACGAGCAAGTTCTTGAATATCACTATTGAATTTTTGTGTCTGCTTAATATAATTATACGCACGTAAAAATTCAGAAAAACACTCGACATTGATTTTTTGACCTTTCGGCATTTCGTAAACGTCAAAAGCATCTTCACCTAATGTTTCTCTCATTCCAAGTAAGAACAGCGGCGAATGCGAAGTTATAATGAATTGGATTTTAGGGAACATTGCAATCAATTTTGGAAGTACTTCTTTTTGCAGTTTACTGTGCAAATGAAGTTCGATTTCATCAATCACGACAATTCCGGTAATTTCATTCAACAGGATACTCTTTGTAATGTCATTATTATCTGCATAATGAATAATTGTTGCAAACATATTGAAAAGAGCAATCTGTCCGGTTGATAAAGAATCTAAAGTAGGACATATTATATCGTCATTTTCTCTTTGTACAATGTGAAATCTTGAACCATATAAACTTCGGAAATTCAAATGGAAGTAAACGTCCTTTCCGATTATTATGCTAAGTATTTTTTCGAGATTTTCTCTTGCTTGTCGCATTAACAAAAGGTTCGCGGTAGAAACATGAGCTAATGATAATGAATCCGATTCGCCTATAATATCTCCACGAGAATCAGCAATTACATCAAGCAACCATTGCAGATTCAAATTTGTCACATTGTGAACTGCAATAGAGTTTTCAAGGCGTCCATTAAATCGATCCTCAACTTTTGGGTGCAAATAATCCAAAGCTATATAATAGGAATCCCCAAGCCATACGGGTTGCTCATATCTGTCTGGCCCAAAATAACAAATCACATTTTCTTTCCATATTGTTTCGACTTGTTTGGACGATGCCTTCAAAACTTTCTCGTTTCCTTGTACATCTCCGGATATGGATGAAATATTGATATTGTTTTGTTCTTTAATATCATTAATTGTAACATTGCCAGACTTACATAAGTAAATAGGAGGTTCTTCATCCGGAGATTCCTTACAGTTATACAAAAGGAACGAATACATATATGACGTTCCTGAATGAATTTCGTCAGGCAGGATCGTCTTAAAAAAATTATGTCCGCCACTTTCCATTGGTGTTGTGGCATTCATAAAATGCTTCTGCGCCATCTCATAAAAAGAATCAACGATATTTGACAGGATAGTTGACTTTCCTGTACCGTTTTCACCAACAAGAATTATAGGTTTTGGCGCTCCATTGTTGTTGAACGAAAAATCGATTCTTACATCCTGTAAAGGACCGACGTTTTTATACGCTAGTTTTTCAATATACATACCTTTATTCCTCAAACGCCTGTTTCAAAATACTCTGCCGCATTGCATCCGCTTGTGCAAGCGCGGTATCAACTGTTTTTTCAATGCTATCGCAAACTGAAAGTTGCTCTTCAACTTTATCTACGATTTCTGTTGCGGTAATATCATCGACAATTGGAACAGGGGTATCTCGGATATCATCAAGTCCTAATCCGAGTTTTCCACCACCACGCTTGTTCTTTAGCAAATCTTTCTGTCCATATTCACTTCGCAGATACCACGCCATGAATCTTCCTTGCACCGGGTTTTGAAATCGGACCAAAGCAATATGCTGATTTATATATGCTTCTTCAACCTTCTCTGAGACAAAACCAATGCTTCCAAGGTCGGCAGTAATAGAAACGAGTACATCATTGGGCTGCAATCTTGTCCGAACGCCCTCTGCGTTATCCGGTGGAGTAATATGCTGAATATCTCTGAAGTCAATATCAATGCCACTATGTGTTAAATTTCCGATTCTTACAAATAAAGCACCGCTGTTAGAATAATACTTTGCCCAGCCTCGTGAGCCACTTGTAACAACCACAGTCAAATTACGAATAGAGTCCTTTTTCTCAAAATCAGAAAACGCATCTTTCAGCACAGCCTGTCGATATACCTCTAACTGCTCTTTTGTGGTTTTGAGCGTACCAACAACCTTGTCAAGCTCCGAGAAAAGTTCTTCGATGTGGGCAACAACGCGGGATTGTTCATCACTAGGAATGTTCGGAATAGGAATTTTCCTCATCTGTGCTTGAGTTAATTTTAGACGAGTTGTTCCTGAGACATAATTTTTATAGTTGAAATAATTTAGATAATAACAAAGGAACTCGTTGTTCGTTTTGGAACGGAGAATATGTGCATGGTTATTAACCCATGTTTTTCCATAGATAATATATGCTTTTTCAGCGTATGGATTAAGAAACGGAGCACCGTCTTCACCCAAAAGAATGTATTCGCCATCCGTTAAAAAGGAGTCAATCCATCCAACTTGCCCCGTCGCACCATAATATGGGAAAAGTTCATCCAAAGGCTTTCCTTTAATAAGATTTAGTCGTTCTTTACTATTAACTGGTTTTCGATATGAATCCAATATATCGGCTGCTTGTTCAAGAGGAATATAATTATACATTTGTTTTTTAATTTCTTTCTTGCAATTCTACAATAGGACTGTGATAATTCAATTTAACACCATACGCACTTTTTAAGGGTGAAAGTAGCGACTCATCTATATTTTGAACGAGATTCTCATGTTCAGCTTCCCCCACAACGATAGTATAAAGAAACACTTTCGGCTTGTTAAAAGAGGAATTGTAATCGGTCTTGATTTCAATGCTATACTTTCCTATATCCCAGAAAAACTCCCTTTCAACAAATCTTTTTGCTTCTGCATATTCTGGAAAATTTGTGTATTTTTCATATGCAACCTGGTAATTAGGAGCGGTTAACTGTATTTCAGCTACTTTGTTGAAGAGTACCGTAGTATTTTTTCGAAAGGCTTTTCCAAATGCATCAAACGCATCAGAAAATTCTGTGAATGTACATACCATACTATTTGATTCTATCCTAAACGGATGTGCACATTCAGTTGTATTTACATACGTTCCGACCATGCTTTGATTTACGGGAGAAATAAATGTTCCCCATGATAGATTTAATACTCGGTCATCTTTCTGACGAACGATTTTTATTGCGATATTTTTTACGGATACTGGTTTTACATTCGCCTCGTATACACCATCGATCCGAATGTACGAGCCACTTTGATTAAAATACAAATATGTGCGACCTGCTGGTAAAAATTTCAATTTTGGTTGTTGAATCCATGTTTTGTAAATAGTTTTTATAAGGGGCAAAATAAGAGCCAATACTGATAAACAAAGAGCCAAAAACTCATAAAAGGTCATCGGAGTATTAAAATTGAACGTCATATTTTCCTCCTTACGCTACCAATTCCTCATTCATTTCGTCCAAAATCTCCTGATACTTTTCTCCGAACACCCGATAGAACCCACCCAAGCCGCCTTTGCTGTCAAACGGCGTATACTCCAAGTCCTCCGGCAGAATGCTCAGCGATGTGATGATATGCTCCTTGATCAGCCGCAGCCATTCCATCTGCTCAGCGGTAAAGTGAACCGCACCGGTATTGCGGCGGAAAGTCCACTGTTTGAAGTTATAGTTTACCCGGTCGGCAAAGGGCGAAAGGGTATCCGTATAGCCCATCTGAAAACGGATAATAGAAATCAGATCGGTCAGCTGAGCGAGTGTGCCTTTCTTTACCTTGCCAGGCTGCTTGATGGCATAACAATCCCACAGACGCTCGACCGTGATGCCCTTTGCTTTGAGTTTTTGATACAGTTCCGTCAGATTTTTCAGTACCATCGGACGTTTTTTATACGTTTCATTGTAGATGATGCGCAGGGCAATGATCTCATCTTTATTTTCCTCGATGAAATCCTTGAATGTAGAAATCACCCGGTCTGCCGTTTCCTCCTGATTAGTGTCATAACCGGCAAAGAGTACCTTGTCCAAATTGACGCTGTCGATGATCTGGTCATGGCTGCGGCGGACATTTTCAATAAAATCGCGAACTTCCGGCTTCTGAAAAGGTGCAACGGCCTGTTCGATGAGCTCTTTCTGGGTCTGTGCAAGCTGTTCCGGTGCGGGCGTAAGCACACCGCTTTTTGTTTGCGCTTTGGCATGAATGACATCTTCATCAAAGGCATTCAGCAGATTCTCCGCAACCTGCTCTGCGGTTTCCCCTACGGTTTCTTTGAACTGCTTGTGTTCGCTGCGTTCCATCCTGCGGCTGAGACGAATCACACGGTTTGCAAGAGAAGTCAAGGTATCCTCATCCCGCGCACCGAGTGCAATGTTCATCATCAGTTCCTTCATGGAAACCGCTGGCTTGCGTTCCAGCGTGCGGGTCTCGGTCTTTTTGGATTTGGTTACACCCACTGCATCCACGATCACAAAATGATCTTTGTTTTCCGTAGCAGAAGGTGTTACCTTTTGTAAATCATCCTTGCTCAGCGTGCGGGTGCCGCGGCCTTTCATCTGCTCGAAGTAATTGCTGCTGCGCACATCCCGCATGAACAGCAGGCACTCGATGGGCTTTACATCCGTACCGGTCGCGATCATATCCACAGTAACGGCTATACGTGGGTTGTAGTCATTCCGGAACGAGCTGAGAACGGCTTCCGGATTCTGCGCACTGTAAGTGATCTTTCTGCAAAAATCGTTTCCTTCGCCGAATTCTTCCCGGACGATCTGCACAATATCGTCTGCATGGCTGTCCGTCTTGGCAAAAATCAGCGTTTTGGGGACTTCTTTCCGGTAGGGGAACAACGTGGTATGGAGTGCTTCTTTGAAGGTGCGAATCACAGCACGGATCTGGCTTGGATTTACGACATCCTTATCCAACTTGGACTGTGTGTAGAACACATCCTCGTCCATCTGCTCCCAGCGTTTTGCGCGCGTCAGGCGGTTACGCCGCTCGATCAACTGCTTTAGGATGGTTGCACCATTTTTCGTCACATCGGTTTCAATCAGATAAATGTCCTCGCCAACGTTAACGCCGTCCAGAACGGCCTGCTCTCGCGTATATTCGCTGACAAAATTTTCATTGAAGTAGCCGATGGTTCGCTTATCCGGCGTAGCGGTCAGGCCGATGATAAACGCATCAAAATAGGAAAGCACTTGACTCCATACATTGTAAATAGAACGATGGCATTCATCTACAATGATACAGTCAAAGAACTCCGGCGGAATTTTGGCATTGTAGACGACCTCTTTTGGTGCTTTGCTTTCGGCGGTGACATATTCCGCAAAGGGAATCTCTTCTGCCTGTTCGTCCAGTTCTTCCCCTTTTAGAATGGAATACATCCGCTGAATCGTACTGATGCAGACCTGTACATCCCCGGAAATATAAGAGTTTTTTAACCGGCGTACACCATACAATTCCGAAAAGCTGCGAGGATCATCATTGGGCTTGTATGCCATGAACTCGCGCTCGGCCTGTTCACCAAGGCTGCGGGTATCTACCAGAAACAGGATGCAATTCATTCTGCCGTATTTCAACAGCCGATAGGCGGCAGTAATGGCTGTAAAGGTCTTGCCTGCGCCGGTTGCCATCTGCACAAGAGCACGCGGCCGATTTTCTGAGAACGAAGTGTCCAGACCATGAATTGCACTGATTTGACATTTGCGGAAGCCCGATTCATCCAGCTGCGGGATACGCTTCAAATTGTTGCGCACAGTATCCGGTTCAGCAAGCCAGCGTTTCAACGTCTCCGGGCGGTGGAACGAGAATACCTCGCGCGAACGGTATTTAAGATCTGCGTAATCGGTAAAACGCACCAATTCGCCAGTGGCTTCGTAGGCGAACCGAACCTTGTACTCCCGCTTTACCCATTTGAACTGGCTATTTGCATAGCGGCTGGACTGCGTTTCCACGTCTGTCAGCGCTTGACCTTCTTCGTCCTTCTTTGCCTCTACAACACCAACTGGCGCTCCCTCAATGAAAAGTGCATAATCCACCGGACCGGTATTAGTAGGGAACTCGCGCACTGCAACACCGGAAGCAACCGTCAGATTTAGTTGTTTCAGATCCTGAATTGTCCAGCCACTTTGCCGCAATCTGTTATCGATTTGTTCCCGCGCTCTTGCTTCCGGAGTCATAACGATGCACCTGCCTTTGCTATCTTAGAGCAAACTGTTGATACCTCTATTTTATAAGATGCAACACAATATTACAAGTGTTTCCTTTTCATAAATTTCAAAGCGATATACTTCATGAGAATTTTTCAAAGTACTTGAAAATACGTAAAATTCATGGTATAAATTATACGAAACAATTGCTGCTTAGTATCTGCTGCTCAACAATATCTAAATGGGAGGTGCCTGCCATGACCGCCGTGATCTACGCCCGCTATTCCAGCGACAATCAGCGTGAAGAATCCATCGAAGGCCAGATTCGTGAATGTACGGCTTATGCCGAAAAGAACGGCATCACGGTCATTAAGCACTACATTGATCGTGCATTCTCCGCAAAGACGGACAATCGCCCGGAGTTTCAGCAGATGATCAAGGACAGCGAGAAACGGTTGTTTGACATTGTGCTGGTCTGGAAACTTGACCGCTTTGCCCGGAACCGTTACGATTCTGCACATTATGAGTACCAGTTGGAGCGAAACCATGTCAAGCTGGTGTCCGCTACTGAACCAATTTCAGATGGTCCAGCAGGTATTATGGTCAAAAGTATGCTCACCGGCATGGCTGAATATTATTCCGCAGAACTTTCTGAAAAGGTCGTGCGCGGCATGACCGAGAATGTTCTGAAGGGCAAATATAATGGTGGAACGATTCCCATCGGCTATACAGTGGACGAGGAGAAGCTCTTTCAAATCGACCCTTTGAAAGCTCCCTTTGTGGTAGAAGCCTTTCAGCGGTATAACGATGGTGCGACCATGAAGGAACTGATGAACTGGCTAAACGACAGTGGCGTGACCACCAACCGTAACCAGAAGTTCACCTATAACAGTATTCAAACTTTGTTGACGAATCGCCGCTATATCGGAGAGAACCGTTTTAAGGACATTGTGATGCCAGACAGCATCCCGGTTATCATTGAGAAAGAACTGTTCGACAGTGTGCAGGACAAAATTGCCAAGAACCGCCGCGCTCCGGCTCGGCACAAAGCGGAGGACGATTATTTGCTGACGACCAAGCTGTTCTGTGGAATGTGCGGTGCGATGATGTTCGGGGAGTGCGGAACGAGCCGGAATAAGAACGTCCACCACTATTATAAGTGTGCCAATGCCAAACGCACCAAGACCTGCAAGAAAAAGACCGTCCGTAAAGAGTGGCTGGAGGATTTGGTAGTCAACGAGACCATGAAGATGATTCGTGACGATGACTGTATCCGGTCTATCGTGGATGCGGTGATGATTCTTCAGGAACAGGAGAACACGGTGCTGCCTCTGCTGGAGAAGCAGATGAAAGACATTGAACGGGGCATTGAGAATCTTCTAAATGCGATTCAAGAGGGCATCCTGACCAGCTCGACCAAAGGACGCTTGGAAAAATTGGAAGCTCAGCAGAAGGAACTGGAGATCCGCATCGCGGAAGAAAAGCTGGCAAAGCCGAAGGTCAGTGCAGATTTTGTAAAATTTTGGCTCACCAACTTCCGCAAGCTCGACCCGAACGTGAAAAGCCACAGGGAGACGCTTATCAACACGTTCGTGAACGCGGTTTATCTCTATAATGAAAAAGTTTTGATTACATTCAACTACAAAGACGGCACAAAAACCATCACTTTCGATGAAATTGCCGCCAAAGATGCCCCAGAGGGCAATGGTTCGGATTTGGGTTGCTTCGCTCCACCAAAAAAGCTTCAGCGTAACTACTACGCTGGAGCTTTTTGTTTTATATGTGCGTGAAACTCACGAATGCGGGCGGATTCGAACAACATCGGCCCGCCGTACAGTCCGGCGGGCAAAAAAGCCCCAGTGGGGCTTTTTTAGATGCGCGGCTCGCGCAATCCACCCGCGCCACCCATCTGACAGCTCCCGTGTGCAAACACACAGGGGCTGTTTTATTTTCGTCTGCGCAGGGGTGCAGCACATCCTCGAAGTTGAGAAAAACGGAGCATTTGTCACATACTTATCACAAAAAGGTTACAAACGGCCTTTTTCTCCTCGAAAAGATTGTGAAACGATTGTTTATCTGGTATCATATCGGGGTGGCTGGCAAATGTGCCGGTCTGCGAGAAGAAATGAATCAAGATCAAGGAGAAGTATCCATGAAGAAAAAGAACGTTCTGGCTTCGCTGCTCCTGGCAGGTGCGATGTTCCTGACCGCATGCGGCGGCAGCGCATCCTCCACCAGCGCAGCAGGCGGCGTGTCCGGCAGCTTTACCGGCACGGCCAAGGGCATGGGCGAGGTGTCCGTCACCCTGACCCTGACGGACAACGTCATTACCGACTGCACCGCCAAGGGCGACGAGGAGACCCCCGGCATCGGCTCGGTGGTCATTGAGCAGTTCCCCGGCGAAGTCGTGGAAGGCAACACCATCAACCTCGACAGCATCAGCGGTGCGACCATCACCTCCAATGCGTTCGTGGAGGCTGCCAAGGCCGCACTGACCGAGGCCGGCCTGAACCCCGACGATTACATGGCCAAGGCAGACAAGACCGCCAACGGCGAAACCGTCAGCTATGATGCCGACGTCGTCGTCATCGGTGCAGGCGGCGCAGGCATGACCGCTGCCATGACCGCTGCCGATGCAGGCCAGAAGGTCGTCATCCTGGAGAGCCAGGCTATGGTGGGCGGCAACTCTGCCCGCGCCACCGGCGGCATGAATGCAGCCAAGACCGTCTATCAGGACGAGAACGAGTTCGATCAGGCTGCCGGTGTGGAAAAGACGCTGGCAACGGCTGCTGAAAAGTATGCCGACAATGAGACCATCACCGCACTGGCCAAGACCGTTTCCGAGCAGTGGGCAGCCTATCAGGCCAACCCCACCGGCTACTTCGACAGCGTGGAGCTGATGGAGCTGGACACCATGGTCGGCGGCAAGGGCATCAATAACCCGGAGCTGGTCAAGACCCTGTGCGAAGGCACGGCAGACGCCATCGACTGGCTGGATGAGAACGGCATCACCCTGCACAACGTCTCCAGCTTCGGCGGTGCATCCGTCAAGCGCATCCATCGCCCGGTCAACGAAGAGGGCAAGGTCGTCTCCGTGGGCGCTTACATGATCCCGCTGCTGCAGGAGAACTGCGAGAAGCGCGGCATCGACATCGTGCTGAACACCACCGTGGATACCATCCTGACCGATGCCAACGGCGCAGCCGTGGGCGTTTCCGGTACCGATAAGGACGGCAACACCGTCGTCGTCAACGCTAAGAGCGTCATTCTGGCCACCGGCGGTTTCGGTGCCAACCTTGATATGGTCACCCAGTACAAGCCCGAACTGGCAGGCTTCATGACCACCAATGCCGCTGGCGCACAGGGCCAGGGCATTGAGATGGCGACTGCCATCGGCGCAGGCACCGTGGATATGGACCAGATCCAGATCCACCCCACCGTTGAGGCCAACACCGCCGCCCTCATCACCGAGGGCCTGCGCGGTGACGGCGCGATCCTCGTCAACGCCAACGGCGAGCGCTTCGTCGACGAAGTCGGCACCCGCGACGTGGTCTCCGCTGCCGAGATCGCACAGCCGGGCAGCTACAGCTGGCTGATCGTCGATCAGGCCATGGTCGATGCTTCCAGCGTCATCCAGGGCTACATCAAGAAGGGCTACACCAAGACTGGTGCGACCTACGAAGAGCTGGCCAAGGAGCTGGACGTTGATCCCGCTGCCTTCGCCAACACCATGGAGACCTGGAACAGCTATGTTGAGGCCAAGAACGACCCCGACTTTGGCCGCACCAGCTTTGCAAACCCGCTGAACAATGGCCCCTACTATGCCATTAAGGTCACTGCCGGTGTCCACCACACCATGGGCGGCGTGACCATCAACAGCGCCACCGAGGTGCTGAAGGAAGACGGCACCGTCATCCCCGGCCTGTTCGCAGCCGGTGAAGTGACGGGCGGCGTCCACGGTGCAAACCGTCTGGGCGGCACCGCCGTGGCCGACTTTGTGGTCTTTGGCCGCATCGCCGGTGAGAGCGCAGCCAACTACGCAAGCGCACAGTAAAACCGAATAAAAGGCCGGGAGGCCGCCTCCGTCGAACGACTGGGGCGGCCTCCCGTTTTTTGTTGGGAAAATTCCCTTCCCCCTGCGGGGAAAAGCATGGTATAATCAGGGCATCAAAAAGAGAACCGGCAAGAGGTATTCGCTATGATGTACACACTGCATTATGATTCCCCGCTGGGCGGCATTCTGCTGGCGGCAGATGATGTGGGCCTGACAGGGCTTTGGTTCGACGGCGAACCGTATTTTGCCGAGGGTCTGGACCCGGACCACACGGCGCAGAAAACGCCCATCCTGCAGCAGGCAGAGCACTGGCTGGAGGTCTATTTCAGCGGCCGGGAGCCGGGTTTCACCCCGCCGCTCCATCCCATGGGGTCGCCTTTCCGGCAGGCGGTGTGGGAGCTGCTGCTGCAGATCCCCTACGGCCAGACCACGACCTACGGTGCGCTGGCAAAGCAGCTGGCGGAAAAGCAGGGGAGGCCCCGCATGTCTGCACAGGCAGTGGGCGGTGCCGTCGGGCACAATCGGATCGCGATCCTTATCCCGTGCCACCGGGTCGTCGGAACAAACGGCAGCCTGACCGGCTATGCGGGCGGCATCGACAAAAAGGAAACGCTGCTGCGGATGGAACACGTCAACATGGAGCAGTTCTTTGTGCCGTAACCGGGGGAGAAGACTGCGATGCCATCCCCTTGGGAGTCGGATGACTGCCGCATCCGGCATCCGGGCAAGTAAGTGCAGGCAGGGCCGTGCTGTTCAAGTCCTCTTATCCGCAGGGGAGAGCGTCAGGAAAAAACAAATCAGCGGCAGTCCTCCCGGTAGACATTCCTACGGGTCCAGGAACCGCGCACGAACAAAAGCCCCACTGGGCTGATTGCTTGCGGCACTGTGCGGCAGGGCCTTGCGGGTTGCGTTTGCTGATTTTTCCGCAGCCCCTTGGCAGGGCTTTGAAAAATCAGAACGCGGCCCCAACAACTCCTCCCTGTTTCTGCCGCAGGCAGCGGTCGTCGTTGTTGCTGTTCAAGTCCTCTTATCCGCATAGAAGAGTGTTTCCAAAAGGACGGATACAAAAAAGAAAAACGACAGCCTTTTTGAAAGCTGTCGTTTGAGAGTGCAGGAATGCAATCCAAATCCGAACCATTTCTCTTTGATGTTGCTTCTGCAACATTTTCAAACGTGATGGTCTGTGTACCTTCTTTATAGTTGAAGGTTATCAAAACCTTATCATCATACAGGTAAATCGCATTGATGAACGTATCCACCAACGCTTGCCGCTGGTCTTTCAGGCGCATATCCAGCTTGCGGAAACGCAGCAGCCAGAACCGGATGAACTCTTCGGTTACTTTCGGCTTTGCCAGCTTTTCCTCTGCAATGCGGGCTTCAAGCTCCCGCTTGGTTTCTTCGAGTTGCTCCAATCGCTCCTTGGTGGAACTGGTCAGGATGCCCGCCTGAATCGCATTGAGCATATTCTGGATACCCGATTCCGCATCCCGGAGTTGCTTTTCATAAAGGGGAATGTTGGTATTCTCCTTGTTTTGCAGTTCCATCACCTTGGCGATGATGGATTCCATGGCGGCATCGTCCTTGACAAGCTGCATGGTCTGATTGACCACCAGATCTTCCAGCCACTGTTTACGGACGGTCTTTTTCTTGCATCCTTTATGCTTCTTTGCGGTGGCACATTTATAGTAGCGGTGGACTTCTCCCGTCCGGCTCGTGCCGCTCTCTCCAAACATCAACGCACCGCAATGACCGCAGAACAGCTTGGTGGTGAGCAGGTAGTCATCCTCTGCCTTTCTACGGGCAGGGGCCTTCTTGTTTTTCAACATCTTCTCCTGTACATCGTTGAAAAGCTCTACGGACACGATAGGTGGAATCGCATCGGGAATCAGGACGTCCCGGTATTTCAACTCGCCGATATATCGGCGGTTGCTCAGCATGTGCTGGATGACATTGAAAGTCATTGGCCCACCGCGCTTATTCTTGATGCCCTTTTCATTGAGCCAATCCCGAATCTCCCGCATCGTCTGTCCGTCATTGTACCGCTGGAAAGCTTCAGCTACAAAGGGAGCTGTGAGTGGGTCGATTTCAAAGCGGCGGTCTGCGTTGATGGTGTAGCCGAAAGGGATAGCACCGCCAGAAAATTTGCCTTTCAGGGCGTTTTCCGTCATGCCGCGAATGACCTTTTCGGACAGATCAGCGGAGTAATACTCGGCATAACCTTCCAGAACCGATTCCAGAATGATACCTTCCGGGCCATCCGAAATGATCTCGGTGGCAGACATAAGCTTGACACCATTCTTTTTCAGCTGGGTCTTATACCGGGCACTGTCGTAGCGGTTCCGGGCAAAACGGTCCAGCTTCCAGACCAGCACGATGTCAAACAGCTTTTTGTCGCTGTCTTTGATCATCTGCTGAAACTCCGGGCGGTTGTCCGTCTTGGCAGAGATGGCACGGTCGATATAGTGCTTGACCACGGTGATGCCATTCTTCTCCGCATAGGCCGTACATTCACGAATCTGACCTTCTATGGATTCTTCACGCTGGTTGTCACTGGAATAGCGGGCGTAGATCACGGCGGTCATGGCAGGCACCTCTCTTTATACATCATTGAACGGCGGAACGTTCATTCAAAACGTTGTTTCGTATAATGTATATACCATAGTTTGAGAGCGATTGCAAGAAAAACATGAAAATCATTCAGTAATGCGCCACATTCGCTGCGTGCCGGATGCGTTCCAGTACCGGTTCCGCTTCCGGGCTTCGGAAATAGTCAAGGGTGCTCCGGGGCAAAAGCGTTTCCAGTGCAGCCCAGTCCCCGGCCTGCAGACACTGGCGCACGGTGGAAGCACTGATGGCTTTGCCGTTTACCTCTTTCCGGGGGACGATGATGCAGTCGATGCCTGCCCGGGGCAGCTGTTCCGCCATGATCTGGTTATACAGGCCTGTCACCTGACTGGTGGGTTCTTCGCCCACATAGCGAGCCGTGATATTGAGTGCCTTGGCGATCTTGGTGAACACGGCCAGATCCAGCCTTGCATGGCCGCTGATGACAGCCGCTTCATCCTTCAGGAAGTAGCTGGGGAAGGTGGCATTGGAGATGATATAGGGGCCGCTGTCGTGCAGAATGACATTGGGCAGGTGCGCCACACCCTCCGCCACAAGTCGCTTGCGGACGGCAAAAGGCACAAGGCTGGCATCCTCGCTGACCACGAACAAATGCAGAGTGTCACAGGCGGCAGCCGCCGTTTCCACCAGATACTGATGGCCGAGGGTAAAGGGGTTCGCATTCATGACGAGGGCCGCACTTTTGCCCCCGGTCTTTGTTTTTTCAAGGTTCCGCAGATAGCTTCCGAAGCCGTCCCGGCGGTTCTCCATAAAGACGAGGGTATCCTCTACCCGGGCGATCTCGTAAAAGCCGAGATCCCCGAAGAACTTTGCACTTTTCACCTTGGTATAGAGGAACAGATGCAAGTTGCCCCGTGCATACTGCACTTCGATCAAGTGGGTGATGATCTGGTTGAGCAGACCTTCGCCCTGATGGTCACTGCTGACCGCAAAGCACCGCAGGGTGTTCCCGAAGCAGCTGCCCGTTCCGATGACTTTGTAATTTTCATCGAACATGGCACAGATATAGTCCAGATTCCCGTCCCGGCGAATCCCCTCTTTCTGCAGCAGCGCGTCGATTTGCGCGAGGGTCTGCTTGTCGGTAGGATAGACCTGCGAGATGGCATATTCACTCATGGGCGGTTTCCTCCGTTTTGAAGAAATAGAGCAGGTAGGTCAGGGCCAGAAGGTCGGCGCTGCCGCCGGGCGAAAGATTCTCCGCAATAAAACGGTCGTCCAGCGCAGCAAGGGCGGCTTTGTCCGGGTAAGGCGTTTTGGCCAGCAGGGCGGTCAGCTCTTCGGTCAGGACAAGCTGCCGTTCCCGGCTGGAGCGGGCGATGATGTTGGTGTCGGTGCTGTGGGCAAGGATGGCCAGCAGGGCTCCGCTGCCTGCGCGGTCAAAGTCATAGCCTTTGGCGCGGCCCGCTTCCAGTACCGGCAGACCGATGTTCAACACGGCCGGGAGACCGGCTTCCACCTGCCCCCGCACGCCGGTGATGCCGTACTGCACATAGAGTCTCTGACCCACGGTAGAGGCATTCTCCGCTGTGACGTTTGCAAAATCCCGGTCGGTCAGCCCCGCTGTCATAGCAGACACCTCGGTCAGTACCCGGGCGGGGTCTGCCCAGTATTCCCGATCCAGCCGCCCCAGCGCAGCGCAGGTGATGCCCACCGAGAACACTGCACCCTTGTGGGTGTTCACGCCGCCGGTAGCATCCAGCATTTCACCCTCGGCCTGGCAGCCCAGCGGGCGCAGAGCCTCAAAGGTCTCCGGTGCGGGCTGTTCTGCCGTTGCACGCCCGACCCGGACACAGGCTTCAAAATAAGGGTAAAGTGCCGCCGCACTGTCCATGAAGGTGAACACGTCCATATCCCGGTGGCTTCCACTGTTCCGCCGATCCACAAGGCCGGGCTTCGGGGTGGTGGTCACCTCATACAGCAGGGCGCGCACGGCCTGCCGGGCGGCATCGGCGGTATCCTGATTATCCCGAGCCTCGGTCAGGATCGCCGTGGTCTTTGCCTGCAATTCTGCCACCGTATGGACTCGGCGGCTGCTGCACACCTTGGCAGGCCCGCCGCAAATCAAACATCTGCGCCCCGGAAGGTGCAGCTCTTCCCGCTCCACCTTGCGACCGTCCGGGCAGAGAACGTCCATATCGAACAGCCGCCCCAGCGGGGTGGCGTCCTCGATATCCGTTGTGAACTTCTTGATGAACAGCGGGTCGGCATCCAGCACATAGAACGCCTCGCAGCCAGTGGCTTCCCGGCTGACATCCCCGTGCAGCGGGGTCAGTTTTGCCCGGAAAAACTGCTGTTGCAGCAGCTGTCGGCCCCGCTCGAATCCCCGCCGGATGAGGGGAGAATCCTTGACCGGGCCGCAGATATTCATGGTAAAGCAGATCAGCGGCTTGTGATACTGCTGCAAAAGCATCTGTTGGTGTTGTACCCGGCGCTCCCGGGCGTCCAGCATCTCCATCAGGGAAACCTGTGCAGACATGATAAACTCTCCTTTCAGCGGTTCTTCTTCAATGCATTCATGAACAGCTGCACCTGCGGCAGTTCTGCGGCGTCTCTCTGGCAGAAGATGTAGGTCCGGCGGACAAAGGGCTCGCCGTTTTCAAAGGTACAGGGGTAGACGCAGCCGTCAAAATCATCCAACGCGATCTCCGGCATCAGTGCCCAACCAAGGCCGCGCTTGACCATTTCCAGACAGGCCGTGATGTTATCCACCACAAAGCTCCCGGTGTCCCCAGACACACCATTCTCAAACCGCCACCGTGCCATCAGGGAAGCCAGTGCCGAATCGCTGCGGTGGTCAATGTAAAGGTAATCGGAGAGGGGAACATCCTTGTATTCCCGGCTGTGGATCAGGCAGATGCTCTCCTGCGAGAGCAGGAACTGGGTGCCGTCCCAGGGGTACTCGCCCCGCAGAACGGCAATGTCCATGTTGCCTTCCAGCATCTGCTGGTACAGATGGCGGCTGTGGCCGGTGGAGATATCCATCCGCACCATCGGGTATTTCTTATGATAGGAGGCCAGCACCTCCGGCAGCCGGTACAGTGCGTAGTTGATGGAGATGCCCGCCCGGAGAGTGCCGCATACTTCACCCTGCATCGAATCCAGCCCGCGCCGCAGCTGTTCCATCTCGTGCGCAGCGGCCTTGCTGTGAGCCAGCACCTTTTCGCCCGCAGGGGTGAACCGGATGCCCTGCCGGGAGCGGAGCATGATCTCCACGCCCAGCTCCCGTTCCAGTGCCTTGATCCGTTTGGAAAGCGCGGACTGGGTCATATAAAGTTTATCTGCCGCGTGGGTGATGTTGCGGGTCTCGCCCAGAATGCGCAGCAACTCAAAGTCCTTTTCATCCATGGCAGTTCTCCTTCGGTTGATCGATTCCTTTTCTGACATGGAACCGGATAGTATTTCCGCAGTTCCATTCCGTATATTCATAATACACCCGGAAAATTCAAAAAGAAAGAGGGACAGCGTTCCAATTTTGCATCATATTCAAGTCGAAAATGGAATGAAAAAAGCATCGTGCACAATTTTCGGAGCTCCTTTTGCGCAGTTCGACAAAAAAATCGCAAGCGGTACCGTTTTCGGAGTTTTTCATTCCCGAACGGAATGAAAAAACACGATTTTTCCGCCTTTTACAACCCTCCGGAACGCTGGTACACTCATGCCAACGAAAGGGAGCAGCCCGAACGAACAACAGGCTGCCGCCCCGGCTGAACAAGGCAAGCAAACAGGAGGTACTACATGAAGATTGAAAAGAGTGCGATGGCCGGCACGCTGGAATCCAGCGATGCGCAGGTCACCATCGAACCCGCAAGCGGTCTGGAACTGAACATCCAGAGCAGCGTCCTGAACCAGTATGGCCGCCAGATCAAGGCTACCGTTCTGGAAACGCTGGATCGGCTGGATGTCAAGGATGCCAAGGTCACCATCGTGGATAAGGGCGCACTGGACTGCACCCTGAAAGCCCGTGTCGAGTGTGCAGTGTTCCGCTGCTGCGGCGCATCCGAATCCAACATTCCCTGGGGAGGTGCTGTAAAATGAGTAAAGAGATCCATCGTCCGACACCTGATAAGAAGCGCCTGCGCCGCACCATGATGTTCATGAATGCGCAGAAGCCCGGCCTGATCAAGGATGCCTATATCTACGGCACCGACAGCATCATCCTGGATCTGGAAGATGCCGTGGCCGAAAACCAGAAGGACGCCGCCCGTTTCAGCCTGTACCATGCACTGAAGAGCATCGACTACGGCGACACTGAGGTCATCGTCCGCATCAACGGTCTGGACACTCCCCACTGGCAGGAAGATATCCGCGTCTGCGTGGCAGGCGGTGCCGATGGCATCCGCATTGCAAAGTGCGAGAGCGCCGAGATGGTCCGCACGGTGGATGCCGCTGTGACCGCCGCCGAGAAGGAGTTCGGCGTGGAAGAGGGCCGCACCTTGCTGATGGCCGCGCTGGAAAGCCCCCTGGGTATCATGAACGCCTACGAAATCGTGACTGCAAGCCCCCGTATGTTCGGCTGCGCCATCTCCGGCGGCGACTTCCGCAAGAGCATGCACGTCCAGATCCAGCGCGACGGCGTGGAGATGATGGTGGCTCGTGGCCAGATGCTGCTGGCAGCCCGCGCCGCCGGTGTCCAGTGCTTCGATACCATGTATCCCAACATCGACGATATGGAGGGCTTCAAAGCTGAGGTCATCCAGAACCATAAGATGGGCTTTGACGGTAAGAGCATCGTCAACCCCAAGCAGATCGCCTTCGTGCACGAGACCTTCGCCCCCACCGAGAAGGAGATTGCCTACGCCGAAAAGCTGGTGCGCGGCTGTCAGGCACAGGCCGATGCCGGCATCGGTGTCTACACCGTGGACGGCAAGATGGTCGATATCCCGTTCTTTGAGGATGCCAAGCGGATCATCGCACTGGCCAAGGCCTGCGGTGTTTACCACGGCGAGCTGTGAGAAAGGAGAAACGAATCATGATCAACGCAGTTGGCAGAGATATTCCCGACTACCTGCTCGTCAATGGCAAGGAAGTCTACCATGGTAAGAACTACAAGGACGGCCAGCTGGTCAAGAAAGCCAGCCCCACCACCGTCCGCCACGAGAAGCCGCAGGAGGACAAGCTCTGCGCTTCCATCCGTGAAGCCTGCGAGAAGTGCGGTGCCCACGACGGCATGACCTTCTCCTTCCACACCGAGTTCCGTGACGGCGACTACGTTGCCAGCATGGTGGCAAAGGTGCTGGTGGAAGAGATGGGTCTGAAGGATCTGCACGTTGCAGCTACCTCCCTAGGCTCTGCACAGGATATCTTTGCGGATTATATGGAAAAGGGCATCATCGTGGAGGCTCAGACCTCCGGTGTCCGTGGCCGCATCGGCGAGGTGATCTCCGCCGGTAAGATGGACAAACCCGTCATCATCCGCAGCCACGGTGGCCGTCCTCGTGCAGTGGAAGCCGGTGAAGTCCATATCGACATTGCATTCCTCGCTGCTGCCTCCTCCGACTGCTGCGGCAACGCAAAGGGTCAGGGTGGCAAGAACAACTGCGGCAGCATGGGCTTTGCCAACCACGATGCCCACTTTGCCGACCACACTGTGATCATCACCGATACGCTGGTGCCGTTCCCCAATCTGCCCTCCTCCATCAGCTGCATCGACGTGGATGCCGTCTGCGTGGTGGACGCCATCGGCGACCCGAAGAAGATCGCCACCAAGGAAGCCCGTATGACCGACAACCCCCGTGAGCTGATGATGGCCGAGAACGTGGCCAACGTCATTGCGGCAACGCCCTACTTCAAGGACGGCTTCTCCTTCCAGACCGGTGTCGGCGGCCCCTCTCTGGCCGTGAACCGCTTCCTCGAAGAGCACATGAAGAAGGCCGGCATCAAGATGAGCTTTGCTCTGGGCGGCACTTCCAGCGCCATCTGCGCTCTGCAGGATAAGGGTCTGGTGGATTACATCCTCGATACGCAGGATTTCGATCAGGGTGCTGCTGCACACCTGTTCTCCAACCCGCACCACATTGAGATCGACCTGAGCGAGTACGCCAACGCCGGCAACAAGGGTGCCTACGTCAACAAGCTGGACTATGTGGTCCTGTCTGCTCTGGAGATCGACACCAAGTTCAATGTCAATGTCATCACCGGTTCGGACGGTGTGCTGCGCGGTGCTCCCGGCGGCCACCCGGACACTGCTGCCGGTTCCAAGTGCTGCATCATCGTCACTCCGCTGACCCGCGGCCGCATGGCTACCGTCTGCAAGGATGTCGTCACCGTCACCACCCCCGGCGACTGCGTGGATGTTCTGGTCACCGATTACGGCATCGCCGTCAACCCCGCCCGTCAGGACCTGATCGACTGCCTCGACAAGGCCGGCATCAAACACGTCCCCATCGAACAGCTGCAGGAAAAGGCCTACGAACTGGTGGGCGAGCCCGACCCGCTGCAGTGGGAGGACAAGGTCGTTGCCGTGGTGGAAGCCCGCGACGGCACCATCCTGGACGTTGTCCGTCAGGTCAAGCCCTTCTCCTTTAACGACTGAGTCGTTCTTGTTTCGCTTGCATCCGGGCTGCGCCGCTCTCTTCGTTTCGCGCATTTCTCCTGATCAGGCGCAGCCCATTTATTTTTGAACTTCTCTTCTTCTTTTCGCAGGTGTCGAAAAGTGGGAATGAGGTGCATTCGGACTCCTTGCACTTCATTCCCATCTTTTTCACCTTTGATTTGGCAAGTTGCACAAAATATAAAAATATCGTAAAATAAAAAGAGCAATACAACCGGAGGAACTTCCTATGCTTGCTGTGATTGCACTGCTGTTCCTTGTGACGGCGATCATTCTAGGTTTTGTCCGCAACATCAATGTCGGCCTGACCTGTCTCGGCCTTGCCCTGATTCTGGGCAAGATCGGCGGTATCAGCGCCAAGACCATCCTGAGCGGTTTCCCCAGCAGTTTGTTCCTGACGCTGCTCGGCACGATGTTCTTTTTCAGCCTTCTGCAGGAGAACAAGACCCTGGAGCTGCTCTCCAAAAAGATGGTGAGCCTTGTCGGCAAAAAGCATTTCCTCATTCCCATCATCATTTATCTGGTTTCCTATCTGATGTCAGCAGCCGGTCCGGGTGCGATCTCGGTCCAGACGGTCATGATCATCTTCGCTGTCGCATTGGCGACCCAGATGGATGCTTCTCCCATTTTGCTGGGTGGTATGGCAATTCTGGGTGCCGTTGGCGGTACGACCTCGCCCATTGCCCTGACCGGAATCCTCGTTTCCGATCTGACAGCCGGTGTTGAAGGATTGGATCACATTGCAACGCCAGTCTTTTTGGGTGTCACGGCAGCAAACTTCCTCTGTGCGGTGATGCTGTACATCGTGTTCGGCGGCTATAAGCTGCACGGCAGCGGCGAGATCAAGGAAGAACTGCCGTCCTTCACCCGCGACCAGATCATCTGTGTAGTCGCACTGGTCGCCATGGTGGTATTCGTTGTCGGCTTCAAGTATGATGTCGGCCTGGTCTGTTTCACCCTCTCGCTGATTTTGATGCTGCTGGGTACCGTGCACGAAAAGGCAGCCCTCAAGTTGGTACCGTGGAGCGTGCTGATCCTGATCTGCGGTGTGAATGTGCTGATGTCCGTGACCAAAGCCATGGGCGGTATCGACCTGCTGGCCGATCTGCTGGCTTCCCTGATGAACCACATCACCGCCTGCCCCATCATGGCTCTGACGGCCGGTCTGATGAGCTGGTTCAGCTCCGCAAACGGCGTGGTGTTCCCGACTCTGATCCCCACGGCTCCGGCCATTGCTGCCAATGTCGGCAATGTCTCGGCAGTTGAAATGGTCATGGCCATCGTGGGCGGTGCCACCGTTGCCGGTATTAGTCCCATGTCCACCGGCGGCAGCCTGATCATGGCCTCTTATACACAAGGCCGCGAGTGCTCGGACAAGGAACAGTCCTCGCTGTTTGCAAAGCTGTTCCTCACTTCTCTGGGCTGTGTATTGATCATCGTTGTGTTTGCCCTTGTGGGCGGATTCAAACTGTTCTGCTGAAAGGAGAACGTCTATGGAACCAATCGTATACATCGGCTGCCGCACCACGAAAGAGCGGAATGCACGCGGCCGAGGCATCCGGGTGATGAAAGCCACTCCCGGTAAGTGGGAGCAGATCCAGCTGGTGGAAGGACAAATCAACCCCTCCTTCCAGTGCCTGGATCAGACCGGGAAATTTCTGTACTCCATCCACGGCGATTTCAGCGAGATCAGTGCCTTTTCGGTCGCTGAGGACGGCACCCTGACCTATCTGAACACCGTTTCCACGGGCGGCACGAACCCCGTGCACCTGTCGGTGGATAAAACCAACCGCTGGGTGTTTGTGGCCAACCTGCAGACCGGTACGGTCGCCGTTATCCCGCGCAAGGAAGATGGCTCTCTGGCCGAATTGAAAGAGCTATACACTATCCCCGGCCTGACCGAGGGCAGCGTTTCGCATCCGCATCAGGTCACGCAGAACCCCGGCGGGGATTATCTGATCGTTTCCTGCCAGGGCCGCAAGGCCGGTTTTGGACAGGTGGATGTGTTCCGCATCCATTCGGAGGATGGCACGCTGGAAAAAACCTGCACGGTTCGTTCCCGTGAGATCGCCGAGCCGCGTCATTTTGTGTTCCATCCCAGCGGAGTGTGGTGCTACGGCGTGAACGAAAAAGATTACTCGGTCACAGCCTATCAGTTCGATACAGCCAGCGGTGCGTTGACCCCGCGCCAGATTCTGCCCACCCTGCCGGACACTTATACCGGTGACGGCTGGGCCAGCGGCATCGTGATGATGCCGGACGGCAGGCACGTTGTGGTCTCCAACCGGAAACACGACAGCATCACAAGCTTTGCCGTACGGGAGGATGGGCTTCTTTCCTACTGTGACTGCATCAAAACCGGTGGTGGTCAGCCGCGGTTCATCACAGTCAGCCCGTGGGGTTCCATTCTTGCCGCCAACGAAACGACCGACCTTGTCACCGAGTTCACGCTGGATACGGAAACCGGTGCCTTCAAGAGTACCGGCTGGAACCTTGCAACGGAAAGCCCGGTCTGCCTGACCTTCCGCACCTGATGCTTCTGGGGGCAATACCCTTCTGATATCTGACTCGCTATACAACTCCTATCCAATGTACCTTCTTTCATTTTTTCTCTGATCCCCCAGAATAAAACCTGAGCTGCCGTCCGTTTGCCGGGCGGCAGCTCTTTCGTTAAAAAGGAGAACATTCATGCGATATCTGTTTCAATTCGGGCGCATATTGGCTTTTTGCTTTGCAGGGGAAGTGCTGCACGCTGTGCTGCCGCTGCCGGTGCCCGCCAGCGTTTACGGCCTGCTGCTTCTGCTTCTTGCGCTTTGCTTTGGCATCGTCAGGCCGGAGCAGGTGCGGGAGACCGGCCTGTTCCTCACAGGGATTTTCCCGCTGCTGTTCGTTCCGGCTGCGGCGGGTGTCATGGAACTGTGGGCGGAGCTTGGTGCTATGCTGCTGCCCGCTGTGATCGCCATCGTTCCCGTAACCGTTCTGGTGTTTGCCACCGCAGGACGCACGACACAGGCTCTCATCCATCGGAAGGAGAAAAAAGCAAAATGAACTTTCTGTCGGATTTTCTGAGCCAATCCGCCGTATGGGGCGTTCTGCTCACACTGGCCGCCTTTGCACTCGGAACGCTGCTGAACCGCCGTGCCGGGAAAGCTATCCTGAACCCGTTGCTGCTGGGCAGCATCTTCGTGATCGTCTTTCTCAGCGTTCTCCACATCCCGTATGCGGACTATAAAGCAAGTGCCGCACCTGTCAATTATCTTTTGCTCCCAGCCACAGTCAGCCTTGCGATTCCGCTCTATGAAAAGCTCGACCTGCTCCGCAAAAATGCAGCTGCGATCCTTGCTGGAATCACGGTGGGAACACTGCTCAGCCTGGGCAGTGCCTTTGTGCTGGCTCTTGTGTTGAAACTGGAGCACATACAGTATGTTACCCTCTTGCCGAAATCTGTAACCACCGCCATCAGCATGGACGTTTCGGCAGAACTGGGCGGCATTGCGGCGTTGACGGGTGCCATCGTCATCCTGACTGGCATTGCCGGTAACCTGCTGGCTGAAAGTGTCTGCAAATGGTTCCACATTACCGACTCCATTGCAAAGGGCATTGGGATCGGGACTTCCTCCCATGCCATTGGAACCAGTAAGGCACTGGAAATGGGAGAGGTTGAGGGCGCCATGAGCGGCCTCGCTATTGCAGTCGCCGGTGTCCTGACAGCAGTACTCTGCCCGGTATTTGCAATGCTGATGTAAAGGATAAGTCCTACTATCATCACTTTATCGCGATAAATCTTCCAAAACCATATTGACGCACCCATACTTCCATGATACCCTTTATTCCAAATCCTGCTGACAAAAGTGGTGGTTCTCACCATGATAACCACCACTTTCAGCGGATGATTGCCCGGAAAGAGCGTACCGCCCCGCAACACACCCGATTCATTTTGCCGCCGATTCACCCGACAAAATCATCGCTGCGCTGCATGGGCGGTATTTTTCTTTTCCGGGAAACTGTACCTTGAATCCTTCATAAGCCGTCTGAACGTGATACCGTGCCATGACCTCACACT
>ENA-OUQP01000773-OUQP01000773.1-human-gut-metagenome-genome-assembly--contig:-NODE-773-length-26753-cov-5.589183_pt1 | contig 26753 bp, 24 predicted proteins | sample MGYA00237951_ERZ548836 | MGnify/ENA primary metagenome ERZ548836 (study PRJEB26490, sample SAMN05194702) | human gut metagenome | biome: terrestrial biome; feature: human-associated habitat; material...
GCGATGGCGTTGAAGAGCGTCGACTTGCCCGCGCCGTTCGAGCCAACGATGGTGACGAAGTCGCCTTCGTCCAGATGAAGGGAAAGACCGCTGAGCGCCTTCTTTTCGTTCACGGTGCCGGGGTTGAAGGTCTTGGAAATGTTCACGATATCCAGCATCTTACACGCCTCCTTTCCGCTTGGCCGCCATCTTGCGCTTCTGGAACGCCGCCCACTTCCGGATGCTCGGTGCGGCGATGGCCAGCGCCACGATGATGGCCGTCAGGAGCTTCAGGCACTCGACGGGAACAATCTTGGTGTAGAACACGATGGCGTAGATGAAGCGGTAGACGATGGAGCCGAGGATGGCGGCGATGACGCCCTTTTTGACGCTCCTGCGCCCGAGCAGCGTTTCGCCGATGATGAGGCAGGCGAGGCCGATGACGACGATGCCCGTGCCGGAGTTGATGTCCACGGTCTTCTGATACTGGCCGACGATCGCGCCGGAGAGCGCCGTGAGCACGTTGGCAAGGCACAGGCCTACCGTAACGGTGAACGAGGGATTCAGGGACGAGGCGCGCACCATGTCGGGGTTATCGCCCGTCGCGCGGATCGAAAGGCCCATGCGCGTGCCGAGAAAGAGCACCAGCAGAAGACCGGATAGAAGCGTGACAAAGGCCGCGAGCAGCAGCTCGTACCAGTCGCCGCCGATGCCGGCCTCGCGCAGCATCGTGAAGATGGTCTTGCCGCCGAGCAGACTCTGGTTCGACTTCCAGCCCATCGCCATCAGGTTGACGGTGTAAAGGCCGGTGTTCGTGACGATACCGGCGAGGATCGACGGCACGCCGAGCTTCGTCTGCAAAAAGGCGGTGACAAAGCCCGCGCACGCGCCTGCGAGCATCGCGGCGAACACGCCGAGGATGGGGTGTCCCGCAGCCGTCACGGTGACGGACACGGCCGCGCCGAGGACGAAGCAGCCGTCAGTTGTCAGATCGGCGATGTCGAGGATGCGGTAGCTTAAAAACAGCGCCATCGCGACCAGGGCGTAGAGGAAGCCCAGCTCAAGGGCGGTCTGCGTGATGATGAGCATGGGGGAAGTCTCCTTTCAGGCCGATGCCCCCGGCGAAAAGCCGGGGGACGGCAGTACATTCTTGGAAATGAGGATCAGTCCTTGGTGGTCGTGACCTCGACAACGGTGCCCATGTCGTTGAAGCAGGAGTAGTCAAGGCTCATCGCGGCGGCAGTGTCGGTGTTGACGGTGATGATGCCGCCGTCCATCAGGTAGTAGTCCTCCATGCTGTCCATGCCGTCGGTGATGGCGGAGTAGGCAAGGTCGGCGGTCTTGGCGCCGAGGTCGGTGTAGTTCACGCCGCAGGTGGCGTAAGCGCCGTTGCGGACGAAGGAGTCGGCGCCGGTGTAGTGGGGGATGCCGGCCTTGGCAAGATCTTCGTAGATGGCGAGCTCGGCGGCCATGATGACATTGTCGGTCGGGGTGAAGACGGCGTCCACACCGTCGGCGATCAGCGCGGAAGCGGCGGCGACGACCTCGTCGTTGGTGTTCGCGGTCTGCTCAACGTACTCAATGCCCTTGGCGTCGAGGTAGGCCTTCGCGTCGGCGATGGGCTTGGTGGAGTTGGGCTCAGACAGGGAGTAGAGCAGGCCGACCTTGGCGACGTCCGGATTCTGGGCGAGCATCATGTCCATGATGAAGTCGGTGTTCAGCGCGTCGCTCGTGCCGGTGACATAGTCGATACCCGTCAGGCTTGCGGCCTCGGGATCGGAAACGGCGGCGTAGACCACGGGGGTCTTGGTATCCTCGGCGGAGAGGGCGGAGATCTGCGCGGCGGTGGTGGCGATGGGGATGATGGCGTCGACCTGATCGGCGATCGCCTGATCGGAGAGCTGCTTTAAGATGGTCTGGTCGTTCTGGCCGGAGGTGATGTCATATTCGATGGTCACGCCGTTGTCGGCGGCGATCTTGTCAAGCTCGGCAGCCACGGCGTTCGCAATCTCATCGAGGGAAGCGTGGTCAAGCTGCTTGATGATGGCAACCTTATAGGTCTTGCCGCTTTCGTCGCCGCCCTGCTGGGCGTCGTTGCTGCTGTCGTCGCTCTTGCTGCCGCACGCGGCGAGAGACAGGGTCATCGCACCGGCGAGGGCCAGGGTCAGAAGCTTTTTCACCATGTTGTTTTTCATTTTTGTTTTCCTCCAAATTTATTTGATTTCGGGTGGCAGATGAGGTCCTGGTTTGCCGGAACAGGAGGAATATAAAGAAAAAAGACCTTCATCCCATACACATGGGACAAAAGTCATCAAACTTCTGCGATACCACCCAAATTGACGTTTTGTAAAACGCCCGCTCGCTTACGCGCACCATCATACGCGCCCCGATGGATAACGGGTGGGATTCCCGTCGGTCTCTACTTGGCATTTGCCGTTCGATCCGCCCTCCGAAGTCCATTCACCGACCGTCTGCCGCCCCGATCACACCACCCGGGACTCTCTTTGTGCTGATCCGCATCGGTTACTTCTCTCCGTCATAGGTTTGAAGCTCTTCACTTGTTGGTTGCATTATAGCACGCGGAATCCACTTGTCAAGTGGGTTTTTCAAAAAAAGCTGCTTTTTTTATTTTGCCCACCGGACGGGGGAGAAGCAGCGCCTTTGGCGCTGCACGGGGCAAAGGGGGCGTTCTCTCACGTGAGAGAACGCCCCCTTTAGATCCCCCAAGAGAACGGCAGGGGCGTTTCGACTTCGCCCCTGCACCCCTAACGACCAAAAGGGAGGGGCCTTGCCCCTCCTTTTTGGATTATCCACCCCGCACTTCTGACGGCGCGGCATTGCTTCGCTCGCCGCGCTCAGGGCTGCTCCTTGTTCAGTCCTCTGCAGTGATATAGATATCCTCCGCTTTTTGCTGGGCAGCGATGAGCAGGTCTTTTGCATCGCCATAATTTTGCCCTTCGATTTTTTCCAGCGCATCCGTGATTGCATTAAACAGCAGTAAGTACATTTTGTTATAATCAGCCATATCACTCTCACCTTTCTTTTAATGTTCTTTTATTGTAAAGTGATATCACTTAGAAGTCAACAGACTGCATACTTTCAAGAAGAAAAACCATACAATAACCTAAAGAAACGGCGGGAGGCTATGTATGGCAACGAACAAACGGGTATTTACGCTTCGCTTATCCGACGAAGTATTCGACAAAATCGGCGTGCTTGCTACAAGGGAGCATCGTTCCATGACAAATTATATCGAGTATGTACTGCTCAAGCATATCAACGATATTGAAGCAGAACAAGGCGAGATCAAAGAAGAAAACGACCGCTGACGCGGTCGTTTTTTCATATCCCAAAAGCGCGGCGAGCGCAGCAATGCCGCGCACGCACGCAGTCTGCCGCCGATTTTCCGTCACTCGCGCCTCACGGAGTAAGGCGCGGTTGCGAGCAGTTACGACTTGCAGAAGATTCATGGCGAAGCCATGTACACCGCAGTGCAATCCGCAGGCATAAGAGTTGTTCGAGGTAGGGCTGCCAATGTAAGCCTTTCTCTTGGGGTTTCAAAGGGGCTATTCTCTTTTGCGAAAGAGAATAGCCCCTTTGTTTTACGTCTCCCCGCACGGTGCGGGAATACAGCCGCTATTGCTCTAATAAAAACCGTGCGATATTCTCTATCGCGATCGAAGCCTTTTTGATCGGGAACATCTGGAACACGTGCCACATCCCCTCGCTGACCTGCAGGCGGCAGGGGACGTTTGCCCGCTTCATCGCCTGATAGAGCGCTTCGGAATCCGAATACAGGATCTCGTGGTCGCCGACCTGGATGAGCGTCGGCGGGAAGCCGGCAAAGTCGGCGAACAGGGGAGACAAGTCGCCGGAATGATAGTCCCGCCCCGCGGCGTAGGCAAGGCGCACGGCCTCGATGTACTCGGGCGTGAGCATTGGGTCGATCTCCGCGCGCTCGGCGTAGGATCTGCCGGACATGGTCATGTCCGTCCACGGGGACATCAGGATGAGCGCGCCGGGGAGCCTGCGGCCCGCCGCCTTTAGGCGGTTGCAGAGCACGAGCGCGAGGTTGCCGCCCGCGCTGTCGCCCGCGAGGACAATGTCACGCGCGCCGTAGCCCTGGAGCATCAGGTAATCCCACGCGCGCAGCGCGTCCTCGACGGCGGCGGGGTAGGGGAACTCGGGTGCGAGGCGATATTCAAAGCTCAGCACGTCGTAGCCCGTCGCGTGCGCAAGCTTGGACGACAGCACACGCGAATAGCCGAGGTTGCCGCTCGTGTAGCCGCCGCCGTGACAGTAGAGGATCGCGTGGCGGCTGCCGTGGGGGGCCTTGAGTCGCGTCCACGCCGCGCTCATGCCGGAGAGGGAAAATTCCTCGTACTCCATGCCCGCCATCGGCGCGGTCAGCTTGCCGAGCACGTCCTGGCTGCGGCGCTGGCGCTCGAGCTCGTCGGCGGTCATGGCCTCGGGCGCACCGGCACTGTGCAGCGCCTTGAGCGCGCGCATCAGCGGGTCAAGGTGCGCGCGCTCGGCCTCGCTCTTTTTCTTGCGGATGATGTGCAGCTTGGGTTCCATAGGCGTCTCCTGTCGTGTATCATTTCCAAAATTTTTACCAGCGTATCATATTTCCGTGAAAAAGAAAAGGAAAACCGTGATCTTTCTTGTCGTGCAGGCTGCTTTGTGCTACAATACAGTCTTGAACATTCCGGCACAAGGGAGGGGGAAAACGATGGCCAAGCCAAACAGCCGGTGGTACCGGCTCGACAATGCGGGCATTTTGTATTCCGCGCTGCAAAAGGAGGAGTACTCGGCCATCTACCGCTTCTCCACGCTGATGGAAAAAGACGTTGACCCCGCGGCGCTCCAGCGTGCCATTGACCGCTGTATGCCGCGTTTTCCGAGCTTTGCCGTGCGCATCCGCAAGGGCGCGTTCTGGTACTATTTAGAGCCGAACAGCGCGCCGGGTCCGTTTTTGAAGGAGGACGTGTCCGATCCCTGCCAGCCCGTCCGCTTCAGGGAGGACAACGGCTGGCTCGTGCGGTTTTACTATTACCGGAACCGTATTTCCATCGAGGTCTTCCACGCGCTCTCCGACGGCGGCGGGGCCATCGTCTTTTTCCGCACGCTGCTGGCCGAATACCTGCGCCAGACCGGCGTTGATATCCCTGCGGGGAACGGTGTGCTCGATCTGGATGAGCCGCCGCGCGAGGAGGAGCTGGAGGACGCCTACGCCCGCTATGCGGGAAAGTACGCCCTCGGTCTGCACCGCCAGCCCAAGGCCTATCAGAATACCGGGACCCCCGAGCCGTTCTACACCTTCCATGTGACGATGGGCTTCGTGCCGCTCTCGAAGCTGCGCGAGGAATCGAAAAAATACGGCGCGTCGATCACCGAGTACCTCTCCGCCGTGCTCATTTACGTCATTCTGGAAAAGCAGAAGCGCGAAAAGCCGTACCGCCTGCGCCCCGTGGCGCTGGCCATTCCCATCAACCTGCGCGGCTGGTTTCCGAGCGAGACGCTGCGCAACTTCATCACCACGGTGCGGCCGTATATCGACCCCGCGCTTGGGGACTATACGTTCCCCGAGATCATCTCGCAGGTGCGGCACTTTATGAAGCTGCATATCAACCGGCAGGAATTGCAGGCCGCGTTCACGGGCAATGTCCGCTTTACAAAGAATTTTGCCCTGCGGCTCGTGCCGGTCGTGCTCAAAAATCCCGTCATGGCGCTCAACTACCGCCTGCACGGTGTGCGGCCCTATTCCTGCACCTATACCAACCCCGGCGCGTTCACCGTGCCGCCCGAAATGGCGGAGCACATCCGCGGGGCGGAGGTCATCCTCGGACAGGCGACGGTGCCGCGCTGCCACTGCGCGTCCATCAGCTATGGCGACACGATGGAGATCACCTTTGCCGGCACGCAGGTGGAGACGGACACCGAGCGCGACTTTTTCCGCTTTCTTGTGCGCGCGGGCATCCCCGTGCGCGTGGAGAGCAACCGCTGAAGGGCGAAGAAAGAAGGAATTTGATGTCATACTGTGTCAACTGCGGCGTAGAGCTGGATAAGGGCGCGGAGCGCTGCCCGCTCTGCGGAACGCCCGCCTGGAAGCCCGATCCCGACGCGCCGCGCTATTTCCCGAGCAAGCCTGCCGAGGTCCCGCCCGCTTCGCGCAGGGCGGCCGCCGCGCTGCTCACGGCGATGCTGGCGTCCGTTTCGCTCTGCTGCGTGGTGCTGAATTTGATCTTGCCGACGGAGCACCCCTGGGCGCTCTACGTTGCGGGTGCGGCGGTGATGCTGTGGGTGTGGTTTGCGCTGCCGATGCTCGCGCGCGGCATCCCGATTTTCTTTCGGCTGACGGCGGATGTTGCCGCCATCGGCGTTTACTTGTGGATCATCTCCGTGGCGCTGCACGGGGGACAGTGGTTTCGCGGGCTCGTGCTGCCAATGCTTGCCTGGGCCTGCATCGTGGTATTCCTGCTGAGCTTTCTGCTGCGCGACGGCAGAAGGTCGCGCCTGTCCTCCCTTGCCATGTGCATCGGCGCGGTGGGGCTGCTCGCCCTCGGCGTGGAGTACTGCATGGACCGCTATTTCCTTCAGGCATGGCAGCCGTCGTGGTCGCTCGTGGTCGCCGTCATCTGCATCGGCCTCATCATTCCACTGCGCATCGTGCGCCGCGTGCCCTCGCTCAGGGAGGAAGCGCGCAGACGCTTCAATATGTGACCTGCTTCCAAACAGGAAACCCGCCCGGACGCTTTTCGCGTCGGGCGGGTTTTGTGATTTTTGCTTACAGCAGCCAGCCGAGCAGCGCAGCGATAAGCAGCGTGATGCCGGCGGTAAGCAGGGCGAGCAGGATCTTCTGATAGGGCCGCTTGCCTGCTTCGACCCTCTGCTCGATCTCGTCGAGCTTTTTTCCCTCGCTGAAGGCCAAAATCTCCTTGTAGGACTGGACGTTGTTCGCTTTTTTGATGCGCTCAAGCCGGAGGGCAAAGTACATCGCGACGCTCCAGATCAAAAGCTCCGGAATGAGCCCGTACCAATCGAGAAGCTTGAGGAGCGGCACGGGCAGAATGATCGTAGCGGCGAGCAAGACGGTGTAGATGACGGCGTCGCGGTTCATGGCTTTGACGTCGGCGGCGTTGACTTCCTGTTTCATGGTTTCCAAATCTCCTTTGATGAGTTGGTCGAGCGAAACATGAAAGAGGGAGCTGAGCAGGAGCAGGCTGTGGATATCGGGATAGCTTTTGTTGTTTTCCCAGTTGGAAACGGTCTGGCGTGTGACGTAGACCTTTTCCGCCAGCTCCTCCTGCGAAAGGGAGAGGGCGGCGCGATGGGATTTGATCTGATTGCCGAGTTCCATGGGTTCCTCCTGTATGCTTCGTTCGAGCTGCTGCAAGGATAGCCGAAACGGGCCGATTTGTCGAGCAAAGCGGCTTTCCATGAGAGAAAAGGGCGTGTCAAAGCGCTTTGACACGCTGAAAAGCGGAAGAAGAGCATAGCCCTTCTTCCGCTTTTATCATGCCTGTGCCGGTCAGTCGCCCACGCCGGGGTTTAACACCTTGCCGATGTTCCACAGGTGCGCGACCTGCTGCGCGGCGGCCAGGCGCTCCTCGGGCGTTTCATAGCTTGCGTGCGCGGTCTGCGCGCCGCAGTCGAGACAGGTGACGTAAACGCACCAGCCCTGCTCATCCTCTACCGTGCCGGTGCCGCGGCAATAGGGGCAGTCCTGCAATTCGATCTCGTAAATGGGATCCATACGATATCTTCCTTTCTTCGACGATGCAGAAGCACCGCTCGTTCATTTTCGGCTATATAGTATAGCAGAGAATGGACGCCTTGACAAGGGAAAATCACAGCGTCTGCCCGGAGGCGGGACGGGGAAGCTGATATTTTTCCGCATAGTGGTGGAAGGTGCTCTGGAAGCTGCTGTTTGCGGACTTTGCCTCGCGCAGCGTTTCATGCAGGTTGAGGTTGTGCTGGCTCGCGTCGATGACGCAGCCGGCGATGTTGGAGCAGTGGTCGGAGGTGCGCTCGAGATCCGTCAGAAGGTCGGAGAGGACAAAGCCTGCCTCGATGCTGCACTGGCCCTGCTGCATCCGCAGGATATGGCGCGTGCGCATCTGCTCTTTGAGCGTGTCGATGACCTGCTCAAGCGGCTCGACCTGGGAGGCGACGGAGACGTCGCGCTGCTCAAAGGCCTTGAGCGCGAGGGAGAGGATCTCGCGGATGGCGGAGGTGACGGTGGCGAGCTCGTTGAGCGCGCTGCCGGAGAAGCTGAGCCCCTTCTGCGCCATCTCCTCGGCGGAGGAGAGAATGTTGACCGCGTGGTCGGAGATGCGCTCAAAGTCGCCGATGGTCTTTAAGAGCTCGGTGGCCTCCTCGCTCTCGGAGCGGCCCATCTTCTGCGCGCTGAGCTTGACAAGATAGGTGCCGAGGATATCCTCGTAGTGGTCGCAGCGCTCTTCGTCGTCGCGGATGCTCTGGGCGAGCTCGGGCGTGCTGCTCATGAGCGAGGTGAGGGCATTGCTGAGCGAGCGGACGGCGCATTCGGCCATCTCGCTTGCGACGGCACGGCTGCGGCTGAGCGCGAGCGACGGCGTTGCGAGCAGACGTTCGTCGAGCTCGACGGTCTTATCGCCCTGAGCCTGCGCATCGTCTGGGACGATGCGCTTGGCGAGCCGTTCAAGCAGCCCGCCCGCGGGCAGGAGCATGGCGGTGCAGAGAATGTTGAAAACGGAGTGCGCCACGGCGATGCCGGCCATGGAAGCGGGCTCGTTCAGCAGCGCGGGCGCAAGCGCGGCGCGCACGATGCAGAAGACCGTGAGCAGGACCACGACGCCGATGACATTGAAGAGAAGGTGCACGACGGCGGCGCGGCGGGCATTTTTGTTCGTGCCGATGGAGGAGATCATGGCCGTGACGGTCGTGCCGATGTTCTGGCCCATAATGATGGGGATGGCGGCGGCGTAGCTTACAGAGCCCGTGACGGCGAGCGCCTGCAGAATGCCGACGGACGCCGAGCTCGACTGGATGATAGCCGTGAGCAGCGCGCCGGCGAGCACGCCGAGGATGGGATTCTTAAACGCGACAAAAAGATCGGTGAAGGCGGGGACGTCCTTGAGTCCCGCAACGGCGCCGCTCATCGTCTCCATGCCGAACATGAGCGTTGCAAAGCCGAGCAGGATCATGCCGGTGTCCTTTTTCTTGGTGTCCTTGCAGAACATATAGTAGATGATGCCGATGAGCGCAAGAACGGGCGTAAAGGAGCTCGGCTTCAGCAGCCGCACCCAGACGTTGCCCGAGTCGATGCCGCTGAGACTCAGAAGCCAGGCGGTGACGGTCGTGCCGACGTTGGCGCCCATGATGACGTTGATGGCCTGACGCAGGGTCATGAGACCGGAGTTGACAAAGCCGACCACCATAACGGTCGTGGCGGAGGAGCTTTGGATGATGGCGGTGATGCAAAGGCCGGTGAGGAAGCCGGCGAAGACGCTGCTCGTCATTTTGTCGAGCAGGGAGCGGAGCTTGTTTCCCGCGCGGCGCTCGAGCGCCTGTCCCATGAGATTCATGCCGAAGAGGAAGAGCGATAAGCCGCCGATCATCGTCAGTACGTCGAAGATATCCATATCCTTTTCATTTCCTTTTTCTCATATTCATTCTTAACCATATTACACGATATAGGAGATTTGTCAAATCGAAAAGCAGAGAATTGTAAAATCCGTGTAAAATCGCGCGCATGGATAAACTGGAAAATTTCGCAGACAATAAGCGCATCGTCCGCCGTGATCGCTGCGGCGGAACAGAGGAACTGTTTTTCGGAGGAATGATATGAAAAAGGATTTTATCGACACCAACGAATTCACCAAGCAGGAGCTGCTCGATATCATTGAGCTGTCGCTCGCCATCAAAAAGGCAATCAAGGCGGGCTATTATCCGCCGCTGATGCGCAATATGACGCTCGGCATGATCTTCCAGCAGTCATCGACGCGCACGCGCGTCTCATTCGAGACCGCGATGAGCCAGATGGGAGGCCACGCGCAGTATTTAGGGCCCGGCATGATCCAGCTCGGCGGGCACGAGACCATCGGCGACACGGGCAAGGTGCTCTCAAAGCTCGTGGACGTCGTGATGGCGCGCGTCATCGAGCACAGGACCATTGAAGAGCTGGCGAAGAGCTGCACCATCCCCGTGATCAACGGTATGTCGGACTACAACCACCCCACGCAGGAGATCGGCGACCTCTGCACGATCATGGAGCATCTGCCGCAGGGAAAGCGGCTGGAGGACTGCAAGGTCGTTTTCGTGGGCGACGCGACGCAGGTGTGCGCCTCGCTCGGCTTTATCACAACAAAGCTCGGGATGCACTTTGTCCAGTACGGCCCGCAGGGGCACCAATTGAATGAACAGCACAAGGAGATCATGAAGAAGAACTGCGCGCTCTCCGGCGGCAGCTATCTTGTCACCGATGACCGCGAGAGCGTGCGAGGCGCGGACTTCATCTACACGGACGTGTGGTACGGCCTCTACGAAAACGAGATGCCGAAGGAGGAGCGCGTGCGCGTCTTCCATGACTATCAGGTCAATCGCGAGCTGATGCAGCTCGGGAACCTCGGCTGCAAGTTCATGCACTGCCTGCCCGCGACGCGCGGCGAGGACGTGACCGATGAGGTCGCCGACAGCGACGCGTCCCTCTGCTGGGAGGAGGCGGGCAACCGCCTGACGGCCATGCGCGGACTTCTCGTCTACTTCACACGCTGCCGGCATGAGCCGAGCGGTCTTCAGATCGCCGCGGCGAAGGAGGAGCTTGACCGGGTGCTGTGCGACAAGCTCGGCTGCACGGAGGCCTACTGCGGGGTATCGAAGGTCAAAGAGAGCTGAGCGTGCGCGATGGAGAAGAAAAAATTCCGGCTCGCGGATGTCATTTTATCGGTCATCTGCGTGGTGTTCGTCGCAGAGGCGGCGGCGCCGGTCGCGTCGATCGGCAACAGCCAGTATTTCTGGTGGCTCTTTATGATATTGGCGTTTCTGCTGCCCTACGGCCTCATCGCCGCGGAGCTCGGCACGGCCTACGCGGGTGATGGGGGACTGTATGACTGGGTCCACGCGGCATATCCGAACGGCAGGTGGGCGGCGCGCGCCTCGTGGTATTACTGGATCAACTTTCCGCTGTGGATGGCATCGCTCGCGGTGATGTGCCCTGAGCTCATCACGTTTATCACAGGGCGGAGCCTTGGAACGCCCGGCTCGCTCGCCGTGGAGCTGCTGTTCATCTGGATCGTCACGCTCATCGCGTGCTATCCCGTGTGCGACAGCATCATTATCCTGAACGTGAGCGCTGTCATCAAGATCGTGCTGGCGCTGCTGGTCGGCGGGCTCGGCGTGTGGTATATTAGCCGATACGGATTTGTCAACGATATGTCGGCACGGACGTTCCTGCCGTCGTTCGACCTGAACAGCCTTTCCTATATTTCCGTTATTATCTTCAATTTTCTCGGCTTTGAGGTCGTCTGCACCTATGCGGACAACATGAGCGACCCGAAAAAGCAGATCCCGCAGTCCATCGTGACCGGCGGCATCGTGATCGCGGCCATCTACCTTTTTTCGGCGTTCGGCATCGGCGCGGCGGTGGATGTGCATGAGATCAGCGTGGATTCGGGACTCATCGACGCGGTGTCGCTCATCCTGGGCGGCAATGGCGGCGTACTTGTGAGTGTGGTGGCGCTTTTGTTCCTCGTGACGCTGTTCGGCAATATGATCTCGTGGTCGATGGGCGTCAATTCGACGGCGGCGCTGGCGGCGGACCACAACGACATGCCGCGGGTGTTCGCCAAGCGCTGGGCAAAGAACGACATGCCCGTCGGCGCGGCGGTCACGTCCGGCGTGGTGGCGAGCGCGGTGTGCATTCTGGGTGTGCTCATTGAGATGGTCTCGCCGGATTCGTCGCTTTTCTGGAGCTTTTTCGCGCTGAATCTTGTGATGCTGCTTTTGAGCTATCTTCCCGTGTTCCCGGCGTTTTTGAAGCTGCGGCGCGAGGACGCGAAAACGCCGCGCCCGTTCCGTGTGCCGGGGTCTGAGACGGCGCTCAAATGGATCGCCTATGTGCCGATGGCACTCATTATTATTTCCATCATCTTCACGGCGATCCCGCTTTCGTTTGATCAGGAGACGCTGGCGGCATTTCTGCCGATCACGGTTGGCTCGATCGTCAGCGTGGCGATCGGCGAGGCGCTGATCGCGCTGCGCGGGAAAAAGACGCGCGGCTGAAAACAGTTTCATCATAAGGAGACACAGTATGGCAAAAAGAATTATCGGAACAACGCTGAAGCAGGACGGGTACCGGATGCCTGCCGAGTTTGAACCCCAGCAGGGCGTGTGGATGCTCTGGCCCGAGCGGAACGACAACTGGCGCAACGGCGGCAAGCCCGCGCAGAAGGCCTTTGCGGATGTTGCCAAGGCCATCGCAAAATTTGAAAAGGTCACGGTTGGCGCATCCGTGCGACAGTATCAGAACGCAAGGGCAAAGCTGCCCGAAGAGATCCGCGTCGTGGAGCTCGAGAGCGACGACGCGTGGGTGCGCGACTGCGGCCCGACGTTCGTTGTGAACGACAAGGGCGGCCTTCGCGCAGTGGACTGGGAGTTCAACGCCTGGGGCGGACTCGTCGACGGGCTATACTTCCCCTGGGACAAGGACGACCAGATCGCGCGCAAGATCTGCGAGATCGCGGACGTGGACAGCTACCGCACGGAGGGCTTTGTGCTCGAGGGGGGCTCCATCCACGTTGACGGCGAGGGCACGGTGCTGACGACGGAGATGTGCCTGCTCTCCGAGGGGCGCAACCCGGATAAAAGCAAGGAAGAGATCGAAAAAATGCTGTGCGAATACCTCGGCTGCGAGAAGGTGCTGTGGATCAAAGACGGTATCGACCCAGACGAGACGAACGGGCACATCGACGATGTGGCGTGCTTTGTCGCCCCGGGCGAGGTCGCGTGCATCTGGACGGAGGATAAAGACCATCCGTTCTACGAGCAGGCGCAGGCGGCGTACCGCTTTTTGAGCGAAGCGACGGACGCCAAGGGCCGCAAGCTGAAGGTCCACAAGCTGTGCCTGACGAAAAAGCCGTGCCTTCTGGAGGGAGCGGACACCATCGACGCCGTGGAGGGCACCATCCCGCGCGAGGATGGCGAGGTGAGCATCGCGTCGTATATGAACTTTTTGATCGTCAACGGCGCGGTCATTCTGCCGCAGTACGGCGACGAAAACGACGCGCTTGCCGTCGAGCAGGCGCAGAAGATGTTCCCTGACCGCAAGATCGTTCCGGTCCAGACGAAGGAGGTCGCCTTCGGCGGCGGCAATATCCACTGCATCACCCAGCAGCAGCCCGCGGTACAGAAGTGAAAAGGCAGCGCCGCCCGTACCAAACGGTATGGGCGGCGCTTTTTGGACAATTCACTCGATCTGTTCACGGGCGATGCGGATAAACTCTGAGATCATACTCCACTGATACGAGCGCTTGAGATAGCCAAAACAGATGGGATAGGACGCCTCGGGACAGAGGGGGAGAATATGCAGCCGCGCAAGCTGTGCGGGCGAGAGTGCGGTTTGCAGCAGGTTTTCCGGACAAAAGCACGCGCCGACGCCCTGCGCGCAGAGCGCAAGCAGCGTTTCCACATTTTCCGACGTTGCGCGGCTGATGGGCGCAACGCCGGAGGCGCGCAGCAGCTCACGCCCAATGCGGCCGGCAATATCCTCGGCAGAGCCGAGAACGAAGGGACATTCGTGCAGGGGGCTCAGATTTCCGGCGGCAATGTCACTTCGGTGCGCGTTCAGGTCAAGACCGCAGTGCCTGAGCAGCTCGTCGGAAAGACAGAGTACGATGTTTTCAAGGTAGTAATCCTCCAGTACTACGCCGGGGAGCGGATGGGGAAAGGCGGCGATGGCAAGGTCGACGTCGCCGCTGCGCAGCGCTTTTTGCAGTGCATCGTTTGACCCCTCGAGCAGCTTGATCGCAACGTTTGGATAGCTGCGCTGAAAGGCGGGGATCAGGTGCGGCATGATGGCGCGGCCGCGTGTGTAGGCGATGCCGATGCGCAGCTCGCCCTTTTGATTTTCAGCGATATCACAGAACTCGCGCTGCATGGCCTGCTGCGTTTGACGGAGAGATTCGGCATAGCGCAGAAAGGTCCGCCCGGCGTGGGTCAGCTCAAGCGGTGTGCGCCGCACGACGAGCGTGCAGCCAAGCTCCGCTTCAAGTCCCGCGATGTGGGAGGAGAGCGACTGCTGCGTGATGTGCAGGGCGTCGGCAGCGCGGGTAAAGCTTCCTTCCCGCGCGAGTACGATGAAATATTCCGGAGAGTTAAAGTTCACGGCGGCACCTCTTTTCACAGCTTTCTCCTGTAGAATATATCAATAATAACAGTTTTACAAGTGCCGGCACATCTTTTATACTGGGGCAGAAGGCATGAAGCGGCAGGAAAAGAATTCCCTTTTCGTGCCGCGCGTGCTAAGATGGCGATACGGTAAAATGTGTCGGAAAAGGACGGAGGAGGATCTGGATGGCGGCAATCGTACTCTTTTGCGCGGCGCTGCTCGTGTGCGTGGTGCTGAAGGTGAATATCCTTTACGCGCTGGCGGCGGGGCTCGTGATCTTCACGCTGTATGGAAAAAAGCAGGGCTTTTCGTGGCGAGAGCTGGGGGAAATGATCGTCTCCGGCGTGAAGACGTCGACGAGCGTGCTGCTCGTGTTCCCGCTTATCGGGATGCTGACGGCCTTCTGGCGCGCGTGCGGCGCACTGCCGCTCATCATCTGCTGCGCGGTGGACCTTATCCGGCCGGAGATCCTGGTGCTGATGACGTTTTTGCTCAACTGCGGCGTGTCTGTTCTGACGGGCACGGCCTTCGGCACGGCGGCGACGATGGGGACCATCTGTGTGAGTGTCGGCGTTTCGATGGGCATGGACCCGGTGCTGCTCGGCGGCGCGATGCTTGCAGGGGTATACTTCGGCGACCGCTGCTCGCCGGTATCGACAAGCGCGCTGCTCGTGAGCGAGCTGACGGGGACCGACATTTACGACAATATCCGCCGCATGGTCAAAACGGCGCTCGTGCCGTTTCTGCTGAGCTGCGGTATCTTTCTGCTGCTGGGACTTTCGGGAGGGGACGGCGGCGCGCGGGCGGACCTGTGGCCGCTCTACGGGCGCGAGATGACGCTCACCTGGGTCATGTGCCTGCCGGCGGTGCTCATTTTTGTGCTGTCGCTGCTGCACGTGAAGGTCAAGCGCGCGATGGCGGCAAGCATTCTCGCGTCCGTGCTGCTGTGCATTTTTGTGCGGCATCTGGATGCGCTGACGCTCCTGAAGACCGCTGTTTTCGGCTACACGGCGGCGGACGCGGAGGTCGGCGCGATGCTCAACGGCGGCGGGATGCTCTCGATGCTGCGCCTGATGCTCATTATCACGATCTCGTCGGCCTATTCCGGCATTTTTCGCAGGACCGGGCTGCTCGATGGGCTGTGCGGCCGCATTGCCTCGCTGAGTGAGAAGACCTCACCCTACTGCGCGACGCTGGTGACGGCGACGCTTGCCTCGCTTGTCGCGTGCAACCAGACGCTGACGATCATCCTGACGCATCAGCTCTGCGCGCAGACGCAGCAGGACGCGCGTGAGCTTGCGCTGGACCTTGAAAATACGGCCGTGGTCATCGCGCCGCTCGTGCCGTGGTCGATCGCGGGCGCAACGCCGCTTTCGACCGTCGGCGCACCGATGGCGGGGATGGCGCTGGCGTGCTTTTTGTATCTTCTGCCGCTGTGTGAGCTCGTGCGGCGGACCGCGGAGCAGCGCCGCACGGCAAAGACAAAAAAGTGAAGAGAACACAAGGAGCCCTCACGGATGGGAGGGCTCCTTGCTTTGCAGGACGATCGAAAGAGAAACGCGGGTGCTCCTGACTATGCAGGCTGTCCCTTTGGTGCGCATCGCGGGCGCACGTTCTGATGCCGATAGATCGAAGTCTTATCCTGCGCTGCGGCTGCGCGCGATGCTGACAAAATAGCATACCCCGACGGCCAGATAGACCAGTACCGAGCCGAGACCTTGCGCTTCCCGAAGATAGGCGCCCCAGAGCATGGGAACGCAGTATTGCCCGGCCGTCGAATTGATGCAGTAGTCACCCATGGTGGCTAAGAAGATGAGCGCGGACAAAAGCGCATAGGCGGTCGTAAACGGTGCGAGATAGGACTTTTTGCAATACAGCGTCAGCCAGAGCAGAATGAGCGTGATCACGACGCAGACGAGACTCTGGAAAAACAGCAGCGCTCCGACCAAAGAGTCCTTTGCGAGGAGCACAAGGCTGTAAGAGGTGCCGTCTCCGGTTTCTTTCATCCAGAAGCCGCCGGATGCCATGTTCTGCTGCAGCCAAGTGATCAGGGGCGATCCGTCGGCCGGATCGACGAGCGCCAGCTGCGAGCGGAGCGCGAACGCAAAAAGCAGCGGTACTAAGACAGCAGCGGCGAGCGCGGCAAATAGAATCTTCTTACGCGACTTCATTGCGCCGGACGATTGCATAGGTCATCCCCCTTTTTATGAATTGCTGAACCGTCAGCAAACGGATTGAAAGGCGCTCTTGGTCCATTCTTCTGTTTTTTGTCGGCGCTCTTTTACCGGCAGAGCTCCTCGTCCGCGTAGTCGCTGCAATCTTCCTCTGCAAGGCAGCGCTTTTTGCGGCGTTCGATGGCTTCGCCGATATCGCACCAGCTTCCGATGATCAGGCAAACGAGCGCGCAGAACGCAAGCCCCGCGGCTACCAGCTTCAATACCAACCGAGCAGTTTTTCCCATAGCAGGTTTACCTCCTTGTTGTGTTGTACTGGCATTATATCACGGCTTGCTTGCGGTTTACAACTGCTATTTGTGCGGTCCGATCGGCCGCCATCCATTATCATTAAACGCACAGAGACTCAAACGAGTCGGCTGTGCGTTTTTTCTTTACTACAACCCCATAGGACGGAGGTGAGACTGACGGGAAAGTACCGCTAGCACAGACCGGCTATAATTTGTCAAGCCGAAATCTCATTTGGGATATAGGGCGTGTAGGCCTTGTTGTCTCTCATAACGGCGTAAATGATGGAGACCATCTTCCTGCAGGCATGGCCCACAGATGCCATATAGGGCTTCCCTTCATCTCGTTTTTTCTGGAAATAAAGCTTCAGCGCCGGATCGTGAAGCACCGCCGATGAAGCCGCCAGCCAAATGGCGTGCCGCAAATAAGGCGAGCCTCGTTTGGACATACGGTTTCTGACGCCGTTGTATTCGCCGGACTGCCGCATGGTTGGATCGATCCCCGCGTAAGCGGCAAGTTTTGCCGCGGAGGAAAAACGGCTGATGTCTCCGATCTCGCTGAGGATGTACGCGCCAAGGGTCGGGCCGATGCCGGTGATAGTAGTGATCGGCGTGTCCAGGGTCTCCATGATCTCGGCGATCTTGCGATCCATTTCCCTGACCTGTTGTTTTAAGAAATCGAGGTGCTTTGCGTAAAGTCGGATCATCGTGCTGAAAACATCGCCGGCCATGGCGAAGCCAAAGGAATTGCGCGCAAGCTCCTGAAGCTCCTGCGCTTTCGCCATGCGGAAACGCTTGCGGCTGGAGACTTCGATGAGATGACAGAGATCCCCAAGAGGCATCTCGGATAATTCCTTTGGCGTAGGACAGGTTTGCAAGATTGCCATGGAGGTGTCGCTAAACATATTGGTAAAAGCTGTTTCGTATTCAGGAAAGACCTGATCCAGCAGGGCAACGACCTTCCGCTTAACGTCCGCCTGCATGGAAACGATGGCGTGCCGTCCACGGCACAGCTCCCGCAGCTCATAAATGTTTTCGGGATGCAGGGTAGACTCGGAGAAGTGTCCGAAACGAATCACCTCTGCGATGAGCAGGGCATCCCTCGGATCTGTTTTGGCCTGACGGATATAGAAACTGCGGATGGAGTTGGTCTGCACCGGGTTGATGACCTGAACACGGAAGCCCTCCTTCTGAAGTCTGGTAAAAAGAGCGAGCCAGTAGTGTCCGGTGGCCTCCATTGCAAAGGAAACCTCGTCAAGCGGCAGTTTGGCCTTGGCGAGCATGGCCAGCAGCCGATTGTACCCGGAGCAGTTGTTGGTGAAGGAAAACGGCTTGATGATGACGGTGCCCTCGCCGTCAATCACCGCTGCCTCGTGCTTTCTCTTGGCAATGTCGATCCCAACGATGTACATAGTGCAGGCTCCTCTCATGTTCAAATTACGGACATTCCTCGTGCTGCTGAAGGTCACAACCTGTTGCGAGATTAGAAGAAAGCGATCCATCGCCCCGACATCCGGCTCATAAGTGACATCCCACAGGGCAGAGGTTCCAGTCTGTGCGCAGTAGACTTGGCTACAAAGATAGAAGCAGGAAATTCTCTGTCCGCATGAGGATATTATATCATCGCTCCCTCAAGGGGCGTTGATACCGGTTTTGAAGGTGTTTTGTGGGGAGATATCCCCGTTCGAAAATATAACAAGATAAAGGGCCGCAGTCGCAAGCGCCCGCAGCCCGCCCACAAAGCCCCGCAGTGCGGGGCTTTTTCGCGCTTTCCAAAGCGCAGTCTATTTCAGCACATTTCAGAAAAACCGCAGTCTGGTTTCCAAAAAGGCACGGTGTTTCCGGCACTCGCGCCCCTTTTGACCGACGGCAAGGAAAGGAGAACACCGATGGAAGAAAAAGTGAAAAAGAAAACGACATTCTGGCTCCCGCCCGACATAATCGACCGCATGGACGGCTGGCTGAAAGCTGATAACTGCCGCAGCCGCAATGAATTCGTAGAAAAGGCCCTGCGGTTCTACATGGGCTATCTCGGCACGGAGGACAACACCGCCTACATCTCCCAAGCCATCCTCACCGCTATTCAGGGTACGCTGGACGACAACAATAACCGTCTGCGGACGATCCTCTTCAAGTGCGCGGTGGAGCTGAATATGCTCTGCCACACCATCGCCGCGCACTTTCGTACCGATCCTATCCACACGCGGGAGTTGCGCGGCTTTGCGGTGGATGAGGTGAAGCGCACCAATGGTCAGGTGAGTTTTGAGAGCGCAGTGCATCAGCAGCGCCGCATTGAGCCGGAGGATGAATGGCCCGGATCGTACTGATCTCCCCCTACCTCAAGGGCGGACAGAACGCCGCGAAGCTGGCCCAGCGTACTCGCTATGTCGCTACCCGTCCCGGCGTGGAGCTGTTGGCGGATGAGCGCAGTACACTCCCCGCCACAAAAAAGCAGCAGGAATTCATCGCACGGCTGCTGAAGTCCTTCCCCTCCTGCTGGGAACTCATTGAGTACGAGGAATATCTGGATCACCCCACCCAGGGCAACGCCTCCGCGTTTATCCAGCAGGTGCAGGAGAATTATCTGGAGGCACTGGATCAAAAGGAAAATTTCATCGACTACATCTCCCACCGCCCCGGTGTCCAGAAGGACGGCGAGCACGGGCTGTGGGATGCGGACGGCAAAGTGCAAAATCTCGCGCAGGCGGTACGGGAGGTGGCGGAGCACACCGGAAATGTGTGGACGCCGGTGGTGGCGCTGCGCCGTGAGGACGCGGAGCGGCTTGGCTACGACAGCGCGGAAAACTGGCAGGCGCTGGTCAAGGCGTCTGCCAACGACATCGCGGCGGCGTACAAGATACAATCGGACAACCTGCGCTGGTATGCCGCCTTTCATCGCAAGCCGAAGCAGGTGCACATTCACATGATCGTGTTCTCGACCGATCCCCGCGAGGGCTATCTCACGAAAGAAGGCATCCGGCAGGTGAAATCCGTCTTCGCCAGACGGATCTACCACGCGGATCGGATGCACATCTACCAGCAAAAAGACACCGCGCGACAGGAGCTCCAGACGCAGACCCGCAAGGCCATGCTGGAATGCATCGCGCAGCTGGAGCATGGCACGTCGGATAACCCGCGTCTGGAGCAGCTCACCGAGGAGCTGGCGGAACGCCTACTGACGGTCAAGGGCCGAAAGGTCTACTGTTACCTGCCGCCAAGGGTCAAGGCCATCGTAGACACCATTGTGGAGGGGCTGGCGAAGGACGAGCGAGTATCTGCCGCCTATGGAACATGGCAGACGCTCTACGAGCAGGTGTGTCTGGACTACGATCAGCGGCCGCCCAAGCGTCTGCCGCTCTCCCAGCAAAAGGAGTTCCGGAGCGTCCGCAACATGGTCATTCAGGAAACGCTGCAATGGATGGCGGAACGGCAGAGGGGTGTGGATGCGCGGAGATTTTCTGCCATGCTGACGGAATCCATTTCGCCTGAGAATTCCTCGGCGGCCACGAAAGTCAAAGTGGAATCGATAGAGCCATCTATACCGACGCAGCCCCAAGCCCCAAATACACCAGCACCTTCCACGGAAGATTCCGGCTCCGCTGATGCTGCCGCCTCCAAAGGTACCGCGCCGCCCGTGGGCGAAATGACTCCGACGCACTCACAGCCATCCGGTCAAGCAGGGCAAACCGCACCGGCAGGAGCAGATTATCGTGCCCCCACGGTGGGCGAAACCGTTGTGCGGATGCTGCATCACATGAGCAGAATTTTTGAGGACAACAGCAAGATCGACCAGATCCACCGCGGCTTGCAGATCGACCGCAAGCGCCGACAGGAATTGCAGCGCAAGCGGCTGGCGATGGGACACAAGCCGGACGATCATGAAGAGCAGACATTCAGATAGCACAAAGCAGAATTTTGAAAGGAAACATCATGAGCAAATTTATCTATTTCACGCCGGAGGAAAAAGCACGGGCGCAGAACACGGATCTCGTGTCGCTGCTGCGTGCCCAGGGCGAACGACCCGTGCGCTCCGGTCGGGAGTTCCGTACCCCCAACGATCCCAGCATCACCGTGCGGGGCAACAAATGGTTTGATCACTCCGCGCGCGTCGGCGGCTACGCCGTCAGCTTCGTCCAGCGCTATTACCGTCTCCCTTATCCGGAGGCGGTTTTGCTTTTGCTGGGCAGAAAGAACAGAAAAACATATGAACAGGCAAAGCCTGTGAATGAAGTTCCAAAGGCTTTCGCGCTGCCGGAGCCTTACGGAACCATGCGGCGTATGTATGCCTACCTCATGCGTCAGCGCCACATTGACCGCGAGGTTATTTCCGCCTTCGTACATGAAAAGCTGCTCTACGAGGACAAGCATCACAACTGCGTTTTCGTGGGGAAGGATGGCAGCGGTGAGGCCAAGCACGCGCACATCCGCAGTACCAACAGCGAGGGACGGGTGTTCCGCATGAACATTGAGGGCAGCGCAAGTGAGCACTGCTTCCACAAAAGCGGGACCGACAAGTCCCTCTATGTGTTCGAGGCTCCTATCGACCTTCTGTCCCACATTACCCTCTATCCCTACGGCTGGCAGGAGCACAGCTACGTTGCCTGCTGCGGGCTCTCCATCCAGCCGGTGCTGGAGCGGCTGCGGCAGAATCCGAAGCTGGACATGGTGTACCTGTGCCTCGACAACGATGACGCGGGCAACGACGCCTGCGACCGTATGACGGATACGCTGGAGGACATGGGCTTGGATGTGGAGCGTCTCTGCCCGGTGCGCAAGGACTGGAATGACGATCTCTGCGCCAAATTCGAGAGGAAGGAGAAAGACGCATGAACGAAAACATATGGCCCCTGATTCTGCTTGGCGGCGGACTGCTGGCATTCTTGCTCGTAGTGTCCTTCCTCTCCAAGAATTATTCTCTCAACAATTTCAAGAGCAAAACCGTTGGCGACGGTCAGCACGGCACAGCCCGGTGGGCAACGCCCAGGGAGATCAGCAAAACATCCCGGACGGTACCGTTCCGTCCCCGCCGCTGGCGCAAGGGAGAGGAACTGCCTACGGAGCAGGGACTCGTTCTCGGCAGCGTCGGTGGCAGAAACCATAAAAGCAGGGGAGGATTTCTGTTGAAAATCTCTCGCAGGCTGCTGGAAAAGCTGCGACGTCCTGTGGAGGGAAAGCGGAAGACGAAGAAAAAATCAAAGGCGCTTTCAAAAGTCAAAAAGATGATTGAGGAGCAGCGAGATATCCGGGCGCTGGTGGACAGTGATGACATCCACTGTCTGATGATCGGCGCTTCCGGCGTGGGCAAAACCGCGTATTTTTTATACGCAAATTTGGAGTACGCCAGCGCCAGCGGCATGAGCTATCTGGCGCTGGACACCAAGGGAGACTTGGCGCGCAACTACGGCTGCATTGCGTCCAAATATTACGGCTACCAGGTCACGGTCATTGACCTGCGCAACCCAACCCGCTCAGACGGCTTCAATTTCCTGACGCTGATGAATCACTACATGGATATTGCGCGCATGCATCCGGAGAACCTCTCTGCCCGAGCGCGCGCAGAGAAATACGCCAAGATCCTCGCCAAGACCATCATCAACCCGGACGGCGACGCTGCACAATACGGTGAGAATGCCTTCTTCTATGACAGCGCCGAGGGGCTCCTGACTGCCATTGTACTTCTGCTGGCAGAGTTCGCACCGCCAAAGGATGGAGAGCCGGAAAAACGGCATATCGTATCAGCCTTCAAACTGGTGCAGGATCTGCTGGCGGTGCCGAAGTCAAGAGGCAAGAACGGTTTTCAGCTGCTCATGGATGAACTGCCGCCGGAGCATAAGGCTCGGTGGCTGGCAGGCGCAGCCCTCACCAGTGCGGATCAATCTATGGCTTCGGTCATGTCCACCGTCATGTCCCGACTCAACGCCTTTCTGGATACAGAACTGGAGCAGGTCATCTGCTACGACAGCCCCATCAATGCGGAAATGTTCGCCTCGGAGAAGTGCGCCATCTTTCTGATTTTACCGGAAGAAGATCCGGCAAAGAATTTCATCGCGGCGCTCATGATCCAAAATCTGTCCCGCGAATTGTTCTCCGTGGCGGATGAAACCGGCGGCAGGCTCAAAAACCGCGTGGTGCTGTTTTGCGATGAACTTGGTACAATGCCACCCTTTGACATTCTGCCCCTATTCAGCGCGGGACGCTCCCGCAGGCTGACGCTGGTACCCATTATCCAGAGCCTCGCCCAACTGGAGAAGAACTATGGTAAAGAAGGCGCGGAAATTATATGTGACAACTGCCAGGACACCATCTTCGGCGGCTTTTCGCCCCAGAGTAAAACGGCAGATGCCCTCTCCGCTGCCCTCGGCAGCAGGACCGTGCTGTCCGGCTCTGTCAGTCAGGGGAAAGAGAGCAGTCAGTCCTTGCAGATGATGGAGCGTGCGCTCATGACGTCGGACGAACTGAAATCCATCCCTAAGGGAGAGTTTGTGGTGATGAAAACGGGAACACATCCCATGCGCACCAAGCTGCGTCTCTTCCTGGATTGGGGCATCACCTTTGACCCGGACGGCTATCGGATGCCGGAGCGGGCGGCTCGAAAGATAGCTTATGTTGACCAGAGAGAACTCGTCCGCAACATTCAACAGCACTATACAAAGAACCCCTATAACATGGAGGGAGGCAAATGAGTCAATTCAACTTCATTTACACCGAGGAGCATCTGAGTCACCGGGAGAAGGCGGTCTATATCTATCTTCGGGACCGGGCAAACGTTTCCGGCGTCTGCTGGCCGGGGATCAAAACCATTGCCCGTGAATTAGGGCTTTCGCCGCGGACAGTCCAGCGAGCCTTGGCAGATCTGGAGCGCAGGCAGCTCATTGAGAAGCGGAACCGCCGCCGATCCAACGGCAGTCTCACGAGCAATTTATACCGGCTGACTAAGCACAAAACGTCACGGCCTCCCGCCAAGGGGGGACTGTGACGTTTTCCCTTTCAAAATTCTGTCCATAGGGTAGTGTCATCATGGCGCATCCAGAAGAGCCTACTCTACCGGAGGATACAGGACAGAGAAAGAACAAGAATATGGAGGAACTTATGAAGATGATCGTTAGAAGAACAGTGCTGGCTGTCTGCACCCTTGTCCTGGCATTGATCCTGCCCACAGCTGCTTCTGCCGCCTGTGCAGGTTTTGATGACGTACCGGAGTCTGCGGACTGCTATGAAAGCGTGATGTATCTTGCGGAGCATGAGATCACGCAAGGCACAGGGAACGGATGCTTCTCCCCAAATGCACCGGTGACGGTGCGGCAGTGGGCGATAATGCTCTGCCGGGCCTATGATGTGAAGGTCGAGGGCAGCTCATGGAGTGATCTGAGCCAAAGCGCTGTGGAGCAATCCTATCGGAAGGGCTGGCTGAACGAAACCGCACTCTCCGCGCCCAATATCCAGCTATGCCGAGGAGCGCTGCTCAAAAGCGCCTTTGCCGCAGCCAAGATCCCCGTTTACGACAGCGTACTCTATGCGGGCGGCGTGTCGCTGCCCGATTATGAAAACTGCATCCGCATCGGGGAGGAGCTTCAGCTCTGCGGCGAGGCGAACACTGCAAATGAGATCGTCACCCGCAGGGACGCGGCCATGCTCCTTCACGCCATTCTGACCAGAGCCTTCAACATGGAGGCTCCGCCCGCGCCGGTGGCTCTGGTAAACGCGGCAGGCGTCAACATCAACGACTACCTGCTGGCGCTGCGGCAGGTGCCGGAGCCGGTGCTTGCCACCTTCAACGCCGCTGGCTGGACGTACCGTATCGACTTCGACTACATCAGCGAACTTAGCAAGCAGCTGAACATGAGCTGCATTGGAGCCACCAATTACAGCCGGAAAACCATCTACCTCTCGGAGGCCAGCGCGACGCTCCATGAATTCGGACATTTTCTCGATTGGATGCTGGGATTCCCTGTAGAGCATGAACAGCTCTTTCGTGCAGAAGCTGCCGCCGCGCCGCTGCGAGACTATGCCAAAACCAACGCCGGAGAATACTTCGCAGACTGCTTTGACTACTGGGTGAAGTATGCGGAAAATGCCAATGCCATATCGTTGCTGCAAGAATGCACTCCGATGACGTATCGGTATATGGAAGATTTGATGAGGATAGCAAACTGACTCTAAAATACGTGTCAATAACAGATAGAATCCCAACTTACTTCTAGGCATTTATGGTTTAAACCATAAACGCAAACAATTCGGATTTCACTTGCTCACAATGTTTCCAAGATTCTATGCAGAAATCGTGCCTCATTATAGGACTTGCAGAGATAGGCAATGCCGTAACCGCTAACTTTTCCAGATCATGCTCCATTGCAGTGCCTCTGCATAGGGTACAGAATTTTTCATTTCCCATTTTAAACGATTTTGATTCGCGTCGTAGGCAAAGCTACTCTCGAGATTATTGCAGCTGCTTCGGCACGTGTAATGGTGTCAGATGGTCTGAATGCTCTGGTTCTTTCATCTCCGGTCAAGATGCCTGCTCTGTAAAGAGCAAGTATCTCATCAGCGTATTCGCTTCGTTCGCTTACGTCAGGAATATAATCATAGTCAATGTCGTTGACAACGGCAAAATCAGATGTTGCTTTCGCGAAAATATGTGCTATCTGCGCTCTTGTTGCGTAAGCATCGAGGCTGGAATATTCGTCGCTCGAGACAATTCGATTTTTTACACAATAGTTCAGATAGGCATCATACCATTTACCACCATCTGATGCTGAAAAAGAGATTGTCTGGTTATTACATGTGGCATGGACAACAGCAGCCATTTTAATTGCTTCGCTCAGTGTGATATTGCCTATAGGGTGAAATGTACCGTCAGTATATCCGTTCATAATGCCCAACTGGACAACTGACTTTATAACGCCCTGTTGCTGACTTCCATACCATGCTGACTCATCCGCGTCCAGGAAGCCATAATAGTCGGTAGACGCACTGAACTTGCTGTCAGTATCTGTAAGGCTATCCGTATCAATGCAGGTAATACTATTCCGAATTGCCTCTGACCATCCCCATAGACGGCCGAGGTTGTCCCTATACTGCCACTCTGCCGGCAAATATATAGCCGTGTTGTCGCCGTCTTGTTGGAAAGCCCTTACTTTGGTGATTGTGTCTGATTTAATAGACAGCTGTTGGTACTCTTTCAGCTTGGAATTGTCGGAGAAACCGTTGGTCATATAAAGCTGCACAGAATCATCATTTTGCTTCTTGGCATGAACGATCAAACCGGCAGTGTCTCCCAACCTTTTTCCGTCGCTGAGCCTCACAAGGCCGCCTGTATTCAGACTATTGCTCTTTTCCGGGCCGACAAGATACGACAAATACACCTCATTACCGCAGCTTGTCATGGAAGCGTAAAAGTTTACAAATTCTTGTGGTAAAACCTTATTATCGCTAACTGGGATACTGTACTGATTGATCCATTTTCCATGTTCATTCAAAAGGAATACCTTGCCAGTATAGGCATCTACAAAACATGGCCTGCCATTCAATGCTGAAATCGCATAAGGCTCTGTGTCAGCAGGAATGTCCACAGATTTGACAATCTCGTCGCTATCCCAGTAGCACAACGAACTTCCATTTTCCCATAAGGCAATATTTTCGCAGAGAACAACATTACTGGCCGCAGCTACATTAACATTGTCTTGAAGAATAAAAAGACTATATTGCGAACACTTTGGATTCTTCGGATAGAATAGGTCAAGCCAAACTGAGCCATTTGGTTGGACAGACATATTCTGAATGATCATCTCATCTTCTAAATCTTCGCCGCTTCGATAGCATGCCTGCAATTCAAGCGTCTTTTCATTTATACAGGCTACTGCATCTTTGTCTATCGAGTTATCATGCAAAAGAAACATCGCTTGACAAGGGCACACAGAGAAAAACAACTGAAAATGAGCTGCCAAG
>ENA-OUQP01000779-OUQP01000779.1-human-gut-metagenome-genome-assembly--contig:-NODE-779-length-26550-cov-6.108360_pt1 | contig 26550 bp, 23 predicted proteins | sample MGYA00237951_ERZ548836 | MGnify/ENA primary metagenome ERZ548836 (study PRJEB26490, sample SAMN05194702) | human gut metagenome | biome: terrestrial biome; feature: human-associated habitat; material...
ATGCAGATCCTACTCGTGCAAAAGAACAGTTAGGATGGGTGGCTGAAAAGACACTTGATGATATGTGCAGAGATACTTGGAACTTTGCAAAGAAACATATGTAATATATGAGTCCCTCAATGAGGGACTTTTTTCATGCATGAAAAAAAGCAGGTAGTGAAGCGGATTGCGAATATCCGCTTGACAGGAAGGCGATGAGGTCGTGGAATGCAACATACATTATTATTTAAAGTAGATGAATCATCTTTACAAAAGCAATACATATGTATTTAAGTAGATATGATATAGCATTATAATATATAAAAAGATGGAAGTGAGGTGCCGAATATGGCTAGTACAATTCAGGTTAGAGTAGAAGACGAGTTAAAGAGTAAATCAGATGCTTTATTTAAAGATTTGGGCACAGATACAACAACAGCAATCAGAATATTCTTAACACAGGCTGTTGCGACAAATGGATTTCCTTTTGAAATAAAAAGACAGACTGGGTTAAATCCATACGCACCGATGACTGTGAAAGAGTTGCTTGCAAAATTAGAAAAGTCCAGAGAACAGGGAGAATTCAGGGATGCAGATCATGTGATTTCTGATCTGAGGTCAAAATATGGATTATAAGATTGTTTTAATGAAGGGTGCAGAGGAAGATTTTGATAGATTCATTGCATATCTTTTGTTTGAAAAGAAAACTGAGCAGGTTGCAAGACATTTATTAAATGACTTTGAGGCAACAAAAATCGGTTTGTCAAATGTTGCTAGAAGCTTGAAACTCTGTGACAATCCAAAATTAAGAGAATTAGGATATCGAAGAATCAATTTTTTATCTCATCGCTATTTTATGCCTTATCGTATTAAAAATGATACTGTTTACATAGATAATATTTTTCAAGAATTGTAAGACTACGAAAATAAAATGAATTAATATTTGGATAAGTGCACGTCACATTCTCCTTGCTTTAGTGATAAGTTAACAAAAAAATGCAGAAATAAAAGCAATGATTGAAACATACAATCAGAAAGTTAAATTTTTTGATTTTGAAAGTCTTAATCAGTTGACAGACTGTATTTTGAAAATAGAGAGGTATGTGAACTACCTCGACTTAATATTCCGAATTTGAAGTCAAGGCTTCTAGGATGCTTATGCATCCGTTTAAGAAGATTGATATTTAAGTCTCCACCTATTGCTAGGCAATCCTTATTCTTATAGGCGTGTCCACTTCGCCTCTACTGTATAGGATGTTTACATCCACAACTCTACTTTTACGCATGATATTTAATGCACCATTCACATCTGCATTCAGAACTTGTCCACTCGCTGTTCTATACTGTCCACGATGTATTCTCTTTCCACTGAAATGGTATTCTTCAGTATCATCACTCTTATAGACTGGTATGACATCCTTATCCCAGAAGCTTGCTTTTGATGTATAGGACTCCTCCTGCATTACAAGTGTGATGCCATTCAGTTCACAGAGATATTCAAGCTTGTCTCTCAGCAATCCAAATGGAATATTGACGAAGGTCTGATTGTTTCTTTTGCCTATATTGGAATCTTTCTGAAAGGTTTCATTATAGCCCACAACAAGAGTTCCAATATCATGATCGATACAGTAATCAATCACCCTGCGCGCAGTCTTGTTCATGCAGTCATTTATTTTATTGTTACGCCTGCGTGCTAATGCCTTCTGTCTGTTGGTTGTCTTCCTGCCGTAGTTCTGCTTATCCTTAATGGACTGTAATCTTGCATTCTCCTTATTGAACAACTGGTTGATGGACTTCAGTCTTCTTCCATCGATGATGAATGTTTCACCTTTACTTGATACTCCAGTGACAAGATTATTGATACCAAGATCTAATGCCAGTGCATTTGTTGTATTGAGATTCCTTTGAATGCATTCAGCTTCATAGGTATACTGAATTTCAAAGAACCTGGCATCTGCCTTTGGTATGATACGTATTTCCTTCACTTTCTTATCAAGCAGTATAGGTGGAATAGCAATCTCAACAGCCTTATGTGTCTTTTTGAAGCTGTTTGAATATGGAAGTATGAGCTTATTCCCTTTAAGTCTTACAAATCCAATGACGAGTGTAGTATATCCATCCTTTGGAAGATAGCGTGGCAGTCTGCAGCCCTTAAGTGCATGCTTTCCCTGCTTTGCCTTTTTAAGAAGACCTAAGAATGATTTAAATGAACCATCTACTTCCTTCAGTATCTGCTGTGCCATATTGGAATTAAGCGTTCTATAGTTATCAGACGACTTCAGAAGTGCATAGTTCTTCTCATAATTGAGATACTTGCCTTCTGCAAAGTAGTGCTGTCTGATGTTATAGATTGCCTGATTAGTAAGATTCTTTGCAATATGACATAATTCCTTGATGGAACGATAGTCTTCCTTGGACAGATGCTTTACCTGCTGCTTGACTGTAAGATACATATATTTAGCCTCCTTTCTGCAGATTTAGGAAAAGAAGTTTCCTATATGTATTATACTATTTCTTACTCCAAATTTCTCTATCAGATGCATTAACGGCATTCATCCCCCACCTATATTCTATATTGAGGTGGGGATTTTTCTGCCTGTTTTTTAGATAAAAAATGATGCTCGACTGAGCATCTTTTTATATCTGTGTTTGAAAAAGGGCGACACATATGAAGTAGTGAATAACCTTTTTGGGTTTGTATATACGAAAAAGAACTGTAACGCTCAAGGTAGTAGTAAATACTGTCTATTCGTTATAGCCCTTTGTTTTTGAATTCTAGAGGGGAGCATTGGTACTCCTTTTTGAATACTTTGCAGAAGTAATTAGGGTCTTCAAAGCCACATTGATAAGCAATCTCTTTAACGGTTTGTTTCTTATTTGTTAATAGTTCTGCAGCCTTCTTTAATCGGTAATCTAATAAGAATTTGTGGATAGTCGTATTGTATTTAGATTTAAAATGAGTTAACAATGTTCCTCTGCTGCAGAAGAAATAATCACATAGCTGATCAATCGTAATAGGTTTACTATAATTCGCAATTAAGTACTGTTTTATTTCCTGGGCAAGATGATCATTCTTGGCCTGAATGCGATTGGTGAGAGAAATGTATTTTGCGCAGATATCACATACATGTGCAAAAGCATATATCTGATCTTCATCTAATATAGTAATATTTGTGACAAGTTGTCTTAATTCTTCTTCATTTTCAAAATAGGGCTTAGATTTATTGATGATTTCAGAATAGTTTCTATATGTTCCTATAACCGCTTGTCCCATCATTAGATAACCAGTTAAAGCACCATAAGAATATAAAGGCATAATTGCTTCACTGAGTCCAAAATGACATTGATAGACATAAAGTTCGCCAGTCTCTTTTACATGATTCATCGCATTTATATCACATATAAAACAATGATCAGAAGCTTTGCTCTTCTCTATCTCATGGCAGAATTTGGATTTCTCATGAGGGTAAGAAGCCAGTATTTTTTGATTAATGTCAAAGATGGACATATTTAATCCTGAGACAAGATAGAGTTGTTTGAGTATTTTTTCTAAGTCTTCCATGTAAATCACCTCATGACCATTATATCTCAATAAAAGTAAAAAAATACAACATTATACTATATTACCCTATATTGTACTCCATTCCATTTCTATTTGTTCTCGTATTTTTATAATTATATTTGGAGGATAAAACATATGGAAATGAACAATGAATGGGTCAAAGTCCCAAAGGTATTTAATATCAATCGTGAAAAGGCACATGCCTCAATACATCGCTATGCCTCTCTAGAGGAGATGTATACAAATAAGAGTAGTTATATCTATTCTTTAAATGGTAAATGGAAATTTCATTATGCTAATGGGTTTAATCAATTAATTAAAGATTTTTCTAACAAGGATTACAACAGTGATAACTGGGATGAAATCAATGTTCCTGGACATATTCAGTTACAGGGATATGGAACACCTATGTATGTCAATCAGATCTATCCTTGGTCTGCCACAGAACAAATCATACCAGGAGAAATCCCGGAACATAATCCAATTGGCAGCTATATTACATATTTTGATCGTTCAATTATTAAAGATGACACAGATGTTTATATTGCTTTTAAAGGTGTAGAATCCGCAATGGCTTTATGGGTCAATGGAACTTTTGTAGGCTATAGTGAAGATACTTTTACACCATCACGCTTTAATATTACTTCTTTAATAGAGGAAGGAAACAACAAGATTGCAGTCAATGTCTATCGTTTTAGTAGCGGTAGCTGGCTGGAGGACCAGGATTTCTGGCGTTTTTCAGGAATATTTAGAGATGTAGAACTAGAAATGGTACCTCATACACACTTGGAAGACGTAAAGATACTTACACATCTTAATGATACATATGATTATGCTGTCGTAGAAGTGAATCCAACGGTTATTCACCCTACAACGGTTATTTATACTTTAAAATATAATGATGAAATTATTGCGAGTCAAATAAAAGAGGATAGTATATCACTTCAATTTGAATTAAAGCATCCTCATTTATGGTCTGCAGAAAAACCACACCTTTATACATTGATTGTTGAAGTAATGGATGAAGAAGGTTTAGTAGAATGTATAAGCCAGCAGGTCGGTGTGAGAGAATTTAAAATCATAAATGGTATTATGTGTATCAATGGTCAGAGAATCATTTTCCACGGTGTTAATAGACATGAATTTTCTGCTTATACAGGTAGATATGTATCTTATGAAGAAACAAAACAGGATATCTTAAATATGAAGGCACACAATATCAATGCGTTACGTACATCACACTATCCTAATCAATCTTTCGTCTATGATCTATGTGATGAATATGGACTTTATGTCATTGATGAAGTGAACCTAGAAACACATGGTACATGGAGTGAGTACTTTGATAAGGAACATATTATTCCTGATAATAAGCCTGAATGGTTAGATATTATTCTAGATCGTGCAAATTCAATGTATGAAAGAGATAAGAATCATCCTTCTATTATTATATGGTCTTTAGGTAATGAATCTCACGGAGGTAAGATTCTCTATGAAATGTCTCAATTCTTAAGAAACAAAGACCAATCACGTGTCATTCATTATGAAGGTATCTTCCATGATCGTTCTTACAATGAGACAAGTGATATTGAAAGTCAGATGTATACATATGTGAAAGATATAGAAAAGTACTTAACTACACATCAGGACAAACCGTTCATTCTATGTGAATATGCGCACTCAATGGGTAATAGTAATGGCGCTTTATTTAAGTATATTGATTTAGAAAAGAAATATCCTCTTTATCAGGGAGGTTTTATCTGGGATTATATCGATCAGGCATTATATCATGATGGAAAACTCTGTTATGGAGGAGATTTTAAAGAAAGACCAAGTGATTATGATTTCTGTGGTAATGGATTAGTCTTTGCGAATCGTAAGAATACTCCTAAGATGCAGGAAGTAAAGTATTGTTATCAATATGTAGATTTCACAATCAATGAACAGGAAATCAAATTAGATAACAGATACTTATTTACTGATTTGAATGAATACACTTTACAGATTGATTTGTTATGTGACGGCTATGTCATTAAATCACAGAATGTTATTGTTGCATGTGCACCACAAAACACAACTACAATCAAAAATCCGTTTATGGTTGAAGATAACAAAGAATATGCATTGAATATTTATCTAAAGAAAGATAATCAAGTCTATGCATATGAACAGTACATTTATGATTATGAACCTCAAACAGTAAAGAATTCTTCTTTACCAGTTAAGGTGGTAGAAGACTATTTAAATGTTGGTGTAGTAGGGAAGGGTTTCAATGTTATCTTCTCAAAACAGAAGGGTTTAGTGTCTTATCGTTATCATCAAGAAGAATACATTCGTGTGCCTGTAAAACCAAACTTCTTTAGAGCTTCTACAAATAATGATGTGGAAAATAAATATGGCTATCGCTATGGGGAATGGCTAACTGCAAGTTTATATGCTAAATGTCAATTTGTGAGAGTAGTTAAAGAAGAAAAATCATGCAAGATTGAATATACATATGATCTACCTCGTTTAGGAGATGAACTACTTTATCTTACATATACTGTATATGGTGATGGAAAAGTAGAAGTAGATATGTCTTATCAGCCTCTTGCATCCAATATTGAAATGCCTGCATTCGGCCTATTATTCCAGTTATATAAGGATATGGAGCATGTCTCATATTATGGATTTGGTCCAGAAGAAAACTACATAGATAGAAACAAAGGGGCAATGCTTGGAAGATATGATTATAATGTCACAGACAACTGTACACCTTATCTCTACCCACAGGAATGTGGCAATAGAACACATGTTAAGGAAGTATTGATTCATGGTGAAAATAAGGTATTATTATTAGAGAGCGATGATTTTGAAATGTCAGCTTTACATTACACACCTTATGAATTAGAAAATGCACGTCATCATGATGAATTACCTGAAGCATATCAGACAGTATTATGTATTAATGAGAAGCAGATGGGTGTTGCAGGAGATGATACATGGGGTGCTAAGACACATGAAGAATTCTTATTAGATAAGAATAAGCATCATCTACACTTTGCATTTAAAGGAGAATAATCGATGAAGTTTATATTTATAAGACATGGTAAAACACACTTTAATGAAATCAATTTAACACAGGGGTGGTGTGATTCACCTTTATCAAAATTAGGCGTTAAACAGGTAGAAAACATGTCTCTGCAATTAAAGGACTATAGTATAAACAAGGCTTATACATCACCACTTGGAAGAGCGGTAGAAACATCAGAGATTATACTTCAAGGTCATAATATTGCACCTATTTATGACAAACGTTTAAAAGAAGTGAATTTTGGAATCTTAGAAGGTATTAACACATTATTTGTTAAAGAATTGCATATAGATGCGCCTAATTGGATGGATACGCTCGAAATGGATTATCGACCATATGAGGGAGAAGATCTCCATGATGTGATTAATAAACATATAGAATCCATTAATGACATCATTGCATCAAGTAAAGAAGATGATACAGTACTTATTGTTGGACATGGTTGTTCACTTTATGGATTAGTTAAAACACTTATACCTCATGATGAACGTTTAAGATTTCCAGATAATGCGACAGCAATCATAGTGGATTATAAAGAAGGACATTATTCACTTGATACTATTCTGAATGCAGTCTATTAAGTAACATTTCAAGTCATCCTATTATAATAATAAGGAGACAACATGAAGTACGATTTTACAACCATCATTGATAGAAAAGGAAAAGATGCCATGGCCTTGGATGCAGTAGGATCTCAAAAAGGTCATGTCAAGAAACCTACTTTCCCTAAAGAAGGTTTTAGTATTATTCCAATGTGGGTGGCTGATATGAATTTTGCGACAGCACCAAGTGTAATGGATGCTCTCAATAAACGTATCGCACATCCACTTTTTGGTTATTTTTACCCATCTGATGATTATTATGAAGCCATCATGTATTGGCAGAAGACAAGAAACAATATTCATGATTTAAAGAAAGAGTATATTGGTTACGAGAATGGTGTTTTAGGATGCCTAGCAAGTGCCATTCATGCCTTTACAAAGCCGGGAGACAAGATTCTCTTCCATAGTCCTACTTATGTAGGGTTTTCCACTGTATTAAATGATATAGACCGAGTGGCTGAATTAAGCCCTCTTGTAAAGGATAAAGAGGGTGTGTGGCGCATGGATTATCAGGATATGGACAAGCGTATCAAAGACAATAACATTCGCTTAGCGGTTCTCTGTTCTCCTCATAATCCATGTGGACGTGTATGGGAAAAAGAAGAACTTGAACAGGCAATGAATGTTTTTAAAGAAAATGATGTCATTGTTGTATCAGATGAAATATGGTCAGACATTGTATTTGCAGGATATAAGCATATTCCTACTTATAGTATTAGTGAAGATGCTAAAAGACGCACAATCTCTATTTATGCACCGAGTAAGACATTTAACTTAGCAGGGCTTATTGGCAGCTATCATATTATTTGTGATGATTATTTAAGAGAACAGCTCAACAAAGTAGCCATTTCAACACATTACAACAGTATGAACGTTTTATCCATGCATGCTTTAATAGGCGCCTATCGTGAAGAATCTATTGAGTGGGTGAATGAATTAAATCAGGTACTTGAACAGAATATGAAATATACCTATGACTTTATTAAAAACAATGTAGAAGGTATTGAAGTATCTCAAACACAGGGAACTTATATGGTGTTCCTACATTGTGAAGACTACTGTCTAAAGAATCATTTGACTATTGATGAACTTATTCAAAAAGGATGGGATGTAGGTGTAGATTGGCAAAGTGGTGTTCAGTTCCATGATCCATGGGGTATAAGACTCAACATTGCATTACCACATGCCTTATTACAGGAAGCTATACAAAGATTAAAAGAATACGTATTCTAACACGAAAAGGACAGCCTCTCGGCTGTCCTTTAATAATAGGTAAAAAATTGGCTGTAACGGGTAAATAACTCATTATAGTTTCATAAAAAGCAAAATGCGCACCGTGACCCTCAAAAAAGTGAGACAATTCACCTATTGAGGAGTGATTTGAAAAAATCATGATGCATTCAAAGAGAGTACGAGCAGGAAGCTTTCGACAACGAGGAAAGTTGGAAACAGGGTCATTGCAGTAGCACTTCAGATTATCAAGAGCCACATCAGTAGAGCGTTTAAGAATGGTCCTAACCTTTGTGGGTGAGTAGTAGATGTTGTGCTTGCTTTGTTTCATAATAGTTTAACTCTTAAAAAAACACATTTACTAAAAAGGGCTAGAAATGAATATTCATTCATTTCTAGCCACGCGATTTTTATCATTTGTCAACAGTTTGACTAAAAAAATAAAAGAACCTCCTTAATTTTAAATCGAGGAGATTCTTTGGTATTTAGTCACTTGACTTAATTCCATTCTACTAAAATATCGGATTGATTAATAATTGGTGGAGCCTAGGAGGATCGAACTCCTGACCTCCTGCGTGCAAAGCAGGCGCTCTCCCAGCTGAGCTAAGGCCCCAAAGAAATTTTAAATAAACATGGTGGGCCTGAATGGATTTGAACCATCGACCTCACCCTTATCAGGGGTGCGCTCTAACCAACTGAGCTACAGGCCCATTTCTGACTGCTCACCTATAATACCATGTAGAAATACACTCGTCAACAAAAAAATACATAAAATTAAACTACAAATAAATAAAGTCCCTTAAGGGACTTTATTCGTTCTTAATTTTCTTTTAAATGGGCAATATCGATATATGAAGGAATACCATTCTTATAAGTAATAGCGATTTCACCCTGGATTAATGGATATAAGTAATCATAAAGTTCTTGAGTGATATCATTACCTTCTTTAGTAATCCATTCTGCTGGAACTTTCTGTTCTAGGTTCGCAATATCCTGTACATTACTATAGATACATTCTGCAGTATATGGATCATTGCTAGTTCTCTTAACACCCATCATAACATTTGTATGATCAGCAAGTGCTGTCTCTACAGCCTTTTTACCAATAAAGAAAGATTCATCAATATCTACTTTAGAGGCAATATGCATTGCACATCTTTGTAGTACATTTAATTCGATACTTCTTACTTTGCATCCAAAATGTTCTTTACAGATATTTTCTAATACCTTACCAGTACCAAAATGGATTGGATGACCAAATGCATCATACTGCTGTGAATCACCACTATCTAAGAAGTTTCCGTTTTCATCATGAATACCTTCACTTACTGCAATCATGATAGAAGATTTTTCTTTGAACTTTTCTTCAATATCCTTTAAGAAACGTTCTTTATCAAATACGACTTCTGGTAAATAAATGAGATCAGGGGCATCATTGCATTCAGTTCTTGCAAGTGCACTTGCAGCAGTTAACCAACCTGCATTACGTCCCATGATTTCTACAATAGTAATCGCATCTAGCTTATAGATAGAAGAATCATAAGCAATTTCTAACATAGAGCTTGCAACATACTTTGCAGCTGAACCAAAGCCTGGAGTATGATCTGTACCCATCAAATCATTATCAATAGTCTTTGGAATTCCAATGAAGTGAATAGGGGAATTGATTGTTTCACCATAAGCTGCAAGTTTAGCCACAGTGTCCATAGAATCATTTCCACCAATATAGAAGAAATCAGTGATTTCTAAATCATTAAACTTTTTAAATAACAAGTCGTAAGTGTCTTTATCATCACTTACTGTAGGCAGCTTATAACGACAGCTTCCTAAATACATTGCTGGGGAATGCTTTAATGCATCAATTTTTTCCTCAGAATTAAATGTTGTACCTAGATCCATGAAGTGATCTTCTAATAGTCCCTGGATACCATTAACCATACCATAAATATGAGTAAATCCTTCTTCCTGGCATTGAGTAATAACACCTGCAAGAGAGGCGTTGATGGCAACCGTAGGCCCACCAGACTGACCAATAAAACAATTTTTCGTATTCATTTTATGCTCCTTTTGTATATTTCATCTCCATTTTAACATTAAATGCATTTGATAGAAAGATTTAATAGTAAAAATACAGGGTGATAATTAATTATACTAAAAAGGATACCCCCTAAGGATATCCTATTTGCTGCGGAATTTTATAAAACTAATGAATGCAGCAACAAGTACAATCATTGCGCCTACAAAACCGATGAAGTTTAAAGAAGTGTTTGTATAAATGACTCCACCTAGCCAGGTACCACTTCCAATCCCCAGATTGAAGATAGCTGAGAAAATTGCCATGGCAACAGATGAAGCGGCTGTAGAAACACATCCAATGATTTCAGCCTGAAAGCTTGTTTGAAAAGCCATTGCGGCTATACCCCAGATAGCACATACTAATATGATCATATACATATTGATTGAAGCAGGATATAGAAGGCCTAGAGCACCTGCAAAACCAAATAGAACTGCTTGTACAAATGCAAAACGATGATCATCATAATATCGAGAAAAGAGATAACTTCCTGAAAGTCCAGCAACACCAAATAACATTAATGTGATAGTCACTAGGGTGCTTGGAAATCCAGCAACTCTCTGTAAAAATGGTTCAATATAACTATAAGTTGTATAGTATCCAGTTGCAAAAAGGAATGTAATGATATAAGTAATCATTAGTCTTGAATTCTTGAAAAGTTCTGGAAGCTGATTGATAGAAAATGATTCTGTATTTTCTATCTTTGGGAATACGAATGCAAGATAGACAAGGACTAGGAATGAAATGACTGCCACACATAAGAAAGTCATTCTCCATCCAATCTGAAGTCCAATCATTCTACCAAGCGGCATTCCAAGAACCATTGCGATAGCAGTTCCGGTAATAATAGCACTGAGTGCTTTTGATTGATGTTCTTTAGATACGACACGGACTGCAAGTGGTGAAGCAATGGCCCAGAAAATAGAATGTGCACAGGCAACACCAATACGTGATACGACTAGAAATGGAAAACCAATGGAAATAACAGAGAGCACCTGACATGTGGAAAATACAGTAAGTGTGCCTAATAAAAGTTTCTTTGGTTCTATTTTACATGCAAGTAACATAAGTGGCAGAGACAATATTGTCACAGTCCATGAGTAAGCTGTGATCATGACACCTGCTTGTGCTGCTGTCATGTTGAAATCATTGGAAATATCTGTCAACAAACCTATTGGCATGAATTCAGATGTATTCACTAAAAAAGCTGAAATAGTCATACCGATTAACGGAAGCCATTCTTTTAAAGACATTTTTGTTTTCATCTATATAACTCCTCCCCATTTGACTGAAAAATAATAGTATAGTCAGCTCTAGAGTGTCAATGAAAAGAGTGGTAATAGTTTGAATTTTAGTTTGTCAATAGTCTGAGATCAGGGTTATATGCTCTGATCTTTTTTTGCGTTTTCGATATCTTCTCTGATAAGTTTTTTAAATATCCCATTTTAGAATCAACACTATCAAGTTTTTCTATAATATCTGCATCAGTTTTTTTGTTTCTTCTCTACTTTTCTTTCCTTCTTGATTACATTATGCAACAAATCTGTTTGAATAATAATGTATATTGATATGTTAAATGCCTCAACTTAATATTCTGTATTATCTTTCTCCAGTCCTTCTGCTTCTGTCCTTGTCGGCACACGCAGGATCAAAACTGCAAACCTGTGAATGTTTTCTATGTGCCTTTATTTTTTTACCTATAGTTGATTTATCTTTTCCAAGAGTAGCAGTGATAGAAACCTTAGTAGAATCATTTCTCTTTCTGCAAGGACAAGATGCAGATTCTTATTTGATTTAGCTATGATAATCAGCCTTTCATGAAATAGAGAAACAGACATCACAGTAATTATAGAACTGAAGGAGAAAAAATAACTGAAAAGAAGTGAAAGACTAAACGCAACTTTGATCCGCCTAAAGTGGAATTTAACTTCTCACTTTAGATAAAATACATGATAATAATTAATTATAGTATTTTATTGCACATCAGCGTATAATGATAAATAAGGAGGATTGAAAGATTATGTCTAAGAAGTATTTATCTATGGATGGTAATACTGCTGCCGCTCATGTTGCATATGCATTTTCTGAAGTAGCAAGTATCTATCCAATTACCCCTTCTTCACCAATGGCTGAACATGCTGAAGAATGGGCTTCACAGGGAAGAAAAAATATTTTTGGCTCTGCTGTAAACGTAGTTGAAATGCAGTCAGAAGCAGGCGCTGCTGGGGCTGTACACGGTGCTTTACAGGGTGGTGCTTTAGCTACTACATTTACTGCATCTCAGGGTCTATTATTAATGATTCCTAACCTTTATAAGATTCAGGGTGAAATGCTTCCAGGTGTTTTCCATGTAGCTGCAAGAGCTCTTGCAACTAGTTCATTAAATATCTTTGGGGATCATCAGGATGTTTATGCCTGCCGTCAAACAGGTATCCCTATGCTTTGTTCACATTCTGTACAGGAAGTTATGGATTTAGCTGGTGTTGCACACTTAACTGCAATTAAAGCTGGTGTACCATTTATCCATTTCTTTGATGGTTTCAGAACATCTCATGAAATTCAGAAAGTTGAAGTTCTTGATTATGAAACTTTAGCTTCATTAGTAGATCATGATGCAATTAAGAAATTTAAAGCAAACGCACTTAACCCACATACTAATCCAGTAGAACGTGGTGGTGCAGATAATGATGATATTTATTTCCAGAGCAGAGAAGCTCAGAATAAGCATTATGATGCAGTTGTAGAAATTGCTGCAGATTACATGAAGAAGATTTCTGAAATCACTGGTAGAGAATATGCACCATTTACATACTATGGTGATCCAGAAGCTGATAGAGTTATTATCGCAATGGGTTCAGTTACTGAAACTATTGAAGATACAATTGATGAAATGGCTAAAGAAGGAGAAAAAGTTGGTGTTATTAAAGTACATCTTTATAGACCTTTCTCTCCAAAATACTTAAAGGCTGTTTTACCAGCTACTGCTAAGAAGATTGCTGTACTTGACCGTACTAAGGAAATGGGTGCTACTGGTGAACCATTATACCTTGATGTATGTTCAGTTATTAGAGATGCTGATACATTAGTGATCGGTGGTCGTTATGGTATGGGTTCTAAGGATACTACACCTCAGCATATCAAGGCTGTTTATGATCACTTAAATTCAGATAATCCATTTACAGGATTCACAATTGGTATCAAGGATGACGTAACTCATTTATCATTACCTGATGTTCATGGATTCCATATCAATTCTGGTGTTACTCAGTGCTTATTCTATGGTTTAGGTTCTGATGGTACTGTATCTGCAAATAAGTCTTCTATCAAGATTATTGGTGATAATACTGATTTATACTGCCAGGCTTATTTCGCATATGACTCTAAGAAGGCTGGTGGAGCAACTCGTTCTAACTTAAGATTTGGTAATAAGCCAATTAGAGCAACTTACTATGTAAATAGAGCAGACTTCATCTCTTGTTCATTAGACAACTACTGCTTAAAGTATGATATGTTGAAGAACTTAAAAGATGGTGGACGTTTCTTATTAAATACTGAATTTACTAAAGAAGAAATTGCTGATTATCTTCCAAATAGAGTAAAGAAACAGTTAGCAGATAAACATGCTAAGTTCTATATTATTAATGCCAACAAGATTGCTGGTGAAATCGGTATGGGTAGACGTACAAACACTATCCTACAGTCAGCATTCTTCGCATTAAATGAACAGATTCTTCCAATCGAAGAAGCTGTTACTAAGATGAAAGAAATGGCTAAGAAGTCTTACAGCAACAAGGGTGAAAATATCGTCCAGGCTAACTATAAGGCTATCGACGCTGGTAAAGATGCAATTGAAGAAGTAACTGTAGATCCAGAATGGTCTAACTTAACTGTATTACCATTAAGAAAACCAACTGGTGATGATTACTTTGATAACTTCGTAGCTCCTATCAATGCTCTTGAAGGTTATGACTTACCAACTTCAGCATTCTTAGATAAGCTTGATGGTACTATGCAGAATGGTGTTGCAATTAAAGAAAAACGTGCAATTGCTATTCAGGTTCCTAAGTGGGATAAAGACAACTGTATCCAGTGTAACCAGTGTGCTATGGTATGTCCTCATGCAACTATCCGTCCATTCTTAATGACTGAAGAAGAAATCAAGAATGCACCAGAAGACATTACTAATGATGTATTAAAACCAATTGGTAAGGGTGTTGAAGGATTATCATTCCGTATCCAGGTTTCTCCTGATAACTGCGTAGGTTGTGGATTGTGTGCAGCTGTATGTCCAGGTAAACGTGGTGAAAAGGCACTTACAATGGTTCCAGTTAAGGAAGAATTAGAACATTCTGCTTTATCTGAATATGTTTACAACAATGTAGAATATAGAGATGACAAGTATCCTACAACTACAGTGAAGGGTGTTGGATTCATGAAGCCTTACTTTGAAGCTTCTGGTGCCTGTGCTGGTTGTGGTGAAACTCCATATTATCGTTTAGCTTCTCAGTTATTCGGTTCTGATATGAGAATTGCCAACGCTACTGGATGTTCATCAATCTATACTGGTTCAACTCCATCTACTCCATGTACTACTGATAAGAATGGTCATGGTATGGCTTGGGCTAACTCATTATTCGAAGATAATGCTGAATTTGGTTTCGGTATGAAGCTTGCAGAAAACTACATGTCTAAACATATCTTAGAAATCATTGAAGCAAATAAGAATGATGTAGAACCAGAATTAAAAGAAATTCTTGAAAAATATGAAGCTGTTAAGGGTCAGAGAGTAGAAGAAAAGGCTCTTTATAACGAATTAGTAGAAAAAGTTGAAGCTTCAGCTAATGAACCTATCAAGGAATTACTTGATATGAAGGGTGAATTAGTCACTAAGTCTCAGTGGATCATCGGTGGTGACGGATGGGCTTATGATATCGGCTACGGAGGATTAGACCACGTTCTTGCTAATGATCAGAATGTCAATGTATTAGTTCTTGATACAGAAGTATATTCTAACACTGGTGGACAGTCTTCTAAATCATCACAGGCTGCTTCTATTGCGAAGTTCACTGCAAGTGGTAAGAAGGTTGCTAAGAAAGACTTAGCTCAGATTGCTATGGCTTATGGTCATGTATATGTTGCACAGATTGCTTTAGGTGCCAACCCAATGCAGGCTATTAAGGCTATGAAGGAAGCTGAATCTTATGATGGACCATCATTAATTATTGCTTATGCACCATGTAATGAACATCATATCAAGGGTGGATTAATTAACTCTTCAAGACAGGAAAAATGGGCTGTTGAATGTGGTTACTTCAACTTATTAAGATACGACCCACGTTTAACTGAAGAAGGTAAGAACCCACTTACAATTGATTCTAAGGCTCCTGACTATTCTAAGTTCAGAGACTTCTTAATGAGTGAAAACAGATTCTCTCAGTTAGTTAAGATCAATCCTGAAAATGCAGAAGCATTATTCGATAAGTGTCTAGTAGATGCTAAACGTCGTCGTGCAAGAGCAGAAGCACTTGCTAAAGATTTTGATGCTGCTGAATAATTCATACGAAAGAGATAGTAGAAATGCTATCTCTTTTTTTATGTATATAACATATTAAAGTGGTAGGTATATTTCTTGCTATTTGTATTTATTATTTCTATACTAGAAGTGGGTGATGGATATGAAGAGTGTACTTATTAAAGATACAACAAGAGAAGAAAGAAAAAGAATCATACAGAAAGCATTGGACTGTAATGGTTCTGCGGGATGTGAGAACTGCAGTGGATGCGGCTTGTTTGGGGCTGGAGATCCTTTTGAAATGTATGAAGATTATATAGAAGGTAAAAGAGAAATCAAAGAAATTAATATGGAATTTGTTTCACGCTACTTTGTGAGAGGTTAATCACATCATAATATAAAGAGATGTCATATCATTGTGTGTACTAAAAAACAGGGATTTTTTTAAATCCCTGTTTTTCTATTTCATGATTTCGTTGTAGATATCATCAAGATTTACAACACTTGAACGATCAGTAAATTCAATCTTGATTGGATCATTTTCTTCATATCTAGGTATAATATGAATATGGAAATGATGCACTGTCTGACCAGCGACTTCTTTCGCATTAGTAAGAATATTACATCCCTTTGCATGCATATTCTCTACAATCTTATTTGCAAGCTTCTGAGCCACTTTCATACAATGTGCCATCACTTCTGGGTCTGCTTCTAAAAAACTATCATAATGTTCCTTAGGAATAACGAGTGTATGTCCATTAGTAGTCTGTGATAAATCTAAGAATGCAATACAAGTGTCATCTTCATATACAACTTTGCCAGGAATTTCCTTTGCGGCAATCTTACAAAAAATACAATTATCCATCATATAAAACCTCCTGTCTTTATTCTAACACAAAAGAGACGTTCTCACGTCTCTTAGTCTACATATTTACTAGAAATTTTCTTGATTTGTTTCTTAACCTTTTCATCTTCAACAGTGAACTTATATTTCTTTAAATAATAAGATTCAATATCTGTTTTCACATCAGTTAGGTTCTGTAATTTTTCAGTAATATCTGATTTTGAAGCATTCTTATCTGTGTTATATACATAAACTACTGCATACTTACCTGTACTTAATTTAACTGCTTCCTTATAGACACCATCAGTCTTTAATGAAGTGAACTTACTTAAAGCTTTGATGATCTTCTTATCAATTGTAGTAGTAGAACTCTTGCTGCATACAAAACCTAAATCAGTAGAACTACTCTTATTCGCATTCATTAAAGCAGTCATTGCATCGGCACTAGTCACTGTTTTAAGTGCTTTTAATGCTTCAGATTCTTTGCTGTATTCAACAATCTTTAAATAAGAAACATTATATTTCTTACATACATCATTGAACTCTGTATCTAAATATTTTTCTTCTAATAGTTCAGATTTTGCTTCTGGTACAACGACTTCCTTTTCATAATTCTTAGCATCACTATATCCCTGATTCTTTGCATAAGTTTCAAAAGAACCAGAATATTCAGCATAACGCTGTTTAAGTTCTTTTACTTTTGTATTAATTGCATCTTTATCAGTAATCTCTTTTGCAGTGATTTTGTTATAGGCTTCATTTAATACTTCATTAGCACCGTAGTTATCTAATAAGTATTCATATAAACCTTTCTTAGTCACGCTTACATCACCACTGATTACTTCTGATGAACTATTCTGTACAGAACTTGTATAACCATCCTTATCAGCAGTCACAATATAAGCTGTAATCACACCAACAACAAGGACAATCGCAATGACAAGTAATGCAATCATTTTCTTAGTAAGTTTAAAAGGTTTCTTTTCAACTTCTACCTTATGGATCTGTTTGTATTCTGCCATTATCTCTTACTTCCTTCCTTCAGTTCTTGCTTTTAAGCCTTCTTTTACAGCTTCTTTAACTGCTTTTTTAACCTTTGCATCTTTATACTCGATATCATAAGTATTGAATGCAAGATAGATGATATTATCATCATAAGTAAGTAATGGTGACTGAATTGTGATATTCTTTAATTTTTTCTTGATTTTCTCTTTGTTAGTAGAAGTACATTTTAAGATGTAATAACCATCAGTTCCAGTTAATACATCAGAAGTCTGTCCTTCAGTTAAAGAGAAAGCTGATTCATTGATGGCATTGCCATAAGTACTTGTAAGATTGCTTGTTGTATCTACAACACCTAAAGAACCTTTAGCACTCTTTGTATTTGAATCATCTGAATAACTCTTGGCAACATCACCGAAACTCTTACCATCCTTTAATAATTCCTGTACTTCTTTTAACTTCTCTTTTTCAGCATCAGTTGGATTAGAAATATCAGAAGTAGAAATCTTAATCATAGAGATCATACGTGGTGTAGCAACCTTATAATAATCATCAAATACTGTATCATAATGTGTCTTCACATAATGCTTCACTAATTCTGCATACTGTAAAGAGTAGATCAGCTTCTTCTTATATTCACTTTCACTTCCATAACCGGCACTCTTCAAATCGCTCTTGAACTGCTTTTCGTAAGAGCTTTCACCATACTTGCTCTTATAAGAATTCTTAATACTATCAAGCATATCACTCGCATTATCTTTCATATCGCTTGTGACAGGATATTGCTTATTGATCAATTGATCAAGAACATATTGGAATGCAGCTGACTTGCCAGCACTTGTAGAAATCAATGTATCATAAACATCATCTGCATATACATTGCCTTCACTTGTGGAAGCAACGACGCTCTTTCCATCTACTGTCTTACCACCACAGCCACTTAGTAGTAAAACACTCGCTAAACATAGCGCTGCTATTTTTTTGGCTTTCATACGTACCCTCCTTGCGTAACATATATATTATACATGCTCAATGATTTTTTTCAAATAATTACCCATGTTTCACATAAAAAGACATAATTCTTTATCATATTATTTGAGGTTAATCGAGTAATCTTTTATAATGATTCTCGAGGTGAAAAAAAGATGTCAGTTTTGAGTATAAAGGATCTTCATGTTGCGATTGGCGACAAGGAGATTTTGAAGGGAATTAATCTAACAATTAATACAGGAGAAACACATGCATTGATGGGTCCTAATGGAAATGGGAAGTCAACATTATTAGGTACAATCATGGGTCATCCTAAATATAAAGTAACTCAGGGTACAATCACATTAGATGGTGAAGATGTTCTTTCTATGAGTGTAGATGAAAGAAGCCGTAAAGGATTATTTTTAGGAATGCAGTATCCACAGGAAATTCCAGGTGTCACAAACTCTGATTTTCTCCGTTCTGCAATGAATGCAAGAAGAGAAAAACCATTAAGTCTTTATCAGTTCATTAAGGCTATGGATCATGCGACAGAAGACTTAGAAATGGATGGTAATCTAGCTCATCGTTATTTAAATGAAGGGTTCTCAGGTGGAGAAAAGAAACGTAATGAAATTCTTCAGATGAAATTACTAGAACCTAAATTTGCATTATTAGATGAAATTGATTCAGGTCTCGATGTTGATGCGTTACGTATCGTCGCTGATAATATCAATGAAATGAGAGAAACAAAAAAGGAAGACTTTGGTCTAGTTATGGTTTCTCACTATGAAAGATTATATGAATTAGTAAAGCCTACACATGTACATGTATTAGTAGATGGAAACATTGTAGTAGAAGGTGGCTTTGAACTAATTGAAAAGATCAACAATGAAGGATATGAATGGGTAAAGAAAGAATTAGGCATTGAACTCGAAAAAGAAGACGAAGACGTTGTTTCTATCGGGGTATGTGGCCATAAGGTGACAAGCAATGTATAGTTTTGAACACTATATTCATTTTGTGGAGGGGAAGGTAACAGAAGATAATCTTCCTAAAGAAGTTGTTGTGAATGATACAACAATCACATTCAAGTATGGAGAACCCATTCAGCTTCATGTAGTGGTAGATGTAAAGAATGAAATGTCACTACATTATGTATTTGAAGACAATGTCCATGCAGAAGTGATTGAAACAAGATATGTTGAAGAAAACGGTGTATTAAATCGTATATTTACTAACGGTGCTTATTCACATGTTAATTTCTTTAATGAAAATGAAGGAACAGGAAAGAATACTTATCTAGATGAAGGACATTCTTCTCATGATAGTATGCTTCAGCTTGGCTATTCTGAATTATCTGATGCTTCTATTGAAGCCTCTTATACATTTGAATTAGATGGTGAAGGGGCAGATGTCAGATTAAGAATGGCGGCTTTATCAAAGGATAAAGAAAAGAAACATTATAAGGTGCATATAAAACATAATGCACCCCATACTACTGGTATCATGGATAACTATGGTGTTGCGAAAGATGAAGCACATCTTGTGATTGATGCTATTGGTACAATTACAAATGGACAGAATGGTTCAGCATCACATCAGACAAATAAGATCATTGTCTTTGATCCAAAATGTTATGCAAGTGCAAATCCATTCTTATATATTGATGAATATGATGTCCAGGCCTCTCATGCAGCTGGTGTAGGGAAGATGGATGAAGAACATCTTTATTATTTACAGTCTCGTGGTTTGACTAAACGTCAAGCTATGCAGCTGATTACTTATGGTTATTTAATGCCAGTAGTCGAAGTTGTAGATAATCAGATGATTAAGGAACGTTTTGAATTGGCGTTATCAAAGGTAGGTGCTTAGTTATGGTGAATTGTAAGGATACAAGAAAAGACTTTCCAATGTTGGATGGGAAGACACTCATGCATGGTAAGCCACTGATTTATTTTGATAATGGTGCAACTACATTAAAGCCTCAATGTGTGATTGATGCAGTATGTGAATATTTATCTAGCTATTCAGGAAATGCCCATCGTGGAGATTATGATTTATCTCATCAGGTGGATGTTGCTTATGAAGAAGCCAGAGAAGTAGTTCAGCATTTTATTCATGCTAAAAGAAAAGAAGAAGTTGTATTTACAAGTGGTGCAACAGATTCACTTAACTTAATTGCGAATGGTTATGCCAAAACACATTTAAAAGCAGGTGATGAAATCCTTTTGAATGTGGCAGAACACGCCTCTAATACATTACCTTGGTTTGATGTAGCAGAGGAAACAGGGGCTGTTGTGAAATATATTGAACTAGACGAAGAAGGCCGTATGACATTAGAAAATGTCAAGAAGGCTGTAACAGAGAATACAAAGATTATTTCACTTGCGATTGTGACAAATGTATTAGGTTATGAAGTACCTATCAAGGAAATCACAGAATATGCGCATTCTAAAGGTATTATTGTAGTGGCAGATGGGGCACAGAGTGTACCACATATTATCACAGATGTTGTACGTGATGATGTGGACTTCTTAGCTTTCTCAGGTCATAAGATGTGTGGTCCTACAGGTGTTGGTGTTCTTTATGGTAAATATGAGTTATTAGAAGAAACAAAGCCTACACGTTTTGGCGGAGGATCTAATTCACGCTATAACAGCTGTGGACTTGTCACACTAAAGGAACCACCTTATAAATTTGAAGCAGGTACACCTCATATTGAAGGTGTGATTGGCTTAGGTGCAGCTGTTAAATATTTACAGAGCATCGGTATGGAAAATATCCGTCAAAGAGAATTAGAATTACGTCATTATGCGATTGGGAAGATGTCTCAATTAGATAATGTCACTGTATATAACCCAAACTCAGAAGGTGCTATTGCCTTTAATATTAAAGATGTATTCGCACAGGATGCAGCTAGCTTATTTAATACTTATGGTATTGCAGTAAGAGCTGGTGAACATTGTGCAAAGATTCTAGACGAGTTCTTAAAAGTAAGAACAACTTGTCGTGTTTCTTTCTATTTCTATAACACTGAAGAAGAAATTGATCAGTTTATTGAAGCATGTAAGAAAGGAGATGATTTCCTTGATGCATTCTTTGGATGATCCAATGATCATGAGAGAAATTATTATGGACCATTATCAGAATCCTAGAAACCATGGACTTGTAGATGATGATTCATATCAGAAAGTCAATATGGATTCAAGTACATGTATTGATGATATTGATGTCCAGGCTAAGTTTAATGGTGATGTAGTGGAAGATGTGCGTTTTGATGGTGAAGCATGTGCCATCTGTACAGCATCTACTTCTATCATGACTGAACTAGTTAAAGGAAAGACAAAAGAAGAAGCAGCGCATATTGTGGATAACTATATGCATATGATTTACGAAAAAGAATATGATCCAGAACTTCTTGAAGAAGCAATTGCGTTTAAGAATACGCATAAGCAGGCCAATCGTATTAAGTGTGCGACTCTAGGCTGGACTGGATTCTTAAAATTATTAGAAGGAAGCGAGGAATAGAGATGGCTATTGAGAATCTTAATATTCCACAAGCTGAAGTGATAGAAGATCATCCTGATGAGGATGTATCTGTCTTCAAGACACCTAAAGGGTTAAATGAAGATATCGTTAGAGAAATATCAGCCATTAAAGAAGAACCAGAATGGATGACTGAATACCGTATCAAGTCATTAAGACAGTTCTTAAAGATGCCGATGCCTAAGTGGGGTGTTGATTTATCTAAGATGGATTTTGATGATTATACATACTATAATCGTCCATCAGATGCTAAAACAGATAAATGGGAAGAAGTACCAGAAACAATTAAGAATACATTTGATCGTTTAGGTATTCCTGAAGCAGAACAGAAGTTCTTAGCTGGGGCAAGTGCTCAATATGAATCTGAAGTTGTTTATCATAATATGCTTGAAGAAGTCAAAGAGAAGGGTGTTATTTTCTTGGATATTGATTCTGGATTAAAACAGTATCCAGAAATCTTCAAGAAGTATTTTGATACTGTTATTCCATATTATGATAACAAGTTCTCTGCATTAAATGGGGCTGTCTGGTCAGGAGGATCATTTATTTATGTACCACCTCATACTAAATTAGATAAGCCATTACAGTCATATTTTAGAATCAATTCTGAACGTATGGCACAGTTTGAAAGAACTTTAATTATTGTAGATGAAGGATCCGATATCCATTATGTAGAAGGATGTACAGCACCTTCATATTCTAAAGATTCACTTCATGCTGGTGTTGTAGAAATTATTGTCGGCAAGAATGCACATTGTCGTTATACAACAATCCAGAACTGGTCTAAGAATATCTATAACCTAGTAACACAGCGTGCTAAAGTTATGGAAGGAGGATCAATGGAATGGGTGGATGGTAATATCGGTTCACTTGTTACTATGAAATACCCTTGTTGCGTTCTTGCAGGAGAAAGAGCCAAGGGCACAGTTATTACTATTGCAGTAGGGGATAAAGGTCAGATCATTGATTCTGGGGCTAAGATGATTCATGCAGCACCTCATACATCAAGTCAGATTATTTCTAAATCTATTGCGAGAAATGGTGGTAAGACAAACTATAGAGGACTTGTCCGTCATAACAAGAATGCGTATGACTGTAAGAGCAAGGTAGAATGTGATACATTAATTCTAGATAAGATTTCTACAAGTGATACAGTACCTACAAATATCATGGCCAATAATGATTCTATTATTGAACATGAAGCCACTGTATCTAAAGTATCAGAAGATCAGCTCTTCTACTTAATGAGCAGAGGTCTCACTAAAGCACAGGCAACAGAGATGATTGTCATGGGCTTCATTGAACCATTCAGCAGAGAATTACCTATGGAATATGCTGTTGAATTAAATCAGCTTATTAAGCTTGATATGTCAGAAGATGCTATTGGATAGAAAACAGATGATTAAGAAACGTCTCGCTTTAGAAGAAGAGACGTTTCTTTCTTATTCAAAAAGAATTGCCTCTTATTTAGAAGAAATGCCTGCATTTAAGAATGCGAAAAGAATAGGTTTTTATATGTCTTATCGTCATGAAGTGGATACACTTCATTTGATTGAGAAATACATATTAGAAAAGGAAATCTATGTACCAAAATGTGTAGGGGATGAACTGGATTTCCAAAGAATATATACTATGGATGATTTAAAAGAGGGGGCTTTTCATATATTGGAACCTTCTACTGATGAACATATGGATGTTAAAGATTTAGATGTAATTGTGGTACCATTACTTATGTTTGATGCAAATCATAATCGTATTGGCTATGGTCGTGGCTTCTATGATCGCTGTTTAAAAAAGACCGAGGCTATAACGATTGGTCTGGCATTTGATTTTCAGAAAGTAGAAAATACTCATCCTCACTCTCTTGATGTTCCACTTAGTTACATAATTACACAAAAAGGTGTCTTCTAAGACACTTTTTTTATAGTAACAAAGGGATGAATTTGATATAATGGATATGATTATGAGGTGTTTTATATGGAAAAAAATGTTGTAAAGAATATTCTCGCAGACACTGATCTGCGTCAAAATCTAATAAAATTAAAAGGTTCAATGACATCAACTGATACATTAGAAGGTCCTATTGTAGAAAAACTATGTGACTGTTTAACTCATGAAGATCCTAAGGTAAGAAAGAATGCGGCACTATTATTAGGCTATACAAAGAATCCTTTAATGGCATCTGTTCTTTTAGATGCTTATAAGAATGAAGAAAAGGACTTTGTGAAGGATGCTTATTTAAAAGGTATGAGTCATTATGATTGTAAGCCTTATATTAAGGAATTACAGGAAATCCAGAATGAACTCATGAATTCAGAAGTAGTAGACAGCAAGCATATCAAAGCACAATTAAAGGTATTAAATCCGATGATTCGTTCTTATTCTTATCATAAGAAGAAATCAATCCGTTTATTGCATAAAGAAGTCGATGTTATTCTTACAACACTTCCTTATTATCAATATACACTTTTTGAACAGGTGAAACATTTACGTTATAAACCTGTCGGACAGGGCGTATTAGTCCGTACAAAGGCTATTTATGACCTTCTAGGCTTACGTAATTATAGAGAGATGATTTTCCCGTTATCAGGCTGTTCAGGACTTCCTCAGGATGGAGCTCTTATTGGTAAACGTATTGCTTCAAGTAACTTAGTGGATGTACTTCATCGTTTATATGATGCTGAAGGATGTTTCTATTATCGTTTGGTTGATCAGATGAGAGAAAAGAAATCAGCTGTCATCAATGATATAGTGAAAGAACTTATTGAAGAGATGCCTTCACATCTTCAGAATGTGACATCTGATTATGATATTGAATTATTAATTAGAGAATTAAGGCCTGGAACAGTTAATGTTTATTTAAAGTTGAGTTCATTAGACAATCCACGCTTTAATTATAGACGTGAAATCATTTCTAACTCAATGCAGCCTTATGTAGCAGCCACACTTATGGAAGTAGCTAAACCTTATATGGGTATGCATTCTCGTGTATTAGATCCATTCTGTGGTAGTGGTGTTACACTTATTGAAAGATGTATGGCTAAACCAGTTAAGTTTGCAATGGGATTAGATATTTATGGAGAAGGCTTAGAAGCAGCTAAGAAGAATGCGATTGCAGCTAATCAGGCTATTCACTTTGTAAATAAGGATGCCAATCGTTTTGTGAATAATGAAATGTTTGATGAAATCTTTACTGATATGCCTACCTATGCACAGATGAAAGATACACGTGCTTTAAAGAATCTTTACGATAACTTCTTTAAACGTATCCATAGACACGTTTTACCAGAAGGGTATGTATTTATCTATACAACTGAAATATCTCTTGTAGAGAAGAATTTAAGACTAAATTCAGACTATCTCACACTTATAGAACATTATGATGTACCTAGAGGTAAGACAATGGCTTATTTCTTCATCATTCAGGTAAACAAATAGAGGTCCAATAGGACCTCTTTTACTATCTAAATAAATAACGATAACCTTGCCAGAACCACTGTTTTACAGTTTCTGGATTATCTAAATAGAAACGTACACCAAATGCAAGTGCTACTAATATAATCACAAGTAATACTAATAACACAAAAGTCTTAATAAAAGTCATCACAGGATGTGATTTCTCTTTATACTTTACCTTAGTTTTAGTACGTTTAGGTAAAGAATGTGATCTCTTATGTTTCACTTTAGTCTTAACAACTTTTTTAACTTCAGGTTCTTTTTCTTCCTGTTGAATAGAATTCTCTCTTTTAGTGTCTTTAATAGAGTCATCTTCATCATCAAATGTGAATCTTTGCATACTATCACCTCTCTGCTTTAATGAATATAGTCTCTATTAGAGTATTTGTCAAATTAAAAAATGCTCTCATGACACAATAAAAGCTCTTGAATAAGGAAAGCAAATGTATGTATCATTGAGAGCGGCCTTAAACAAGAGCCTTTAAAATGTACCTATTACTAGATACAGTTAAATTGTAATCGTTCTTATAACAAAAAGCAAACAAAACAGAAAAAAACTTGAAAAAATCAATAAAAATTAAATAAAGCGTCATTTAATCAAATATACGTATATACAAAACTACAAAAAAATTTCTATTTTCTGTGTCAACCGAAATTGATAATGTCTCAAAAATAATCAAACATTAGCACCACAGCGG
>ENA-OUQP01000783-OUQP01000783.1-human-gut-metagenome-genome-assembly--contig:-NODE-783-length-26368-cov-8.302740_pt1 | contig 26368 bp, 25 predicted proteins | sample MGYA00237951_ERZ548836 | MGnify/ENA primary metagenome ERZ548836 (study PRJEB26490, sample SAMN05194702) | human gut metagenome | biome: terrestrial biome; feature: human-associated habitat; material...
TGGGCGCGTTCTACGCGCTGTTCAACCGGGTGTCCCTCTTCCAGATGAAGGTGGATAAGAATAAGTGCGTTTCCTGCGGGAAATGCGCCAGAGCCTGCAAGATGGATGTGGATGTGACGAAAACGCCCAACCATACCGAGTGCATCCGCTGCGGGATGTGCATCCGCGCCTGTCCGACGAACGCCGTGTGCTTCCGCTACGGCTTCGGCGATGGAAAAGAGAAAGAAAACGCAGCGACACTGCGAGAAAACAACAACAAAGCTTAAGGAGAAACGAATATGAACGCAAAGAAGATACTGGCTCTGATGCTGTGCGCGATGATGCTGCTCTCCCTTGCAGCCTGCGGCGCAAAGGGCAACGACAAGCAGGCGGATATGAGCGGAGACAGCTCCGCCATGACCGGCGAGCCGAAAACCGCCGAGGAGGCGCTCGCTCTGCACAAGGAGCTGCTGGAGCGGGAAAACGCGCTCCTGTCGGAAAATGCCGAACTCTGGGAGAAGGTGTTCATGGCGGCCGATAAGGGCATGACCATGCAGGAGGACGGCAAAAACTACGGCGACTTCCTGCTCAAGACCATCGAGGGCGCCGAGGAAGAGTTCAGCGACGAGGAGTTTGCATGGCTGAAGGAGACCGCCACGGAGATCAGCAATATCGAAAACAAGCTGACCGAGTTGGAAGAGAAGTATCCCGAGATCGTGCAGAAATCCATGGACGGCGATATGAGTATGCCCGCAGGCAGTGACACGAGCAACCCTCCCGACGACGGCAGTATGCAGAAATTCCCCGCCTTTGAGGGGAAAGACCTGGACGGCAACGCGGTGAAAAGCGACGAGCTGTTCTCCGGCAACGCCGTCACCGTGGTGAATTTCTGGTTCACCACCTGCAATCCCTGCGTAGGCGAGCTTTCCGAGCTGGATGCGCTGAATAAGGAACTGGCGGAGAAGGGCGGCTCCCTCATCGGCGTCAATACCTTCACGCTGGACGGCGACGAAGCGGCGATTTCCGAGGCGAAGGATGTGCTTGCCAAGAAGGGCGCGACCTATCAGAATGTGTATTTTGACTCTGATGGCGAGGCCGGAAAGTTTGTGGAGAATGTCTTCGCCTATCCCACCACCTATGTGGTCGACCGCAACGGCAATATCGTAGGCGAGCCCATCGTCGGCGCTGTTACCGGAAAGACGCAGGCGGAGGCGCTGCAAGCCCAGATCGACAAGGCGCTCGCCGCCGATATGGGCTGACCCGAGATTTAAAAAGTGCCTATGATGAAGAAAAAGCGTTGTAAGCCGGCAGATATTCTGCGCGCCATTTCGCTACCTCTGGTAGGCACTGCCGGAGCATGGCTGTACCGCCGCTATGCAGGCTGCGCCGCCGATACCTGCGCCATCACCTCGGGTCCGTGGCTCTTTGCAGGCATTGGATGCATCCTTGAATCGCTGCTGTATACTGTTCTGCGGCCCGACCGCAGCGAAGAACAGGACAAGGAAGAAGCGGAGTGAGCCCTGATTCTTCTGAAAGGAGGAAACGCGATGTATCGAAGCGTATTGGCACTGCTTTTCGCCTCGGTACTGCTGCTGAGCGGCTGCGCCGCCGGGCAGCAGACTGTGCCGAAGGAAAAGAGCGGGCAGGAAGCAGACATGGACGGAGCGGCATTTGACCGGTCCGATGAGGAGATCACCTATATGGATACCACAGACAATGTCATCTATCTGGCGGGCGGCTGCTTCTGGGGCATGGAACAGCTGATGCAGTCCATCCCCGGCGTCATCGATGCCGAGAGCGGCTATGCCAACGGCACCTGCGAGGCGGACGCCGATTACAAGACCGTCTGCAAGGGAGAGACCGGCTTTCGGGAGACCGTGCGGGTGGAATACGACCCCGAGCAGGTGAGCCTCGACGCGCTGCTGATGGCGTACTTCTATGTCATCGACCCCACGGTACAAAACCGGCAGGGCAACGACCGGGGCAGCCAGTACCAGACCGGCGTTTACTTCACCAATGAAAGCGCGAGAGAAACGGTGAAGCGCATCGCGGAGATCGAGCGCGGCCGCAGCGAGAAATTCTTCGTGGAGATCGGCCCGCTCAAGAACTACTATCCCGCCGAGGAATACCACCAGAACTACCTCGAAAAGAACCCGAACGGCTACTGCCACATCCCGCGCGCGGAGATGGAGCTGTTTTCCCGGCTGCGCATCGATCCGGGCGACTATCAGAAGCCCGCGGCGGAGTCCATCCGGGACAAGCTGACGGCGGAGCAGTACCGCGTCACGCAGGAGAGCGGCACGGAGCGCGCCTTCACGGGCGAGTTCTGGGACAAGTTTGAAAAGGGCATCTATGTGGATGTCGTCACCGGCGAGCCGCTCTTTTCCTCCACGGATAAGTACGAGAGCGGCTGCGGCTGGCCGGCTTTCACAAAGCCCATTGAAGAGCCTGCCGTGGTGGAACTGGAGGACCTGAGCCACGGCATGCGCCGTACAGAGGTCAGAAGCCGTGCCGGAGATTCTCACCTTGGTCATGTGTTCACCGGCGATCCGGAGTCCCCCAATGGCGTGCGCTACTGCATCAACAGTGCGGCCCTGCGCTTTGTGCCTTACGCAAAGATGAAAGCAGAGGGTTACGGATATCTTCTGTATCTGTTCGAGGAATGAGTTCGCATAATACAATGATATAATAAGCAGCGGCCCAATCATTATGAACCGGGCCGCTGTCGTTTATGCTCATGTCGGTTTATTCAAACAGGACGTTCAGCTTGCTGTTCAGAATCAGATCGGCATAAGCAAGCGGGTCGTTGTAGGGATTCACATACCCCAACGCTTTCGCCACATCGCTTGCACAGAAGAAGGTCTTGCCTGCCTCCTGTAACAACCGGATTGAACCAAACTCCTGGTTCTCAAACACCTCCATCATCTGCCTCGACTGTCTGCCATGACTACCCACATCAGTGTCATGGGTCTTCTGATTGAAATCCGTCATACCTGTTACCTCCTGCTCAAATTTGTCTCGCCGGATTTCGGGCGAAAAAAATAGAGCCTCGACCCATTCTCGTTTTCAAAGAATGAGCCAAGGCTCTATGTAAATCGGTCAAGTATGTGTTCGTCCGTCGATGGCAAAATTGGACTTCATTTGCTCCTATTGTCCACCAGTAATTTAACCCATAAGAGGTCAAAATGGGCTTGTCCACCAGTAATTTGACCACTATAAACCCATAAATTTCCGTTCAAATTCCATCAAAACCGAACAGTCCTGACAGAATTCTGGGCATAGAAAAAGCCCGGAAAATGGCGTATTTCCGGGCTTTTTTAGCATTATTAAGCTGTAGATTATCGCTTGCTGAACTGCGGTGCGCGACGTGCAGCCTTGAGGCCGTATTTCTTACGCTCTTTCATTCTCGGGTCACGAGTTAAGAAGCCTGCTTTCTTCAGTACCGGACGGTAATCAGCGTCTGCCTGAAGAAGTGCACGGGAGATGCCGTGTCTTACAGCGCCAGCCTGACCTGTGAAGCCGCCGCCACGTACATTTACAAGTACATCGAACTTATCAACTGTCTCGGTTGCTACGAGCGGCTGACGTACAACTACTTTCAGGGTCTCAAGACCAAAGTACTCGTCGATATCTCTTTTATTGATTGTAATCTTGCCGGTTCCCGGTACAAGGTATACTCTAGCGATAGATTTTTTTCTTCTGCCTGTTCCGTAAAATTTGTTAGCCATTATTGTTTCCTCCTTCCAGTGCCTTTAATTAAAACTTGATTTCTAAAACTTCCGGCTTCTGAGCTGCCTGCTCGTGCTCCGGACCTGCGTATACATGAAGTTTCGTAATCATGCTTCTTCCTAAAGGTCCCTTTGGAAGCATACCCTTAACTGCTAACTCAACAACCTTCTCCGGCTTCTTAGCCATCATTTCACGAAGGGTTGTCTCTCTCATACCACCTACATAATCAGAGTGATTGTAGTAGATTTTCTGATCCAGTTTCTTACCAGTTACTTTGATCTTCTCTGCGTTTACTACGATTACGTAATCGCCGCAATCCATGTGCGGGGTGAAGATCGGTTTGTTCTTACCTCTTAATACTTTTGCTACCTCAGATGCAAGACGACCTAATGTATATCCTGTAGCGTCAACTACATACCATTTTCTCTCGATTGTTGCTGGACTAGCCATAAAACTCTTCATTGGTTGACCTCCTGTTTTACTTCCTATAATTGAGATTAACTATATCATGAAATGCCTGCTCCGGGGCTTTGGTGCCGGCATATCCCGACTCACGTCATACTGACATATTATATTACACCGTCCCGGACGTGTCAAGCGGTTTTTCCTTGAAAATACAAGGTTTTTTCAACGATTTTCTCACGGAATTTACAAGGTAAGTGCGTTTCATCCCATGCGTATGATATACGCATGGGATACACATGAAAAAGGAAGACTTCCTCCTCTCAGATTCCATCTTCCTTTTTCGCCGCTTTTTAGGTTGGTAATGAACTTTTTCTCTTTTCTCAAGAGAATTTATTTGAAGGAGACTGGGAAATCTCCGTCAAACCTTATTTTTCGATAAAACCATTCCTGCAATGGAAGAACCGATTCTGCCTATTTCTGCTTCTTCGCTTCCAGATAATCATTCAGCTCCGTATTCAGGACATTGGTGATGAACATATGTCCCGGTGCGTGGGTAATGACTAACGGAAGTTTTGCATTTTCAATCGCTGCCTGCGGGGTAACGCCGCAAGCCCAGAATACCGGGATCTCACCCTCGCGGATCTCGACCGGATCACCATAGTCTGGTTTGGAAATATCCTTGATACCGATCGCTGCCGGATCGCCGATCTGGACCGGACCGCCGTGTACGTTTGGATAACGGTCTGTGATCTCTTTGGCTTTCTGTGCGTTTTCCGGTGTCATCGGACGCATGCTGACAACCATCGGTCCCTTGAACACGCCGGCGCTCTCGCACTGGATGTTGGTCTTATACATGGAAACATTGCAGCCCTGCGCGATATGGCGCACTTCAATGCCGGCTTTCATAAGCGCCTCCTCAAAGGAGAAGCTGCAGCCAATCAGGAATGCAACCGAATCTTCTTTCCAATAAGAAGAAACATCTGTCACCTCATCGACTTTCACGCCGTCACGATAAATGAAATATTTCGGGATGTCCGTCACGATGCTCGCGCCTTCGCCCATATCGTGGATATCCGGTGTGCCCTCTACGACTTCCAGGATTGGGCACGGTTTCGGGTTCTTTCTTGCAAATTCTTTAAAATCATCGGCGTACTTCTTCGGCAGGATAACCAGATTTGCCTGTGCATATCCGGCACACATGCCAGCCGTCGGGCGGGTAATCTCGCCAGTCCGAATCAGTTTCCATACTTCCGGTGGTGTCATTTTGCTGTAATCTGCCATATACGTTCCCTCCATATCTTTCGATGTATCTGAGTTTTATCTGAATCGCTCAGTCTCTTCCTCTAATTCAACCATATATTCAGTTCCATCGATCACAACCCGGTAGGTTCCAATCGGATTCCAGTATTTCTTCGACTCACATCCAACCGCTACCTGAATCACTGCATCAAGTTCTCCGCACGGTTCCGGTACTTTTGCCAGTTCTTCTTTGAGTGCTTTGAGTTTTTCCACCTGCTCAATGTAAAGCTTCTGCGCTTCCTCAACCGTTACTTTCTGGAAATGTACTTTATAGCCCGGTCTGGACTGTGCAACCAGCGGAAGGTCCACAGAGATAACGCCAGCAATCTTCGTATAACCGCCGGTGGTCTGATGATCCGCCATCATGATAATCGGCTGTCCGTGGGACGGCACCTGAATCGCACCAAAGGCGATACCGTCTGTGATAATATCGCCGCCATTTTTATGCTCGATGACCTCGCCCTCGAGACGGCAGCCCATACGGTCGGACTCATTCGTAAATGCATATGTGCTACTTAAGAACGTCTCTACACCTTTCTCGGTAAAGCAGTCATCCTGCGGTCCCATGACAACGCGGATGGTTTTCTCAGTCTGGGAGAAGTCCTCCGGCGTCACTTTTCTCTTTCTCATATTTGGAAGGGTCGTCTTCGGAGCAGCAAAACCAATCTCGTCTCCGCCGCCGATCTTTCTTCCCTGATAACCGCCTACTTTCAGCTTTAAGTTGGTGGATTTGCTGCCCATCTGTACCGGGATATCCAGCCCGCCTGCCACTGCAATGTACGCGCGGCTTCCACTTGTCATACCGGCAAAGTTCATGGAATCGCCCTTATGTACTAAAGCTGCCTGGTACATCGGAAGATCTTTTCCATTTACCTTCGGAACCAGATTGCCGCCGGTTACTGCGATAATATTGTCTTCTGTAAATTCCATCATCGGTCCCATCAGGGTTACTTCCAGAACCGCCTCGTTTTCATCATTTCCCACCAAAATATTCGCGATCGCTGCGGAACGCTGATCCATAACGCCTGATACAGACATACCGGACTCCTGATAGCCGGTGCGTCCCATGTCCTGTACGGTTGTGAGGAATCCGCCGCTTGCAAACTTAATGCCCATCTTTATACCTCCTTATCGTACACAACGTATTTGTAGGTTCCATCTTCGACTTCTTTTTCGATCTTTTTATACTCTTCCTCGGTTACTGCAGCAAACTTGATATACTGTCCCGCTTCCAGAAGCACTGGTTTCTCGCGGTCTGCATCATAGAGTTTTAACGGAGTCCGTCCAATTAACTGCCAGCCTCCCGGAGATGCTACCGGGTAGATACCGGTCTGCTCACCGGCAATACCAACGGAGCCGCCCTCAATCTTCACTCTCGGGCTCTTCAGACGCGGGGTTGCGATCTCTTTGCTCATGCCGCCCAGATATGGGAATCCAGCGATGAATCCAATCATGTAGATTAGATATTCTTCAGATGTATGAATCTTGATGACCTCTTCCACGGTCTTGTGATTGTGCTCCGCAACATTTTCAATATCCGGACCCATCTCTCCGCCGTAGAGAACCGGAATTTCGATAACGGTTGGCGGCGGGATCGGAATGCTGGATAAGGAACCCATCAATTTATCAAATTTTTCTGTGAGTGCCTTGAATCCGATCACTTCCGGATGATAATGTACTAATAAGGAGCGGTATGTCGGAACCGTCTCCACAATTCCCGGTATATCGCTTTTTTCAACCGCAATCTTGAATGCGCGGATTTTCTTGTTGATCTCCGGGCTGATTTCATTGCCAAACTCAACGCACACAGCGCTGTCGCCCGCTACAAGGTATCTTACCTCGCTCATATATACCTCCTGTCAGATAAACGAAGCCCCCGCCTGCCTGTTCTGCTTTTCTTCGAAAAACCTAAAAACTGCTTCCGACCCAACAAGCCAGTTACAGGGAAACGCCCGGCAGACCTGCTGCCATAAGCCAGCCATCTGCGTGCTCATCCAGCCAGTCCGCCGGGCGCCTGTCCGTTTAATCGTTTTTTATTATTTTACCACATTTTTCGCATTTTTTCATTCATTAACCAAAGATGGTAAGAATCTTCGGCAGAGCCTTGATTCCGGAGTAACCGGTCAGAAGAACAACGCATACACCAAGTACGATGAGTACGGTCGGATGTTTGTAATTTTCACCGACGATATCTTTCCTGCGGCTTGCCAGAAGAATGACAAGCAGTGTAATCGGAAGAATCAGTCCGTTTACGGAACCTGCCAGAACCAGAAGAGTTGCCGGCTGTCCAAGTAATGTCATGATAACGGTCGATACAGCGATGAAGCCGATAACGAACCATTTCTCATTCTCCATGATGAACGGATGCAGGGTCTTTAAGAAGGATACGGATGTATACGCTGCACCGATGATGGAGGTGATAGCTGCAAACAGGATAACCAGACCGAAGATCTTGTAACCGATGATGCCTGCGCCTGCCTTAAAAGCTGCTGCTGGCGGGCTTGCTACCCATGCTTCGCTTCCAACTACTTCCGGAGTTGCTGTAACAACGCCTAAAACTGCGAGGAACAGTAAAATTCTCATAACTCCCGATACGCTGATGCCCATTAATACGGAGCGGCGAACATGCGGAAGATCCTTGGTTCCGGAGAAACCTGCATCCAGAAGACGATGTGCACCGGAGAATGTGATGTAACCGCCGCAGCTTCCGCCAAGCAAGGTAATAATCGGGAATACCAGGTTCGGGAATTCGTTCAGATGTCCAACACTGCCGATTGCCTCAACAACCGGAGGTTTGGAACGGAATGCTACATAAAGTACGGTAACAATCATGATGCTTCCTAAGTATTTGGTCAGCTTATCCATGAAGTTTTTCGCATCCTTGGATAAGAAGATCAGAATACCGATGACACCGGCTACAACGGTTCCGACTTTCAGCGGAAAACCGAATACGATGTTAAAACCGGTTGCGGCGCCGCCGACGTTACCGATATTGAATACCAGACCGCCGAGAGACACAAGGAACGCGATGAAATATCCGAGTCCCGGAACAACTTTATTTGCGATATCTTGTCCACGCATACCGGACACACCGATGATGGACCAGATATTTAACTGGGTTGTAACATCCAGAAGAATGGTACAGATGATTGCCAGTGCGAAAATAGAGCCGTACTGACCGGTAAAGGTTGCGGTCTGCGTCAGGAAACCAGGTCCGATCGCGGACGTTGCCATCAGGAACGCGGCGCCAATCAGGGCTGTCGTGTTCGCATTACTTTTTTTCTTTTCTCCCATATTTCTCTTCTCCTTACATATGTATTAGCGGAACAGATTTTTAATCTCCACTCCCTCGGCTACCAGGGTCTCACGAATGTTCTTTACGAACTCCAGCGCTTTTGGGTTGTCTCCGTGTACACAGATGGAATCTGCCTTGATGGAAATGTCGTTTCCGTTGATGCTCTCAACTTTTCCTTCTTTTACCATTCTTACGACACGTTTGATTGCCAGGTCTTTATCTTTGATGACTGCTCCCGGAAGTTTTCTGGAAACCAGGGTTCCGTCATCGTTGTATGCACGGTCTGCGAACACCTCGCTCGCTGCCTGTAAACCAACCTCCTCAGCCGCCTTGATCATCTGGGATCCTGCCAGACCCATGAAGATGATATCTTTATCTACTTCATAGACTGCTTCACACATCGCTCTCGCCAGCTTCTCATCAACAGCTGCCATGTTGTAGAATGCACCGTGCGGTTTTACGTGCTGGATTTTTACGCCTTGGCTCTTAGTAAATGCGCTCAATGCGCCGAGCTGGTATTTCAGATATGCTTTCGCTTCTTCCGGAGTTACCACCATGTTTCTTCGACCGAAGCCCATCAGATCCGGAAATCCCGGATGTGCTCCTACTGCGGTTCCGTATTTCTTTGCCAATGCGATGGTCTTATCCATAACCATCGGATCACCTGCATGCCATCCACAGGCTACGTTGGCGGAAGACACGTACTGAAGAATTTCTTCATCCATACCAATCGTATAGTTACCGAAGCTCTCACCTAAATCACTGTTTAAATCGACATAAAACATGGTTCATTCCTCCCTTTCTTAGCTCACACATCTCATTTTTGCGGCTTAGCGTTTCTTCTGTCTGTTTTCAACAACCATCGGAAACTATTTTTAAGATGAGATGTTTTTTGTATGTTCCCCTTGTTTTTTTGCTTCTAATGATATTTTATCTGACTTTTATGTATTTTTCAATCATAATTTTAATATTTTTTAAAATAATTTAATTTATATACAAAAATCGTGCAAAAACGCACGTTTTAGGCGTGCGTTTTTGCACGATGTGATTTTTTGCACTCTTTTACCATTCATTCCTGCACCCGGTTTACCAGACAACCGTTTTCGTCCTTCCTCCTGATACAGTTTTTCTGCTTTTTCTACTTCTCCCCGTCTTCCCGCTCCATCTTCCGTTTCATCGAGAACCGGGTGACGCCGAGCAGTGCCGCCGCCCGCGTCAGGTTATTGCCGGAAAGTTTCAACGCCTCCGACATATATCGTTTCTCCAGCGCCGCGACCTCCTGCTCGAGGTCGATCGGTCCTTTTTTCAAATCTTTCAGATAGATGCAGTCCCCGCTCTCCGGCCTTGCCTCCCGCTCGACCGGCGCCAGCTCCACGTGTTTTTCCAGGATATTTCCCTGACTGAAGAGAAAACAACGCTCAAAAATATTTTTAAGCTCCCTGACATTGCCCTTCCAGTCGTACAAGAGCAGCTCCCGCATGAAATCCGGATCCACTTTTTCGATATTGCGGGCAAAGGCTTTATTATAATAGTCAAGGTAATAGTCACAGAGCACCGGGATATCCTCGCGCCGGTCACGAAGCGGCGGAATCTCGATCTGCATGACATTCAGCCGGTAGAACAGATCCTCCCGGAATTGCCCCGCCTTGATCGCCTCCTCGAGATTTCTATTCGTCGCCGCAATGATCCGAACATCGACCGCCGTGTCCTCCAGCGCGCCGATCCGCTTAAATTTCCGGTCATCCAGGAAGGTCAGAAGTTTCGTCTGCATCGCCATCGGCAATTCGCCGATCTCGTCCAAAAAGACCGTACCGCCGTCCGCCAGCTCAATCAAGCCCTTTTTCGTCTTGAGCGCCCCCGCAAACGCGCCGCGCTCGTAGCCAAAGAGCTCGCTCTCCATCAGATTTTCCGGAATCGCACCGCAGTTAATGCGTACCATCAGGTTATCCTTGCGGGCGCTGTTCGCATGAATCTGCCGCGCCACAACTTCCTTGCCCGTTCCCGTCTCCCCGCGCAGGAGTACATTGACCGACAAATTTTCCCCAAGCACCTGAATAAGATGCCGGATCCGGGCAGCTGCCTCACTGACACCTAAAAACTGCGGCACATCGCCTTTCAGGAAGACGAGTGAATCCCGGTTGCGCTTCTGCTCCAGACACCGCTTGATCAGCATATCGATCTCATCCACATCAAACGGCTTTAAAATATAATCATATGCGCCGCGCTTCGTCGCCTCAACCGCCTGGGAGACGGAACCGTACGCCGTCATCATGATGACCTGCAGTTCCTCATCTGCATTTTTGAAATTGACAATCTCATCCATCCCGACACTGTTTTCGAGGAGATTGTCGAGAAGGAGCACCCCCGGATGATATTTCCTGACAAACTCCAGCCCTTCCTCGACGGTTGCGGCTGAATAGGCGTCATATCCCCTGTCTTTCAGTCCTTCCTCCAGTGTATAGCGAATCAGAAATTCATCGTCCACAATCAAAATTCGATCCATGTGCATCCTCCTCCCTGTTTCATAACATTATACTCTAAATACTAAATTCGTGAAATACCTCATTAAATGGTCACACTATACCATTTTCCCCGGAAATTTTAAAACCACGTCTGTCCCTACCCCCGGCTTGCTCACGATCTCCATCGTTCCTCCATTTGACTCCACCAGGCGGCTCACGATTGAGAGCCCAAGCCCGGTTCCGTTGATGCTCTTTGTATAAAATGGTTCCAGCGCCTTGGAGACTTCTTCCTCCGTCATGCCTTTTCCGTTGTCCCGCACCGTCACAATCACTTCTTTCTCCTGCGCGGCTGCCATAAGCTTAATCTGTCCCTCGCGGTCCGGTACCAGCGCCCTCAGGCTGTTGCTGATCAGGTTGTGAATGATCTGGCGAAACTCATTTTCATTGAGACACGCCCTCAGTCCCTCTTCTGCCTCCACAAAAAGCGATGCGCGGCGGCTGTCCGGTCCTTTCGCATAGATCATTCCGATCTCCTTTAAAACACCGGTCACAGAAATCTCCGTTTTCGGTGATTCACGCCGGATTGACAAAGTCAGAAGGTTCATGATCAGCGCCGTGACACGGTCGATCTCATGGATCATGCTGTCACAGAGCATTTTATCGCCGTCCTTGACCGTCCTGCCCTTTAAAAGCTGAATGCCGGAGCGGATGCCCGCGATCGGGTTCTTGATCTCATGCGCCAGCGTCGCTGCCATCCGGCTGGTATATTCCATTTTCGTGTAATTATCCATGTTTTTGAGCAGCCCCTCAAAGGTAACCGCCAGCTGTCCGATCTCGTCGTGGCGGCTGACCGCCTCAAACCGGTATTTCTGATAACTGCCCTTGTTTTCCTCGATTTCCTTACAGGTATGGCTCATCCGGCGGATGGGGCGCGTGATACTGTGGGAAATGAAAATGCTTGCCTGGCAGATGAGAATCAGCGACGCGATGGCGCCGACTACCAAATAGCTCTGCTGCTCTAAGATGCGTTCCCCGAATATTCTCTCATCCATCCGGTACTCCAGCCGCCAGCCAAATGGATTGTCCCCCTTGCTGACTGCCAGTACCGATGTGTTTTCCCAACGGGTTCCAGCCGTGATCTCCTCACCGTCACGATCCAGAATCCGAATCCGCCCGCGCTCAAAATTCCGGTATTTTTCCGCGATCTCCTCCTCCGGCAGACGCTTTTCCAGAAAATGCAGATCGCGGTTTACATCCTCAAACAGCGTATCCGCCAGCTCCAGCTCGCTGTTTTTCTGCATCGTGTAGCCATTATAATAGGAAATCACGCTGAAACTTCCGATGACAAGGATTCCCACCAGAACAAAGGGAATCATGACCTCATTTTCAATCTGGAAAAACCAATTTGAAAGACGTTTCAGCCATTTATTCATCGCTCGTTTTCGCCTCCTTCTCGCTGTTGTCTGACAGCTTCATGTTTCCAAATGCCCGCCTTTAGCAAGCACGTTTTTTCCATATACTCTCCAGCACCGGGGCAAGGACAAAAACCAGGGTCGAACACAGCGTCACCGGAAATCCCCAGTAAACCGGCAGCTCGCGTGGCTGAAGCAGCACCGTCCCGGTTACCCCTGTCACAAATGCCGCCCATGCGCCCGTCCTCGTTGCCCGCTTATAATAAAGCGTGCCGTAGAGAAGTGGCGTCAGAATTGCTGAAAACAATCCCCAGATATCCGCGCCGAAAAACAGGCTGTTGGACGGTGGATTTAAGGAGAGCAGAAGCGCCAGCGTTCCGCCGAGAAAGATAAAGAGCTGCGTCAGCCCCAGGATACGGTCCTCTGTTTTCTTCCATTTTCCATACTGCGCCGCCACATCGTAGGACATCATCGAGCCAATCAGAAGCAGCTGCGAGTTCGCCGTCGACATGCACGCGCCGATCACGCTGATTAAGAAAAATCCGCTGAACCGCGATCGGAGCAAATAATTAATTGCGTAGACAAAAATATCGTCTGATCCGAAGTAATAGGACAGATAAGGAAACAGGATCCGAAGCCCCAGACCGATCTGGGTCAGGCAGAAATAAAAAAATGTCAAGAACACCAGCGAACAGATCAGGACTTTCCGCGCCGTCTCACGGCTCTTTGCCGCCACAATCCGGATCAGATACTGTGGGTTCGCTGCCAGCCCCATACCCCAGCCAAAAAACATCGTGAGGTACATGGTAAGGCTGTAATCTTTCATCAGATTTCCAAAACTGTCCGTCCCGCTGCCCGCCGCATTTCGGCTGAACACCTCCGCGTTTGTCAAAAATCCGCTTCCCTCTATTCCTCCGACCACGACAAAATAGACAACCACTATACTGATCGTGAGCATGATAAGGTTTCCGCCATCCGTCTTGGTAACCGAATTGAATCCTCCAAAGGTAGAATACAGAATAAACAGATAAACCAAAAAAATTGCAACTTTATAATCAATATTTAAAAGCGTCGCCGCCGCAATTCCAAATCCCTTTATCTGGATCACCAGATAAAAAACGTAACCGCCCGAGAGCAGCAGCGCACAGCAGGTCCGCAGAAAGCGGGAATGGTAGCGCTCCCCGATAAACTGCGGGATCGTGAGCATGTCGCAGTCATAGATACGACCGCTGATGAGATACAGCAGCCCCGCGCCGATGAACCACGGGATAACCGTCACAGCGATCACGGAGGTTCCATTTTCAAAAACATTGCCCGTGTATCCCAGAATGGTCGCAGCGGACACCCAGGTCCCGACGAAGGTGGAAAACAGCCGCCAGAACCCGCATTTCCGTTCTCCGATAAAAAATTTCCCTATCGAATCGCTCTCACCGAACGATGATTTTCCTATAATCAGGATAATCAGCGAATAGACGCTGAAACAGACCAGATAATCAAATGTTCTACTCATGCTCACCGATGTTCACCCTCGTAGACGGCTTCCAGCCAGCCTTCTTCCGTCTCCGGCTGCCGTCTCAGCCGGTAATATCCGCAGATGCTCCCCTCTTCTCCAAACGTATCCCGCACAAACACCCGTTTCGCGCCGTTTCGGTATGCCTGATGGATCACGCGGCGCAGCACGCCGTCAAGCTCTTCCGGCTCACAGCGCTCGATCGTGAGGTATGCAAGCCCTTTCTCCGGGACATTTCTCTGATCGAGCACATAGTGCCAGTGCTTATTTTCGCCCTCCAGGTACGGTGCCAGCTCTTTTTCATACTCCAGGCTTACGAGCGTCAGCCCGCGTGCTGGGATCGTAGGACCTGCTGCCGCCCGGTTTTTCTCCTCCAGAATCTCCTCCATCTTCTCCGGCGGGTAAACGCCCATGCCGATCTTAACCAGCGTCCCGGCGATGATCCGGACCATATTGTAGAGGAAACCGCTGCCGCTGATGCGGATCGTAATCAGGTCGTCCGCCTTCGTCACGGTCAGGCTGTAGATCGTCCGCACCGTCTCCTCCGCCTGGGTCCGCACCGTACAAAAACTCTTGAAATCGTGCTCGCCGATGAGATAGGATGCCGCCTTCTGCATTTTCTCTAAATCCAGATTGAAATAGCAGAAATGACTGTATAAGCGCTGCAGCGGCATATCGATCTTGCGGTTCAAAATCTTGTATTCATAGGTTTTCACGCAGTTTGCCTTGCGTGGATGGAAGGTAAGCGGCACCTCCTCCGACGCCTGGATCCGCACATCGTCCGGCAGGCGCTGGTTGAGTGCAAAGCAGATCTTATCCCCCGGAATCCGGCTCTCGGTATCGAAAACTGCCACATTTCCCATCGCATGGACACCCGAATCCGTCCGGCTGGCCCCGATGACCTGAATATCCTCTTTTAAAAGAGAAGAAAGCGCCTGGTTCAGCACCTCCTCAATGGTCACTCCGTTGGGTTGAAGCTGCCACCCGCAGTAGGCGGTTCCGTCATAGGAAACCACTAGCTTAATTCGTCTCATATATATTCCTCTATTTCTATATTTATCCTCAAAAATCTATTTTCTGCTATTTATCATACCATATAATCCCCTTTTTTTGACAGATATTTTTTTATTGACCGTCTTTTCCTATGCAAAAAGCACCTTTGGATCCTTTCATCCAAAGATGCTTTTTTCTTAGCATTCGCCATATGCTACCAGCGGTTCTCCCTCACTTACCCCCAGTGACAAGGTATAGTAAAAGACCATACCGTCAAGCTCTGATTCATAACGATACATCAGGCTGCCGTCAAGCCGCCGGATTTCTCCCAGTAAATCTCCTTTTTTCAGGCAGCTTCCTTCCCGGATAGCCGGATACCAGAATCCATTTCCCGGTGCCTCCAGATAGCGCATGGTCCGAATCTCCTTTTGCTCTATTTTCCCGGACGGAAGCACCTCTGATTCCGGGGAGCTTTCTGAATCTTTTAAATTCATTCCTTTGACTGATTCCAGAATACTTTCTGGCAAAATATCCAGGTGAACCAACAGTTCATACAGATTTATCCGATATGCATCCACTTCCCTTTCTGTCCAACGCCCCAGTCCGCCCCGTTCTAGTAGAAGAGCCGGGATTCCTTTCTGCGCTGCCCAGCTGTACAGACCATTTTTCGCCGTTGATGCCACTCTCCACGACAAAGACATCGCTCTTGCCGCTGCAGCCGCCTTTTTTTCTACCGTCTCGCCTGCTGCCACCGGAAAAAAGGCAAACGGAACTACCATCTCGTGAATATCTCCACTATGGAGATCCACGAGGAAGTCCGCATCTGGATACAGATACGTTTCCACAGCTGCTGCTATCTTCGCTGACCGACTTCCCATTTCCGTTCCCGGAAATGCCCGATTTAAATTGACACCATCCTCCGGTACCAGCTGCTTGATTTCCTTATAAAATCCACCTTCATTAGCAATCGGAAGAAATACAACCTCTCCCTTCATCTGCCTCGGATCCAGTTCCTGAATCAGACGGGAAACTGCCAGAATTCCTATGTACTCACAGCCATGTACCCCCGCTGTAACAATCAACCGTTTTCCCGGTCTTGAACCACAGAAAGCCGCCGCTTTCAGGCTGCATTCCTCATCCACCGGAATTTTCAGCCACTGCTTCGTGCCTGCCTCCACCTTCGTTTCATATATTTTCATGTTCTATTTCCTGTTCTGAGAACTTTTCTGCTCCTTTTACTCAATTCCATCTAAACGATCGCCTGCAGCAGCCTGCGCGCATATTCATCCGTTGTCTTTCCCAGCTCCCGGACCGGACGGCATTCTGTGATATATCCGCGGTATAAAAACAGAACCTCATCGCACAGATAGGTAACCGACGTCAAATCATGCGTAATAAATACATACGTCAGATTCAGTTTCTCCTTTAAATCTATAAGCAGATCCATAACCTGCACCTGCGTATGTGCATCCAAAGATGAAATCGCCTCATCGAACAGAATTATCTCCGGTTCGCAGGCTACCGCCCGGGCAATGCAGACTCGCTGGAGCTGACCGCCGGACAATTCATGGGGATATCGATCCAGAAAATCTGAACTTAGTCCCACCATCTCCATCAGCTCTCCGGCACCTTTTTTTATTTTCTCTCTTGAAAGCTTCCGGATTCCCTTTTTACGTGCTGCTGCCCGCTGTCCCTCCGCCAGAATATCCCGTATACGGAAACGCGGGTTCGCCGAGGTTGTATAATCCTGAAAAACAATACTGATTTTCTTCTGCAGATTCTTTCTCCCCTGACGGTTTCGATAAATCTCCTCCCCATCCAGAAGCACCTGCCCGGAATCCGGTTTTAAAAGTCCGCAAAGGACACGTCCAACCGTCGATTTTCCGCTTCCGGTTTCTCCTAAGATCCCCAGGCAGCTTCCCTTTTCCACCTGCAAAGATACGTCAAACAGCACCTGGTCCCTGGAGGTTCCAAACAATTTATCCTGACGCTCACTCCGGAAGCTGACACATATATCTTTTAATTCAAGCATAATTCCTCCTGATTATCCAGGCAAAGCCGGTAGCGCTCCATGACCGAGCGCCGTGTCTCTGCAAGCATCCGTGTATACGGATCCTTTGCATGCCTTAAGATATGTTCAAAATCGCCCTGTTCGATCAGTTTTCCTCCATTCATCACGACGATCTCGTCCGCAATCTTCGAAACCGCCCCCAAATCATGGGAGATAAATATCATCGCCGTATGACTTTCTTCCTTGATCCGCTGAAATTCCTTCAAAATTTCAGCCTGGGTGATGGCATCGATTGCCGTTGTCGGTTCATCTGCCACCAGAAGTGCCGGCTTCATCGCCAGTGCCAGCCCAATCATGATTCTCTGAAGCATTCCTCCGGAAAGCTGGTGTGGATACTGCCCCAGCACTTCCTCCGGATTATGAATTCTCATTTTTTCCAATACTTCCAGGGAAATCTCCCGGATCTTTGCCCGATCCCAATCTGTATGGGCTGCAAAGGTCTCGGCCATCTGGCTTCCAATCCGGTAAAGTGGATCAAAGCAGGTCATCGGATTCTGGAGAACCATGCCTATCTTCTGCCCACGCAGCCGCCGCAGTTCATCCCGTCCTGCCCGGCATAGATCCTTTCCCTCAAACCATGCCTGTCCTTCTATCCGGAACTGGCGGTCCAGAAGTCCCAGAATTGCTTTTACCGTCATGCTTTTTCCGCTTCCGGATTCTCCCAGAATACCCAGGCACTGCCCCGGCTCTACCTCAAAGCTTACATTCTCGACCAATTTTTTCTGTTTATTTCTGATTTTCAGTTCTACATTCAGTCCATCCACCCGCAGAATCGGCTGCACCCGCTCATGATTCAGGCTCATTTCTGCACCTCCTTCGGATCCAGCACATCCCGCAGGGCATCTCCCATCAGGTTAAACGCTGCTACCAGAATTACCACCGCAATTCCCGGAACCAGCATCTGTACCGGATTGCTGGTGAGGACATTCTTCGCCTCGCTCAGCATCGCTCCCCATTCCGGTGTCGGTGCCTGTACACCCAGTCCCAGAAATGAGAGGGTTGAAATATTGATAATCGCCCATCCGACATCCAGAGAGGATAAAACTGCCAGATCTGCCGCAATTGACGGTACAAGATGGCGAAATAATATAAAAGATTCTGGTGTTCCTATACATCGTGAAAAGCGCACAAAGTTCCGGTCACGATACTGCATAACACCGGTTCGGATCATCCGCGCATACCAGGCCCATTTAATAAACACATTGGCCAGAATTACATTCTGCACGCTGATTCCCAACAGGGCTACCACTGCAAACACCATGATCTGGCTCGGAAATGAAAGCATTACATCGACTGTGCGCATGATCACCTCTTCCACGATCCCGCGGAAATAACCTGCCAAAAGTCCCATCAACGCTCCCAGTCCAATCGTTCCGAGCATGGTCAGAACTGCCAGCCCCAGTGTCGGACGGATTCCATAAATCATTCTCGACAAAATACACCGTCCCAGATTATCGGTACCCAATGGATACTGCCAGCTGAATCCGGCAAATTTATTTAAAATATCCGTTGCATACGGATCATTCGGTGCGATAAACGGTGCAAAGCTCCCTATGAGCGCCACGATAAGCACCAGACCAATCGTTCCAACGGCCGCCCGGTTTCGAATCAATCGTCCTACCATCAATGACTCTCCTTTCTAAGACGCGGATCTGAAATTGTCTGAAGAATATCAAATAATAAATTAAATCCGACAAATAGTACTCCGATCAATAGCACATACGTCTGGATCACCGGATAATCCCGGTTAAAAATCGAGCTGATACAGAGTGTCCCAAGCCCCGGCCAGGCAAATACATTCTCAACGACGATCGTTCCGGAAATCAGCTGCGGTATGCTCATTCCGATCGCTACAATACAAGTATGCATCGAATTTTTCAAAATGTGTTTAAGAAGAATCTGCCGGTTTGGAATGCCTCTCACATTGGCATAGAGAACATAATCCTGTTTCATGTTTTCCAACATATTATTGCGGATCAGGCGGATATACGTCGATATATAACTCAATGATACCGTAAACGATGGCAGAATCAGGTGTTTAAAGCTCCCGCTTCCGCTCGTTGGAAGCAGATCCAGCTTGATCGAAACCAGCCAGATCAGAAGAAGCCCTACCCAGTATGCAGGCATCGCCGTTGTCATAAAAACAATCGCCCGCATGATGCGGTCAAACACACCATCCTTATAAACGGCACAGAGCACTCCAATCGGAATGCTCAGTACCAGAACCATCACAAACGATACACCCGCAAGCTGCAGAGTCGCCGGAAGACAGCGCATCAGTTCGCCCGCAACTGTACGGCTCGGATTGACGTAACTGATTCCAAAATCTCCCCTCAGACAGTCAGCCAGCCAGGAAATATATCGTATCAGATATGGTTTGTCCAATCCAAGTTCCGCCCTTACCTGTGCCACCGCTTCTTCTGTAATAATCGGTACCTGGCGGATGCGCAGTGCCACCTCCGCCGGATCGAATGGTATCAGGTTAATAAACACAAAACACACAAACGAAATGATAATAAGAAGCGGAATTGCCGACAGGATTCGTTTTATGATATATTGTTTCATTTATTTTTCCTTTATTTCTTCTCTCCAAAATAGAAATCAGCGAACGGAACCTCATACTGAGTCTGCGTAAAATGGAAGCCCTGCAGATCCGAACGGTAGATTGCCTTATTGCACTCATAAGTAAGCGGAATATAGACCGCATCCTCATGCAGACGGGTCAGCACAAATGTATACAGCTCCTGACGGCGCTCTTCATCCGTGGAAACCAGGATCTCTGTAATCGCATCATCGATATCTGCCTTATCTTCCAGTCCCTGCTGTGCCGCAAAATCTCCATAAACCGGAGCGCGCATCGCCGCCAGGGAGGACTGCGGGTCATACGGAGTTCCCCAGCAGATATTAAATACCATGTCAAAGTTTCCAGCCTTCATACTATCACGGTAAGACTGTTCTTCCTCTCCATGAATGTTCAGGGAGACACCCAGCTTCTGGTATTCGCTCTGGAGGTACTCCGCAATCGCTTTTTCCGTCACACTATCGCTGTTATAAAGCAGCTCCAGTTCCATTTTCTGGCCGTCTTTTTCACGTACGCCGTCTCCAGCCAACGTCCAGCCTGCTTCCTCCAGCATCTTCGTTGCTTCTTCCACATCATACTCATATGGGGTCAGATTGATATCGCAGTAAGGAACGGTAGATGCAAACAGTGTATCCGCCGGCTGTTCCAGACCATAAAAAATACCTTCTGAAATCGCTGCTTTGTTTGTCGCATGCTGAAGTGCCTTACGCACTTCCTTCTCATCCAGAATATCACGGGTTGTATTCAGTACAATCTGCCGGGTCGAGGTCGGATCCGATAACGCAACCGTAAAATTGTCATTTCCCGTATACTGGTTAATTGCATTCGCATCAATCATATTTTTACCGAAAATCAGATCAATTTCCCCTTTTTCCAGTGCCATGATACGCGTCTGATTATCCGGTATTACTTTTACCGTAATCTTTTTGATGGACGGCTGCTCCCCCCAATAGTTTTCGTTTGCTTCAAATACTGCATACTCATCTGTCACAAAATCGGTCAGGACATATGGACCTGTTCCAATGTATTCGTTTACGCCATCCTTTGTGCTTCCGTCCTTCATCGCCTTCGGAGAAATCATTGCAAACGGACGGGTAACTCCCAACTCTGTCAGCAGAGGATAGTACGGCTCCGACAGTTCGATCACAAAGGTTTTATCATCCGGAGCCGAAACCCCAACCAGAAGATTCATCATTTCCAGCCAGGTGTGACGATCTTTGTTTTCAATGATTGCATCAAAGTTTGCCTTGATCGCGTTGGCGTCACACACCTCTCCGTCCGAAAATTTCACTCCATCACGGATGTGGAACGTGTAGGTCTTTCCATCTTCACTGATATCCCAGCTCTCTGCCAGGCAGCCCTCATACCCATTTTCTGTAATATTGACTAAGGTCTCGTAGAGCATTTCCTGTGCATACATTTCACCTGCATACAGATGTGGATTCAGATCACGGATATCCCGGTAATTAACAAATACCAGTTCATCCTTCGTGCTCTCTGCCGATGCACTCTGCTCTGATTTTGTCCCTTCTGTACTGTTTGAAGCGTTTCCGCCACATCCAGCCAAGACAGCCACGGAAAGAACACCAGCTGCCGCTATGAGTCTTTTACTTTTTTTCATATATGTCCTCCTGTTATGCCTGACGCAGGTTTGAAAGCCTGCATCTCTTTTATCTACTTTGTTAAAACAATTCGTTTTTACCGGCAGATAAAAGGATAACATAGTTACGCACAACTAACCACTATCGTTTTACAGGGGGATTGCTATAACGATTTGTTATATCTAAACAATTAAAGCATTTTTTTGAAATGTTCTAAAAACCACGCTGCCTCCGCACTCAGCTTTTCTTCATTCTGGTAAATATATCCGATTACCAGAAATGGTTCACTATTCCGGATCTTCAGATTACGGATTGGATATTATTTATAATCCTCATATAAAAAATCAATTCCCAGGCTGCAGATATCGCTCTGCATCAGGAGATTCATTGTCATATGATCGCTATTGGTATGTACAACCGTATTCAGCATATCCGTGCTGATCGCTCCCAGGCTCACATGGTTTAAATGATGCTCCATTGAGAAAAAATCCCGGATTCCGCTGACGAATTTTAACTGCGGAAGCTCGGTAAAATCGATACTCTCATCCTCATAACGCGGATGATTTGGTCCCACATAAACACAGGCAGGTTTGACATCCAGTTCCTGAAAAGACAATTTTTTGTGGGACAAAATATGCCGGAATGCCGGAACCTGTTTCTGTGCTACATACACAATCCCCAACTCCGAAATTCCCTGGGATACCTGATCACTAATCTCCTCCACACTGCCTTCCCGGTGGGAAATCTGGCACTCGCAGCCATATTTCTTATAAAAATCTGTCAGAAGCCTCGCAATCATGTTGCTCGGGTAGGTAGAAACGGTAAATTTCCGTTCCTGCGTATCTTCTGCCAGCGAGTTAATAAGACTCACATGATTTAAAATATTGTGTGCATACTCCCGGACCGTTTCTCCATATGGGGTAACCCTGAGCCCTCTGCTTGTCCGCTCAAATAACGCACGCCCCAGCTCCTGTTCCAGCATCCCGATCACCTTGCTGACATTCGGTTGGGATGTGTATAGGCATTCTGCTGCCTGATTAAAACTACCTTTTTCACAGGCAACCATAAAATATTCAAGCTGTTTTAATTCCATTGAAGTCCTCCTTCTGTTGTTCTCCATTCCACCTTATGTTAGCTGTAACTAACCAAAATACAAAAATCAAGAGGCACACAGCTTGCACAGCCTATGCACCTCTCTTTCGGTTCCAAAAGTGCCTACCCGCGGACAGTAACCCCTTTTTCGCTAAAAAACGATCCGCAGTACAATCACAATTCCCAGATAAGCCAGAAGAATCAAGTAGGTAATCCGGTCTCTCCTCTCATAATGCAGCGGCTTCATCTTCGTGCGCCCACTTCCGCCCCGGTAGCAGCGCGCCTCCATCGCCATCGCCAGATCCGTCGCGCGGCGGAACGCCGATACGAAAAGTGGTACCAGAATCGGGATCATGCTCTTTGCCCGCTGTACGAGATTGCCAGATTCAAAATCAGCGCCTCTCGCCATCTGTGCCTTCATGATCTTATCCGTCTCCTCAATCAGAATCGGGATAAAGCGCAGCGCGATCGACATCATCATCGAGATCTCATGCACCGGCACATGGAGACGGTTCAAGCATCCCAGACTCCGCTCCAAGCCGTCCGTAAGCTGGTTCGGGGTCGTCGTCAGCGTCATGACAGAGGAACCAATCACCAGATACATCAGGCGCAGACCCATGAAAACTGCCAGCCGCAAGCCCTCATGCGTCACTTTTAAAAATCCAATCTGGAAAATAACCCGTCCGCTCGTCAAAAACAGGTTAAAGCTGATACTGATAAGTAACAGGAACACGATCGCCCTAAGTCCCCGCACAATAAATTTAAATGGTACGCGTGAGGTGCGGACCGCCATCGCCAGAAATACGGTTGCCACTGCATAGCAGAGCAGGTTGTCCGCGAAAAATAATGAAATAATGTAGATCAGCGTTCCAAACAGCTTGGTACGCGGATCCAGCCGGTGAACCACTGATTCGACCGGATAATACTGTCCGATTGTGATATCCCGTATCATTGTTTCTCCCTCCGCTTGTTATACAGCGCCAGAATCGCCTCCCGCGCCTCTTCTACCGTCGTGATCGTGTCGTCGATCGGAATCCCGCGCTCCCGAAGTCCCTGCACCACATAAGTGATCTGCGGCGCGGCAAGACCGATCGCCTCTAACTCCTTGTAATGGCGGAATACCTCCTTCGGCGTATCGTCAAACATCTTCACGCCGTCGTTCATGACCATGATGCGGTCCACGTAGCGCGCCATGTCCTCCATGCTGTGGGAAACCACCAAAATCGTCAGCCCGTGCTCCCGGTTCAGGCGCTCGATCTGACCTAAAATCTCATCGCGCCCCTGCGGATCGAGTCCCGCCGTCGGCTCGTCGAGGATCATCATCTCCGGACGCATCGCCAGTACACCCGCGATCGCGACGCGGCGTTTCTGTCCGCCGGAAAGTTCAAACGGGGACTGCTTATAAAATTTTTCATCCATGCCGACCAGCTTTAAGGCATGGCGGGCACGTTTTTCCACCTCTTCCTGCGGAAGCCCCAGATTTTTCGGTCCGAAACAGACGTCTGTAAAAATATCTGCCTCAAAGAGCTGGTACTCCGGATACTGGAACACCAGCCCCACTTTACTCCGCAGATCCTTTAATTTATAACCCTGGCTGTAAATGCTGACACCCTGATACTTAATGTCGCCGCTGGTCGGCTTGATCAGACCGTTTAAATGCTGGATCAGGGTTGATTTTCCCGATCCAGTGTGACCAATCAGACCGACAAATTCGCCGTCCTGAATCTCAAAACTCACGTGCTTTAATGCCTGGCGCTCTAACGCCGTGCCCTCGCCGTAGGTGTAGCACAAATCTTCTACCTGTATTGCCATCTCTATTCCTCTTTCAAAAGCGGTACCAGTGCGTCCAGAAGCTCCGATTTACGAAGGATTCCATCTGGAAGCGGAATTCCCTTTTTCTTAAGCTCCCACGCAAGCTCCGTCACCTGCGGCACATCCATCCGGTATTGTTTTAGTTCCTCCACGCGGGAGAAAATCTCCTTCGGCGTGCCGTCCATCACGATATGACCGTCATCCATGACGATCACGCGGTCTGCATCGACCACCTCTTCCATATAATGGGTGATCAGCACCATCGTGATTCCTTCCACCCGGTTTAACTCATGGACGGTGCGGATAACCTCCTTGCGTCCGTTCGGATCGAGCATCGCCGTCGGCTCATCGAGCACGATACATTCTGGTTTCATCGCCATGACGCCCGCGATCGCCACACGCTGCTTCTGTCCGCCGGACAGATGGTTCGGGGACTGCTTGCGGTACATCGTCATCCCGACTGCCTTTAAGCTCTCATCCACTCGCTTCCAGATCTCCTCGGTCGGAACTCCGATATTTTCCGGACCGAATCCGACGTCCTCTTCCACTATATTTCCTATGATCTGGTTATCCGGGTTCTGAAAGACCATGCCCGCATTTTTGCGGATATCCCACAGATGCGCCTCGTCCCTCGTATCCATCTCCGATACAAAAAGCGTACCGTCAGTCGGGCTCAAAATGCCATTGATCTGCTTGGCAAATGTGGACTTTCCGGAACCATTGTGTCCCAGGATTGCCACAAAGCTGCCTTTCTCAATCTCCAGATTCACATGATCCAGGGCGCGCTTTACTTCCTCTACCTGCCCCTCTTCATCGCGTCTTATATAATCAAATACAAGATTGACCGCTTTTATGATATTCATGTATTTTTCCTCCACAGTATGTCCGCCTGACCGGACATTACCGTTCATTGTAGAAGAATTTTCCCCGGTAGTCAAGCGGTTGTTCCGAATTGTTATCCTTTTTTAAAAATAAGTTTACTTTTTGTCTGCCCGCCCCAGGTACAGACTACCTATTTGATCGCATATTCCGCGTAAATCTCAAAAAAATCCGCGTCATTTTTCTCGAACTCCGAGGTCAGATCCAGACTGTCCCAGAGCCCGCTGCTGTAAGAAACGGAGATCGTATTGCTGAACCGGTCGTAGATCTCCTGAAAGGCGCGTTTTTTCCGCTCCTCGTAGATGCGCTCCTTGCGCGCCGCCGTCTCGTCCTCGTCGTAATCGTCCGTACATTTGATCACATAGTACGCGTCGTCCGCATGGATCACCTGGCTGACTGCGCCCTCGGCAAGGGAAAATGCCTCTTTCTCATAGGCATCCGACTCATCGCCGCGCCCCAGCACCCGGTCACTCACCGTCAGCCCCGCCTCCTCGGCACAGGACTGGAAATCGGCATCTTCCTGCGATGCCGCCCGCTGGAAGGCGTCTGCCTCGCTCTCATCCGATGTCTTTATCTGACTGACATGGATCACCTTTGCCTCACTGTCGCTGACCTCCAGCGCCACATTGTCCGTGAGCTGTCCCGCCAGCTTCTCCGCCAGACCATAATCCTCATAGATATGCTGGACATCCGACTCTGTCACACCCATCGAGTCAATCGCCGACTGCGGCAGACGCCCAAAATACTCGGCTGCTGCCCGGTCCATCGCCGCCCGCTCCTCTGAAGTCAGGGAAATCCCCCGATCGGCTGCCAGCAGGTTCATGATTTTCAGCTCATCCATAAACGAACGGATCTGTTTTTTTAGATACGTTTCAAAATCATCGCCCTTTTCTCCAACTGAAACGCCCCAGATCTGATCCGTACAGACCTCCTCATAGCGTTTTTTCTCCGTCATGGCAATCACCATCACTTCCGCGCGGGAATAACCCTTTTCATTCTTCTTTCCCACCACGATCGTGCTGCCGTCCGAGCCGCATCCAGTCAAAAGCCCCAGGCTGAGCGCCAGCCCCGCAAGCAGGGCACACGCCGCCCGGTGGATATGGTTTGTCTTCCTTTTCTGTTTCTGCATGGATACTCCCTTTCTCCTGCATATTTTAGCAATTCCTGTCACATATTCTCTCTGAGCGGCTGATTTATCTCAGTCGAGAAGACTCCCACCTCTTCAGGTGGTGAGTAATAGCAAATTTG